>ENA-OWNT01001147-OWNT01001147.1-seawater-metagenome-genome-assembly--contig:-NODE-1147-length-37192-cov-16.041627_pt1 | contig 37192 bp, 32 predicted proteins | sample MGYA00238136_ERZ651165 | MGnify/ENA primary metagenome ERZ651165 (study PRJEB26861, sample SAMN08777766) | seawater metagenome | isolation source: coastal seawater | place: USA: Florida | collected...
CAGCCGCGGGCCGGGTCGGGTGCGTCGGGGTCCAGGAAGTGCGCCTCCAGCCCGGCCGCCCCGGCCCGGTCCAGGGAAGCGGTTTCGTCCACCAGGATCCGGGCGTGCTGCCAGGAGATCCTCCCGGCACCCAGCGCGGCCAGGGTCAGCGGCAGCACCGCCGTCAGGGCCCGGGATTCGGCCAGCACCGCCGTCAGGGCCCGGGATTCGGCCAGCAGCGCCCCGGCGGTGCGTTCGCTGACGGTCAGGACACACGCGACCTCGGCGACCAGGGCCATCTCCTGCACGGCGCGGTCCCGCGGTGACGCCGCCGGCGGGGCCAGGAACCTGGCCGCCTGCGCGTAGTCCGCGGTGAGTTGAACCTTCAGCGCCGCGGTCCGGGCCTCCAGCCGGGCCACCTCGGCGAGCCCGTCCAGACGCGCATCGGCCAGACGCCGCAACGGATCAGCAAGCTGGACCGGAACGGCCCCGATCAGATCATCGCGGCCATCGCCGGCCGGATCAGCATGTCGGACCGGATCATCGCGGCCCGCGCGGGGCAGATCAGCACGGCCCTGGCCGGCCCCGATCAAGCCAGCCAGCACAGCCACGGACGCGGCGACCGCCTCCACAGCCGCCCGGCTGTCCGCACCGCTGTCCCTGCTCCAGGCTGCTCTGCTCTCCACACCCACAGCATCTCAAGAGGCACCGACAATTTGGACGCCGTTGAGCGGGTAGCCGCATAGGGCCTGAACTGCGCTGCCATCTGTGCCGCGGAAACCGGGCAACTGTTCAGTAGCACGGAGAAGACAGGGGCAAAGGCCCTTGACCGAGAATGACTGACGACGACCCACCAAGGTTCCTGCCGGAACACCGCCCGCTGCGCCGGATGCAGCGTCGCAGGCCTTTTCTCTGCTCCGCAAATGCCAGGCACTCCGCGTGATTGGTCGCTAGGGTAGGCCCATGCCAAAGACCGCGGGACAAAAGCTCGGATCAATACTGGTTCCCTTGTACTTGCTGGCGATCCTGGCCGGCATGGTTGCCGGAGGCATTGTGGTCGCAGTGGTGAGCCTGGTTTCAGCCGTCCAAATGGCTGTGGAAAGTGAACGCGGCCTGGAGTGGGTACCCGGCGGCACTGGGATCGTCCTGGCAGGTATTTTGGTCGGTGCCGGGGTCGCCGTGGTGCCCGCAACCGGGTCTGCTGTGGGCCTATTCGTGCAAGCCTGGATCTCGCCCTTCCCGCCCACCACGGCTCAAGCCTGGGCTGCGGGCTGGGGTGCGTGCTCAGCATCGGCCTTACTGGGAGGCGCTGTTCCGCTCACCGGCGGGGGTGAACCGGCGGCGTTCCTGGCAATCGGCGCAATTTTTGCCGTTCTTTCGTTCTTGATCGCCTTTGCAATCACTGCCCGGCTCCTGCGGCACATGGCAGCCCGTGAATTGGCAGACGGAACCTGATGGGCGCCACAGGCCCGGCAGACCGCCACTCCGTTACGCCGAGGCCCGGGTCAGTAATGGTCTCCGCGGTCACCGCCGGCTTCCACGGTAGCCGCGCGCTCCACACCCCGGGCGACCGCGCGGCCGGCAATATCGCGGCCCGCCCGGTAACCAAACACCAGGGCCGGGCCAATATGCGAGCCGTAGCCCGGGTAGCCGCCGCCGAAGACGCTGACCGCTGCCGCACCGACGGCGATCAGGCCGGGAATCGCCGTTCCCTCTTCGGTGGTGACCTCGGAGCGTTCGTTGACGCCGATTCCGGCGAAGGTGCCGAGGTCGCCCATCTGGATCTTGGCTGCGTAGTAAGGGCCCGTGCCCACCGGGGCAAGGTTAGGGTTCGGCTTGTGCTCCATGTCCCCGCGGAAGTGGTTGTAGAGCGTGGAACCGCGGCCAAAGGACGGGTCCTCGCCGCGCTCCGCGGCCGGGTTGAAGTCAGCCACGGTCGCCTTCAGACCCTCGGCGTCGATGCCGAGCTTGCCGGCCAGCTCCTCCAGGGTGTCGCCCTTGACCAGGTAGCCGGTCTTGTAGAAGTAGCCGCGAGGCATCGGCCAGGGCTTGGCGTAGCCGATGCCGTATTTGTGCATCGTCCTCGCGTCCCCGATCACGTACCCGAACGTCTTGTCCTGGCTCTTGTTGTGCTCAATCATGGTTCCGCCGAAGTCGTGGTAGCTCAGGGCTTCATTCCCGAACCGCTTGCCGTGGCGGTCGACGGCGATCAGCCCCGGCAGCCCGATGGCGCGCAGGTGCGGGAAGAGGCGCTGCTTTCCGCTGAGGTACTTGAAGACCGTGACGGGCGCCCAGGACCCGACGCTGAAGACAGAATTGTCGATGTGGCCGCCGGCGCTGATCGCCAGGGTGGCGGCGTCGCCGCCGTGGCCCACGGTCGGGGTGAAGTGGTCGTCGCCGTCGGCGTCGTGCGGGAAGTACTGCTGCCGCAGTTCCTTGTTGCCGGAGAAGCCGCCGGCGGCGAGGATGACGCCGAACCGCGCGGTCACGGTGACGGCATGCTCACCGCCGATAACCGCCCCGGTGACGGTTCCTGCGTCGTCGCGGGTCAGGGAGAGTGCCGGCGAAGATTTCCACAGTCGGACACCCAGGTCATCGGCGCTCTTGACCATGCGGGTCATCAGCGCGTTGCCGTTGGAGCGCAGGACGGGACGCTTGTAGCGGGCGGCGTCGGCCCAGGTGCGCAGCAGCTTCTTTGCCACATACACGAACGAGCTGACTGACTGGTTCACGTGGAAGAACTCGTTGATGTCCGGACCGACCTGCGGCATGTAGCCGAACACGGTGTAGGAACTCATGTACGGCTGCATGAGGAGGCGTTTGTCCCCCAGTATGCGCGCGTCAACGTCCTGCGGCAGAATGGCCCGGCCCGAAAGCTTTGCGCCCGGCAGGTCCATCTTGTAGTCCGGCGACTTCTCCGGGTAGCTGAACTTCACCTCGGTCTCGTTCTCGAAAAAGGAGATGGCTTCCGGCACGGTATCCAGGAAGTCACGGACGCCGGCCTCGTTGAACGTCTCCGGGGCCAGGTTCCTCAGGTATGTCTCCGCTTCCTCCCGGGTGTCCCCCTGCTCCAGGCCCTGCTTGTTGCCGGGAACCCACGCCCAACCGGCGGAGATCGCCGTCGTGCCGCCGAAGTACTGTTCCTTCTCGGTCACGATCACGTTCAGTCCTTGCGAGGCGGCTTTCAACGCTGCGGCCATTCCGGCCACACCGGAACCTATGACGAGGACATCACAGAGGACGGGTTTGCTCATGGTTTTGCTCCGTTCAGTCGGCCGCACGCTTCGCTGCGGCAGCCGGGGTGGAATGCTAGACCCCCAGTAGAGCCGGTGACTCGGATCACCGCGAGGACGATTACCATTGAGCGGGAATCCTGAGGAGGTTCAGTGGCGAATTCCGCATCGGGCGAGTCGATCATCGGACGGTTCGTGAAGATCGTGAGCGCGTTCGACGACGGCCACACCTCCATGAGCGTCGCGGAACTGGGGCGCCGGACGGGGCTTCCGGTAACCACGACGTACCGGCTGGTCAACGATCTGCTCCTGGAACGGCTCCTCGAACGTGAGCCCGGAGGTGACATCCACATCGGCACCCGGATGTGGGAACTCGTTTCCCGCGGGTCCAAGATGCTGGGGCTGCGGGAGGCCGCCCTGCCGTTCATGGAGGATGTCCAGGCAGTGGTGCAGCACTCCACCACCCTGGGCATCCTTGATTCGGACGAGGTTCTGTACATCGAGCGGCTGGGCTCCGACAAGACAATCGTGGACATCACCAAGATCGCCGGCCGCCTCCCGGTCCACGCGACTTCGTCCGGGCTGGTTCTGCTCGCCTACTCCCCCGCCGCTTACCAGGACACGATCCTGGCCCGGCACCTGACGAAGTACACCGAAACCACCCTGACGAATCCTGCCCTGCTGCGCCGCCACCTGGCCGAGATCAGGCAGCGCGGCTTCGCTGCCATGCCCGGCGTGATCGTGCCCGAATCCAGCGGCATCGCCGTCCCCGTCTTCGGCCCGGACAACACCATCCGCGCCGCCCTCAGCGTGGTGGTGCCGCGCAACGAGGAGAATGCGGCCGCCCGGGTCCCCGTCCTGATGACCGCCGCACGTGGCATCTCCCGGGCCCTCGGCTGGCGTGGCGAGCTCAAGGGAACCCTCCGCCAGAGTCACTGAACGAACCTTTGCCGTTCAGGTTTTGCCGTTCATCGGCAATCGTGTGGTTGCCGTCACAGCTCCCCTGCCACTCTGGCTGAGACGCAGCGAAGATGCTGCAGGAGTACGAGGAGCACCATATGAACCCCACACAAAGCCGCGTGGCCGGAAAGACCGCCGTCGTCACCGGTGGCCGCGGCGATCTGGGCGGCGCCACCGCCGCCCTGCTCGCCCAACACGGCGCCAGGGTCGCCAGCCTGGACGTTGCGGGCATTCCGTCCGCCGCCACTCACGAGAACATCAGCCAGTACGACGTCGATGTCACCAGCGAGGACAGCGTCGCTGACGCGATCCGCCGGGTCACGGACGAGCTCGGCGCCCCGGACATCCTGGTCAACGCCGCCGGCATCATCGGCCCGGCCGGAGCCTCCCATACCGCTTCAATGACGGACTTCGACACGATCTTCAACGTCAACGTCAAGGGCGTCTGGCTCATGACCAAGCACGTGGTCCCCGGCATGATCGAGAAGGGCACCGGCAGCATCATCAACTTCTCGTCCATCCACGGCATCACGGGCGGCCGGAACGTGCCGCTGTACCACGCCACCAAGGGCGCCGTCCGGCTGCTGAGCAAATCCGATGCGGCGGCCTACGGAGTCCACGGCATCCGGGTCAATTCCATCCACCCCGGGTCCATGAACACCCGCATGAGCCGCCGCTCCGCCGAGCAGTCGGACATCGGCCCGGAGGCGTACTACAAACAGCTCGTCGGCTCGAACCCGCTGCCCCGGCAGGGCGAACCGGACGAGATCGCCTACGGCGTGCTCTACCTGGCCTCGGACGAGTCGCGGTTCACCACCGGTTCCGAGCTCGTGATCGACGGCGGCTACACCGCCGTCTGACGGCCGCCACCGGCCCCATACTCTTCCCTCCCCGAAAGGCAACACCCATGAAATTCGTCCATGGAACCGCGTCGGACCGCTACGACGTCGTCGTCGTCGGCTCCGGCGCCGGCGCCCTGACCGCGGCGGCCACCGCAGCCCGTGCCGGCAAGTCCGTCATCGTCCTGGAAAAGAGCGCCCTGCTGGGCGGCACCTCTGCCGTCTCCGGCGGCATGCTCTGGGTGGCCGACAACCACCACGCCCGCGACGCCGGCATCACCGATTCCAAGGAAGCTGCCGCCAAATATGTGCGGGCCGTGGCCCGCGGCCGCGGACGGGAGGAACTCCTGGACGCCGCACTGGAGTACGGGGACCAGATGCTCCGCTTCATCGAAGAGGAATGCGGCGTCCGCTTCATTTTCCTGAACAACTTCCCGGACTACCGCCAAGACCTGCCCGGCGCTGTCGAGGGCGGCCGCACGGTGGAGCCCGAACTCTTCAACAGCAGGGAAGCCTTGGGCACGCTCACCCCGCATGTCCGTACCGACGGCCGTGCCCCGTTCACGATGCAGGAATACGAAAACTGGGGTGCGTTCACCAAGTTCCCCTGGGATGACCTGAACCAGCGCCAGGCCGACGGACTCGTAGCCAAGGGCCAGGCCCTCGTGTCCATGCTCCTTGCGAGCCTGGTCCGCGACGGCGCAGCCCTCGTCACCGGCGCCCGCGGCCACCGGCTGCTCACGGCCGGCGGCCGGGTGACCGGCGTCGAACTCGAAACCGGCGAAGTCTTCGGAGCGAACGACGGCGTGGTGCTGGCCACCGGCGGCTTCGAATGGGATATGGCACTGACCGACTCGATGCTCGCCTCGCGGCTGTACACGATGTGCTCGCCGCCCTCGAACACCGGCGACGGCCTGAGGATGGCCCAGCGGATCGGCGGCCAGACCCGTGGCACCCGGGAAGCCTGGTGGGCTCCGATGTCGGTCACCGGCGACACCCGCGACGGGCAGCCGATCGGCACCCTGCTCCGTTTCGAACGCCAGGGACCGGGCTCGCTCATGGTCAACCGCCACGGCCGCCGCTTCGCCAACGAATCCCAAAACTACAACGACCTTGCCCGCAGCCTGCAGTCCTGGGACTCCGCCAGCAACCAGACCCTCAACACCCCCGCGCATGTGATCGTGGACCACGCCTACATGGAGCGTTACGGCATCCTGGCACACCGTGCCGGCCAGCCCACCCCCGCCTACCTGACCGAGGCACCGACGCTGGAGGAGCTCGCGGCGAAAATCGGAGTGCCCGCCGAAAACCTGACCGCGGCCGTGGCCCGCTTCAACGAGTTTGCGGTCAAGGGCGAGGACCCCGATTTCGGCCGCGGCGAAAGCGCATACGACAAATACTGGGGCGACGATGAGAACCCCTACCCGAACCCGTCCCTGGGTCCGCTGCACACCGGACCGTTCTACGCCATGGAAGTGGTCAACGGCGCGTTCGGCACCAACGGCGGCGTCGCGACCGACGGCCGGGGCCGGGTCCTGGACGTGGATAACTGCCCTGTCGAGGGCCTCTACGCCGCCGGCAACACCACCGAAAACGCGTACGCCGCAGGGTACCCGGGCGCCGGCGCGACACTCGGCCCGATCATGACCATGGGATACCTCGCGGGCCGTACCATCGCCGGCCAGGAACCCGGCTTCGTCTCCGGTTCCTCCGCCCCGGCCCGCACCGAGGCCGAACCCGCCGCTGAACTCGTAGGAGCCTGAGATGATCCGCCACACCGTATTGTTCAAGTTCAAACCGGACTTCCCGCCCGCCGACAAGCAAGCCTGGATCGCGGGACTCAACAAGATGACCGGAAATATCCCCGGCATGCTCAGCCTGAGCCACGGCCCGGACGTGCTCCACACCGAGCGCTCTTTCGATTACGCCATCGTGGCGGACTTCGAAAAGGTCGAGGACATCGCGGTGTACAACACCCATCCGCTGCACGAACCTCTCAAGGCCTACTCATTCCCCAACAGCCAGCACATTCTCGCGGTGGACTTCCACCTCGGGGATTCCCAGCCGGCTTCCACTGAGACATCGTTGTCTTAAGGAGATCCCCATGCACACTGCACCCGCCCCACGCCTGGCCGCGCGCAAGACTCCGCGGAAGGCAGCCCTGGCATCGTTCCTGGGCAGCACCCTGGAGTACTACGACTTCTTCATCTACGGGACCGCCGCCGCCCTGGTGTTCCCGCATCTGTTCTTCCCCTCCGCCGACCCTGCCATCGGCCTGATCGGCGCCTTCGCCACCTTCGGAGTCGCCTACGTGGCGCGGCCGGTGGGCGGGCTGGTCATGGGCCATTTCGGCGACAAACTGGGGCGCAAGAGGATCCTGTTGCTCACCCTGGGCATCATGGGCCTGGCGTCGCTAGGCATCGGTTTCCTGCCGACCTATGAGCAGGTCGGCGTCTGGGCCCCCATCCTGCTCGTGGCCGGCCGGCTGGCCCAGGGCTTCTCCGCCGGGGCCGAATCGGCGGGCGCATCCACGCTCACCCTCGAGCACTCGCCGGAAGGCAAACGTGGATTCTTCACCAGCTTCGTGATGACCGGCTACGCCTCCGGCATGGTCCTGGCCACCCTCGTCTTCATTCCCGTCACGTCCATGCCGCAGGAAGCCATGATGAGCTGGGGCTGGCGCGTCCCGTTCTGGCTCTCCATCGTGGTCCTGGGCATCGCCTACTGGGTGCGGACGCACCTGGACGAGACCCCGGTCTTCGAAGAGGCACAGGAACACCATCAGGTCGCCCCGATGCCCGTCAAGGAAGTGCTCAAGTTTCAGGGCACCGATGTGCTGCGCGTGATGGGAATGTCCATCATGTCCGTCATGCAGACCATCTTCACGGTCTTCGGCCTGGCCTACGCCACCTCCACGGCCGGTTTTGACCGGGCCTCCATCCTGACCGTCAACGCCGTGGCCATCGGCCTGTCGATGTTCGCCATGCCACTGGCCGCGAAGCTCTCGGACCGAATCGGCCGGCGCCCTCTGCTGCTGACCGCCGCGATCGGCTGCTCGATCACGATTTTCCTGTACTTCCTGGCGCTGTCCTCGGGCAACATCGTGCTGGTCTTCCTGGCCGCGTTCCTGAACATGACGGTGCTGTACTCCGGATTCAACGGCATCTGGCCCTCGTTCTTCGCCGAGCAGTTCGCCGCTCCGGTGCGCTATACGGGCATGGCGATGGGCAACCAACTGGGCCTGGTCCTGGCCGGCTTCGCTCCGATGATCGCCGGCATGCTCCTGACCCCGGGTATCACCGGCTGGGTTCCCGTGGCCGTCTTCGGCACGGCCTGCATGCTGGTCGCGGCCGTGTCGGTGTACTTCTCCCGCGAGACGTACAAGACCCCGGTCGAGGACCTCGGCTCGCCGTACCTGATGGGGACTGCCCGACGCCGGGAACTGCTTGCCGAGGAGAATCCCGCCGAGCGGCAGCAGGCCCGGCCGACCATGCAGCTTCCCTGAACCACTTCACGTGAACGGCGCTTGCCTCCCCCGCTTCGCCCGGGCGCGGCAGGCGCCGTTTCAGCAGCCGGTCAGGTGCCGCTTCGGCCGTTCCTGCCGGTAGAGATACCGGCAGGCTTCGTGGAAACCGGCCCCTGCGTACAGGTCACGGGCACCGGTGTTCGAGGCCATCACCAGAAGCCAGTAGCCGTCCACGCCGCGGGCGCCGCCCTCGCGCAGCAGCGCCCGCACAATCCGGCCGCCATAGCCTCGCCGCCGCGCCTCCGGGCGCGTAGCCATGCAGTACAGGCCAGCCCAGCGCGGCCCGGCGGGCTGTGCGTCGGGCAAGGCGAGCCGTGCGACGGCGGCGGGCACGCCGCCGTCGTCCCGCACCAGGGCGTATACGGCCGGGCATCCTGCGAGGATGCCGCGGGCCGCGGCGAGCTCGGCCGCTCCCCCGCGGCCGTCGACGCTCCACCAGAGGTCCAGCCACTCAGCCGACGGCTCGGACGACATTTCGACGGCCGGCTCCGGGGCGACGTCCGCGCCGGGCTCCGCCCCGGGTTCACGGATCAGGACCAGGGTTTCGGACTGCCGGGTGAACCCTTCGTCGTCGAGCACCGCGTTGAGGGCCGCCGAGCGCGGCCCGTCAAAGACTTGGAAGATCAGCGGAAGCCGGCGGGTCCGGTACCAGAGGCGCGCCGCCCGGAGTGCGGCGAGCACCCGGTGGGGGTCCTCGCCCGGGTCACGCGGCCAGACCGAGTTGGCCCGCTGCGTCACGCCGGAGGCCGCCCGGAGCACCCACCCGTCAGACTCCTCCCGCTCGGCGGCCGGCCACGCTGAATCCATCAGCGCCTCCAGTCCGGGGACCGATAACTGAGTCGATGCGGGGTTCGGGTTCAGGTCCATCGAGGCTTCTCCGTCCGGAACGATTGCGGCCGATCATGACAGCAGCAGGGGCCCTCCGGTTGCCCGGGGAGCCCCTGCTGCCACTGCTTTTAGACTAGTTCTTGCCGTCTTCGGGCTTCTTGGCCTCGGGCTTGAAGTCCACGCCGGCTTCCTTGCGCTGCTGCGCCGTGATGGGAGCGGGAGCCTGGGTCAGCGGGTCGAAGCCGCCGCCGGACTTCGGGAACGCGATGACGTCGCGGATGGACTCCACTCCGGCCAGCAGGGCAACCACGCGGTCCCAGCCGAACGCGATTCCGCCGTGCGGAGGAGCACCGAACTTGAAGCCCTCCAGGAGGAAGCCGAACTTGGTCTGGGCGTCTGCCTTGTCCAGGCCCATGAGCTCGAAAACGCGCTCCTGGACGTCGCGCTCGTGGATACGGATCGAGCCGCCGCCGATTTCGTTGCCGTTGCAGACGATGTCGTAGGCATAGGACAGCGCCGACTCGGGATCCTGGTCGAACGAGTCCATGAACTCGGGCTTGGGCGAGGTGAACGCGTGGTGCACGGCGGTCCATTTGCCGGCGCCGACGGCGACGTCGCCGGACGCCACCGCGGCGGCGGCAGGCTCGAACATCGGTGCGTCCACGACCCAGCAGAAGGCCCAGTCCGAGGGGTTGATGAGGCCGGTGCGGTGGCCGATCTCCACGCGGGCTGCGCCGAGGAGGGCGCGGGACGGGGTCTTGTCGCCGGCGGCGAAGAAGATGCAGTCGCCGGGCTTGGCGCCGACGGCGTCAGCGAGGCCGGCACGCTCGGTGTCGGTGAGGTTCTTCGCGACGGGGCCGGCGAGTTCGCCGTCTTCCTTGTACAGGACGTAGGCCAGGCCCTTGGCGCCGCGCTGCTTGGCCCATTCCTGCCAGGCGTCGAGGGCGCGGCGGGCCTGGGAGGCACCGCCGGGCATGACGACGGCACCGACGTAGGGGGCCTTGAAGACGCCGAAGTTGGTGTCCTTGAAGAATTCGGTCAGCTCGGTGAGCTCCTGGCCGAAGCGCAGGTCCGGCTTGTCCGAGCCGTAGCGGGCCATGGCGTCGTGGTAGGTGATGCGCTGGATGGGCGTCGGGATCTCGACGTCGATCAGCTTCCACAGGGCTTTGACGATGTTCTCGCCGAGACGGATGATGTCGTCCTGCTCGACGAAGCTGGCCTCGATGTCCAGCTGGGTGAATTCGGGCTGGCGGTCGGCGCGGAAGTCTTCATCGCGGTAGCAGCGCGCGATCTGGTAGTACTTTTCGAAGCCGCCCACCTGCAGGAGCTGCTTGAACAGCTGCGGGGACTGCGGCAGCGCGTACCAGGAACCCGGTGCGAGGCGTGCCGGGACCACGAAGTCACGGGCGCCTTCCGGCGTCGAACGGGTCAGCGTGGGCGTTTCGATCTCCACGTAGCCGTCCTGGTGGAGCAGCTCGCGGGCCACGCGGTTGGCCTCCGACCGCAGGCGCAGGTTGCGGGCGGGGCCGGGGCGGCGCAGGTCCAGGTAGCGGTGCTTCAGGCGGGCTTCCTCGCCCACTTCGACGTGCTCGTCGATCTGGAACGGCAGCGGATCCGAGGTGTTGAGGATGGTGACCTTCTCGGCCATGACCTCGATCTCGCCGGTGGGAAGCGCCGGGTTCTCGTTGCCTTCGGGGCGCTGGGACACGGTGCCGACAATCTGCAGCACGTACTCATTGCGCAGGCCGTGGAAGACCTCTTCTTCGCGGACCACAACCTGGGCGACGCCGGACGCGTCGCGCAGGTCAACGAATGCGACACCACCGTGGTCACGACGCCGGCCGACCCAGCCGGCGAGGGTTACGGTTTGTCCAATGTGCTCGGAGCGAAGAGATCCGAGGTCATGTGTGCGCAGCACAGCACGCCTTTCTGAAGAAGACAGAGGGAAAATCAAAAGCGATATTAAAACAATGGCGTTCTAATAGGATCGCTACGGGAACGATCCCGTTCGAGTTTACCCGTTGGAAAGGCCCCTCCCGCCATGGCAACCCGGCACAACCGAACCCAGCCCGCCGACCGGCCCGGCGGGAACTCGGGTGACCGGCCCGGCCAGCAGCAGCTCCAGCGCCGGCTCGGCGTCTTCGATTCGACGGCAATCGGGCTCGGTTCCATGCTGGGCGCCGGCGTGTTCGTGGTGTTTGCCCCCGCCGCCGCCCTGGCCGGGCCGCTGCTGACCCTCGCAGTGGCCGTGGCCGGCGTCATCGCCTACTGCAACGCCGTCGCGTCGGCGCAGCTGGCGGCCAAATACCCGGCCAGCGGCGGCACCTATGTGTATGGACGCCGGCAGCTGGGTCAGTGGCCCGGCTTCATTGCTGGCTGGGGTTTCGTGACGGGCAAGACGGCCTCCTGCGCGGCGATGGCGCTCACGTTCGGGCACTACGTGGCGCCGGCCTACGCCACGCCGCTGGCGGTTGCCGGCGTCGTGGTCCTCACCGGCGTCAACCTGTTCGGCATTACGCGGACCGCGCTGCTGACCAGGATCCTGCTGGCCGTGGTGCTGGCCACCCTGGTGTTCGTCGCCGTGGCGTCGCTGCTGGGTCCGCACCCGGAAGGCGCCCCGGCAGTCACGGCGGCACCGGCCTACCCCCCGACGCTGACCGGCGGCGGCTGGGGTGTCCTTCCTGCGGCCGGGCTGATGTTCTTCGCGTTCGCAGGCTATGCCCGGATCGCCACCCTGGGCGAGGAGGTCAAGGACCCCACGCGCACCATCCCGCGGGCCATCCTGGCCGCGCTGGCGGGCGCCTTCGTGGTCTACCTTGGCCTGGCCGCCCTGCTGCAGTGGCACCTGCCCCCTGCGCAGCTGGCGGGTTCGACGGCGCCGCTGCTTGACGCGGTGGCGGTCTCGCAGCTGAGCGCCGGCGTTCCCTTCGTCCAGGCCGGGGCGGCGGCCGCCTGCCTGGGCGCCCTGCTGGCCCTCATCACCGGGGTGGGCAGGACCACCCTGGCAATGGCCCGGGAACGCGACCTGCCCGTCCCGCTGGCACGGGTGGGCGGTGCGCACACGGTGCCGTTTGTGGCGGAACTGGCCGTCGCTGCCGTCGTCATCATCCTGCTGCTGAGCACCAACGTGATGACCGTGGTCGGATTCTCCAGCTTCGGGGTACTGATCTACTACGCCGTGACCAACGCCGCGGCCTTCACACTGGAGGGCCGGCCCTGGCACGCGCCGCGCTGGCTCAACGTGCTGGGCCTCCTCGGCTGCCTGGTCCTGGCCGTGACCCTGCCCCCGGCCTCCATGCTGGTCATGGCGGCGGTGCTGGCCGTCGGGGTGGCCGGGCGGTTCGTTGTCCTGCGGCTCCGCAGGACTCCCCGACCGAATTAGTGCACTGCGGTATTAGTGCACTGCGGTCTTAGTGCACGGCGGTAACGCGCACGTGCAGGTCCTCCTCGGAGGGCGTCCACGTGGCCGGGTCGGCGTCGTACTGCTCGCCCGAGCGGATGTCCTTGACCTGGTGCTTGCCGTCGTCGTCGGTAAACCAGACAAACGGGATGCCGCGGCGGTCGGCAAACTTAATCTGCTTGCCGAACTTCTCGGCCTTCGCGGCGACCTCCGTGGCGATGCCGCGGCTGCGCAGCTGCGCCGCGACGTCCTGCGCCGCGCCCCAGCTGTCGTCGTCGTTCAGCGCCACCAGGACAGCCGTCGGAACCGAACGGGAGGCCTTGGCGAGGTCCTGGCTCAGGATCCGGGACACCAGCCGGGTCACCCCGATCGAGAGGCCGACGCCGGGGAACTTGCGGTTGCCCTTGCTGGCCAGGGCGTCGTAGCGCCCGCCGGAGCAGATCGAGCCCAGCTGTTCGTGCCCCACCAGGATGGTTTCCACCACGGTGCCGGTGTAATAGTCGAGTCCGCGCGCGATGCTGAGGTCCGCGACCACGCGGCCGGGCGCGCGCTGGACGGCGGCGGCGATGACCTGCTCCAGCTCGTGCAGGCCCTCCTCGAGCAGTTCGTTGCTGACGCCCAGCGCCCGGACCTGTTCCACGAAGGAGGTGTCCTTGGTGCGGATGCCCGCGAGCTTGAGGGCGGCCTGCGCCTGGTCCTCGGTTGCGCCAAGTTCTTCCTTGAGCAGCTCGGCCACTTTCGCGGGGCCGACTTTCTCAAGCTTGTCGATGCTCCGCAGGACGCCGGCGGTGTCCGTGAGCCCGATCCCGGTGTAGAAGCCCTCGGCCAGCTTGCGGTTGTTGATCCGCAACAGGAAGTCGGGAATGGGCAGCGCGTTCAGCGCCTCGGCGATCACGAGCGCGATTTCAACGTCATAGCGGAACGGCAGCTCGCCGTCGCCGACCACATCGATGTCCGCCTGGGTGAACTCGCGGGCCCGTCCCTCCTGGGGTCGTTCGCCGCGCCAGACTTTCTGGATCTGGTAGCGGCGGAACGGGAACGCCAGGTAGCCGGCGTTCTCGACGACGTAGCGGGCGAAGGGCACGGTGAGGTCGAAGTGCAGGGCCAGGGCGTGGGGGTCGGCCTTGGCCGCCGTGTCCCCCTCATCGTCCTGGAGCCGGCTCAGCCCGTAGACCTCTTTGTCGATTTCTCCCTTGCGCAGCAACTGCCCCACCGTCTCCACGGCGCGGGTCTCGATCGAGGAGAAACCATGGAGCTCGAACGTCCGGCGCAGCGTGTCCAGCACATGGAGTTCCACCAGCCGCTCCTCGGGAAGCCACTCGGGGAATCCTGACAGGGAGGCTGTGCGTGCCATGGTGAAATTTTCTCCTCTGGTTACTACTGCGGTATCTCGGTGCTTGTGCAGTATCTTCGGGCGCGGGCGTCCCGCGGCATTCTCTGTCGAAACGTAACGAAGATAGGCGGCAGACCGGCCAGTCGTGCATAAACTGTGTGCGGCAGTCAGTTTATGCGTTCGGCGCCCGCTTCTTCCAACGGAGCCGGCCCGGCGGGACTGCCGGCAGCTTGCTGCTGTTACCGCGACGGCGCCCACGGCCCGTTACGGTCACGCACCTTACAACCAGGAGGACCTTTGGCGGCCAGTTCACGCAACGCACGTGAGGCGAAGCGGCGCGTCCAGCAGATGGAGGCCAGGCGCGGCCTGCGCCGGGACCAGGACAAGCGCCGCAAACGCGACAACGTCCTGGCCGTCAGCGTCGGCACAGGGGCGATCGCCCTGGCCCTGGTTCTGCAACTCACCGTCTTTTCGTCGAACCCGACCGAAGAAGAGTTCACGGCCGCGCAGGAGGGACTGGCCAGTCCCTCCGCGTCCGCCACGCCGACGGCTGCCGCCACGAACGCCGCCAACATCCCCAAGCCTGAAACCGCAGCGGGCAAGACCTTCACCGGTGAGCTCAAGCTGAACCGCGGCACGCTGGGCGTTGAGCTGGACGGCACCAAGGCCCCGCAGGCCGCGGCGGTCTTCAAATCCCTCGCCGACCAAAACTTCTACAACAACCTCAGCTGCCACCGGCTGACCACGGCCGAGAACTTTGGCGTCCTCCAGTGCGGGTCCAAAGCCGGCGACGGCAGCAGCGATCCGGCCTACACCTGGGGCCCGCTGGAAAACACGCCGCCGGACAACAAATACCCGGCCGGAACGATCGCCGTGGCCCGGACCAGCGGTAACGCCAACGGCAACGGCACCCAGTTCTTCATTGTTTACAAGGACACCGTCATTCCGGCGGATGCCGCCGGCGGCTATACGGTGGTGGGCAAGGTGACCTCGGGGCTCGATGTGGTGAGCGGGATTGCCGCCGCAGGCCTGAAACCGGGCGACAACGCCACCGACGGCGCACCTGCGGAACCAGTCACGATAGACTCGTTCTCACTGAAGTGACCAGCCGCGGCCCTGAAGGCCGCGGTCCCGGTATTTCCCTCCAAGCGAAAGACTTCTAGCGGTGACAGACAGTCAGAAATCCGACGAAACATTGGCAACAGCAGCTGCCAACGAAACCGATACCGAGGCAACCCCAGCCGAGGGTGCAGGCGCTGCCGTAGATACGGACGGCAGCACGGCACCGGTTGCGGCAGGCGAGGACGCCGCCGCGGCTGCAGATCCCGCCGAGACGGCCGTGCCTGCCGAGGCCCCGGCGGAAACGCCCGCAGAGCCTACTGAGGCTGTTGCTGAGGCCGCACCCGCCGAGACCCCTGCCGAGAAGGCAGCGGATCCTGTTGTCGCAGCCGCTCCCTCTGCTGCGCCGTCGCCGGCACCGTCGTCGGCGCAGCGTCCTGCCCCGAGTCCGGCGGCGTTCGCTGCCCGGCCGAAGGCCAAGCCGTCGGCGGCCGCACCGGCTCCCGCGCCTGCGGCTGTGTCTTCCGCCGCATCGCTTGCAGAGGCGGCCCGCTGGGGCCGTGTTGAAGGTGACGGTCACGTCTTCCTGACGGTGGACGGCACGGAGTATCCGGTCGGCCAGTACCCGGGCGTCAGCGAGGACGAGGCCCTGGGCTACTTCGCCCGGAAGTTCGAGGACGTCGTGGCCCAGATTGTCCTGCTTGAGCAGCGCGTCAGCTCCAAGGCGCCCACCACGGACATGCAGAAAACCGTAACGCACCTGCGCGAGCAGCTCGCCGAGCGGAACATGGTGGGCGACATCCGCTCCGCCGAGGCCCGGCTGGATGCCCTGGTGACCCAGATCGGCGAGCTCGAAAAGGCCGAGAAGGCTGAACACGACGCCGTCCGCGCCGCCGAACTTGCCGCACGCGAGGCGATCGTGGCCGAGGCCGAGGAAATCGCCGGACACGATCCCGCGCAGATCCAGTGGAAGACCTCCAGCGCACGGATGAACGAACTCTTCGAGAGCTGGAAAATCGCGCAGAAGAGCGGCGTCCGGCTCGGCCGCAGCAACGAAGACGCATTGTGGAAGCGGTTCCGCGCCGCCAGGACGGTCTTTGACCGGCACCGCCGCGCTTACTTCTCCCAGCTCGACAGCAACAACTCGGCAGCCAAGGCCGCCAAGGAGAAGCTGATTACCGAGGCCGAGGCACTCTCCTCCTCCACCGACTGGGGTTTTGCCGCCGGCGAGTACCGCCGCCTGATGGACGAGTGGAAAGCCTCGCCCCGCGCCAGCCGCAAGGACGACGACGCTCTGTGGGCCCGATTCCGCGCCGCGCAGGACGTCTTCTTCACCAACCGGCAGGCAGCCAACGACGAGATCGACCAGGAATACGGTGCAAACCTCGTCGTGAAGGAGGCGCTCCTGGCCGAGGCCAACGAGCTCCTGCCGATCAAGGACCTCACGGCCGCCAAGAAGGCCCTGCAGTCCATCCGCGACCGCTGGGAAGAAGCCGGCAAGGTTCCTCGCGCCGACATGGGCCGCATCGAGGCCGGCCTCCGGAAGGTGGAGGACGCAGTCCGCCAGGCCGAGGACGACAACTGGAAGCGCTCCAACCCGGAGACCAAGGCGCGCACCAACAGCGCCCTGACCCAGCTCGAAGCCGCCATTGCCGGCCTCAAGGACGACCTGGCCAAGGCGGAAAAGGCCGGCGACCAGCGCAAGATCAAGGCAGCCCAGGAGGCCCTCGAGGCACGCCAGGCCTGGCTGGAGCAGCTCGAGCGCTCGGCGAGCGAACTCTCCTAAGCACGCAGCACCCCAGTACGAAGTACACCAGCAGGTCAGTCCAGGCCCCGTTTCGGTTTATCCACATGACCGGAACGGGGCCTGTTCTATGTCCGGGGAACCGGCAACGATGACGGAATGGTACTCGTGCCCCGCGCCCCCGCATCTCTTCCGGGCCAGCGCGCGCCGGGGCAGCAGGGTTTGGGCCAGCGCGCGCCGGGGCAGCAGGGTTTGGGCCTAAGCGATCCGGGGCCTGGGCACTGCGAGCTTTACTCCCCCGGCGACCTGTTCTCCTGGCCGGAGCTGCAGGCCATGGCCGCCGACGGCGTGCTGACGCAGCTTTGTCAGCACGGCTACCTGCCGCCCGGCGCCCCTGCCAGTCCGCAGCTGCGCGCCCGCGCCGCGTCCCTGGCGGTGGCGCCGGCGATCCGGCAGCGGGTGGTGGCGGGGCGGATGACCGCGGCGTGGATCTACGGCTGCGCCGCGGAGCCTGACAGGCTTGCGCTGCTGGTGGACGCCAACCGGAGAATATCCAGCCTGAGATCCGTCCGGGGCTGCACCTTCCATGAAGTGCGGTTGGGACCGTTCGACGTCGTCAGCATGGGCGGGCTGATGGTATCCAGCCCGCTGCGCACGGCTCTGGACGTCGCCCTGCACGTGGATGCGGAACGCGCGGTCCCGGCGCTGAGGGCGCTCCTGGCCCGTCCCGAGCTGGGCGTGCGGCTCCGGCTGCTCACGCTTGCCGTCGAAGCCAGCCCGCGGCTCCCGCACAAACGGGCAGCGCTGGCCAAGCTCGCCGCCGTCGTGCCGCCGCCGGACGGGCCGGGGCCGGCAGGCAAGCTGCGGCGGGCCAGTGGTGAACTCGATGCGGCGAACTAGTTGCGGCGGCGGTTTCCGGTGGTGCGGTACACGTCGAAGACGCCGTCGATCCGGCGGACTGCGCTGAGCACGTGGCTGAGGTACTTGGGATCGCCCATCTCGAAAGCAAACTTGGAGATCGCCACCCGGTCCGTGGACGTGTGGACGCTGGCCGCCAGGATGTTGACGTGGTTTTCCGACAGCACCCTGGTGACGTCGGAGAGCAGCGATTTGCGGTCCAGCGCTTCGACCTGGATCTCCACCAGGAACACGCTGGACTGCGTGGGCGCCCAGTCGACCTCCACGATCCTGTCCGGCTGGTCCATCAGGCCGCTGACGTTGGTGCAGTCCGTCCGGTGCACGGATACGCCCGAGCCGCGCGTGACGAACCCAAGGATCGGGTCCGGCGGCACCGGCGTGCAGCACCGGGCCAGTTTCACCCAGACGTCGTCCACGCCGCGGACAACAACACCGGAATCCGAGAAGCGGGCCTTGCTGACCTGGGTGGGGATGGAGACCTCGGCGAGTTCATCGTCCGGGTGCTCGTTCCCGCCGAGGCTCTCCACCAGGCGCTCCATGACGGACTGCGCGGAGGTGTGTCCGTCGCCCACACCGGCGTAGAGGCCGGAGATGTCGGCGTACTTGAAGTCCTCCGCGATCGCGGCCAGGGCGTCGTGGGTCATGAGCCGCTGCAGCGGGAGGTTTTGCTTCCGCATCGCCTTGGTCAGCAGGTCCTTGCCGCGGTCGATCGCTTCCTCGCGGCGTTCCTTGCTGAACCATTGCCGGATCTTGTTCCGGGCCCGGGCGCTCTTGACGAAGTGCTGCCAGTCCTGGCTGGGGCCGGCGCCCTCCGCCTTGGAGGTGAAGATCTCCACCCAGTCGCCGTGGTTGAGTTCGCTGTTGAGCGGAACGAGCTTGCCGTTGACGCGGGCGCCGATGGTCCGGTGGCCCACCTCGGTGTGCACGGCATAGGCGAAGTCCACCGGCGTGGAGCCGGCGGGCAGGGCCATGACCTCACCCTTGGGGGTGAAGACGAACACTTCGCGGGCGTTGATCTCAAAGCGCAAGGAGTCGAGGAACTCGCCGGGGTCGGATGTTTCCTGCTGCCAGTCCACGAGGGAGCGCAGCCAGCCCATGTCACCGTCGCGGGGGCTGCCGGGGCCGGCGGCCGTCCGGTTCGGCTGGTCTTTGTACTTCCAGTGCGCGGCAACGCCGTACTCGGCCCGCCGGTGCATCTCGTGGGTCCGGATCTGGATTTCCACCGGCTTGCCGCCGGGACCTATCACCGTGGTGTGCAGCGACTGGTACATGTTGAACTTGGGCATCGCGATGTAGTCCTTGAACCGCCCGGGCAGGGGGTTCCAGCGGGAGTGCATCGCGCCGAGGGCCGCGTAACAGTCCCGGACCGAGTCCACCAGGACGCGGACGCCCATGAGGTCGTTGATGTCGTCGAAGTCCTTGTCGCGGACGATCATCTTTTGGTAGATCGAGTAGTAGTGCTTGGGCCGCCCGGTGATTGTCGCCTTGATCTTCGCCGCGCGGAGGTCCTCGGTGATCTGGTTGCGGATGACGGCCAGGTTCTTCTCGCGCTCCGGGGTCCGGTCCCCCACCATGCGCACGATTTCCTCGTACACCTTGGGATAGAGGGCGGCGAAGGAGAGATCCTCAAGCTCCCACTTGATGGTGTTCATGCCGAGCCGGTGGGCCAGCGGCGCGAAAATTTCCAGCGTTTCGCGTGCCTTGCGGGCCGAGGACTCGGCGGAGACGAAGCGCCACGTGCGGGCGTTGTGCAGCCGGTCGGCGAGCTTGATCATCAGCACGCGGATGTCCTTGGCCATGGCCACGACCATCTTGCGGACCGTCTCGGACTGGGCCGCCTCACCGAAGCTGACCTTGTCCAGCTTCGTGACGCCGTCCACCAGCATGGCCACCTCCGGGCCGAACTCGGCCTTCAGGTCAGCCAGCGTGTAGGAGGTGTCTTCGACCGTGTCGTGGAGCAGGGCCGCGGCCAGCGTGGTACCGCTGAGGCCCAGTTCGGCCAGGATGGTGGCCACCGCCACCGGGTGCGTGATGTACGGGTCCCCGCTCTTGCGCTTCTGGCCCCGGTGGCAGCGCTCGGCCACCACGAAGGCGCGCTGGATGAGGTCGAAGTCCTCTTTGGGGTTGTTGGCACGGACGGTGCGCAGCAACGGCTCCAGGATCGGGGAGTATGCGGGGGCTCCGCGGCCCGTCAGCCGGGCCAGGCGTGACCGCGTGCGTTCGCGCCTGCCGGGAAACGTCGGCCGGGCACCGGAGTTGTCCACGGGCACGGGAACATCGGGACGTCCGGGAGCCACCAGGCCAGTCTGAGAACCCTGGCCTTGGCCCTTGTCCGCTGGTGCCTCCGGCACCGGCGTCGAACGTTCTTCCAATGGAGCACCTCTCGCGACCGGTTAATTATTCAAGTGTATTCCCGCAGCAGGATACTTCGATAACCGGCCGGGATACGGCGACGGGCCGGAGGCCGTCGTAAACGACGTTCTCCGGCCCGTCTGCTGTGCGCTCAGGCAGTGGCGGGCGTAGCCGGCGAGGCGGTCTTGGCCGCCGCTTCGGCGCGCCGCTGGTCCACCCGCTTGGCCTGCTTGACCAGTTCGGGTTCGCCTTGCCGCAACCAGGCGTACAGCGGAGCCGCGATGAAGATCGTCGCGGCGGTGCCGACGAGGATACCCACGAACAGCGCCAGGGACAGGTCCCGCAGGGTTCCGGCGCCGAGCAGGCCCGCCCCGATGAACAGGATCGCGCCAACCGGCAGGATGGCCACCACCATCGTGTTGATGGAGCGGACAAGCGTCTGGTTGATAGCCAGGTTGACCTCTTCGGCGAAGGTGCGCCGGGTGGATGCCTGAATGTCCGAAGTGTTTTCGCGGATCTTGTCGAACACCACCACGGTGTCGTACAGCGAGTAGCTGAGCACGGTCAGGAAGCCGATGATGGCCGACGGCGTCACTTCGAAGTCACTGAGGCCGTAAACACCGGCGGTAATGAACATCGTGACGATCATGCCGACGAGTGCCGAGAGCGACATCTTCCAGGTCCTGAAGTACAGCGCCATCAGGACGGCGGCCAGCCCCACAAAGATCGCCAGGCCCAGCAGGGCCTGCTTGGTGACGTCCGCACCCCACGTGGGGCCGACGAAGGTGGAGGTCACTTCGTTATCCGTCACGCCGTAGGCCTTGGTGAGGCCTTCCTTGATCTGCAGCGTTTCGTCGTCGGTGAGCTTGTCCGTCTGGATGCGCATGGTGGTGCCGGCGACGTTGGCCACGCGCGGCACCGATCCCGCCACGACTTCCGTGACGGCTTTCTCGCCCAGCGCCGCGTCGGTGGTTTTGACGTTGGAGACTGTGAACTCCGAGCCGCCGCGGAACTCGATGCCGAGGTTGAAGCCGCCCTTGGCGATCGGGATCAGGATGGAGAGGGCGACGGCGATCCCGGCAACCAGGAACCAGATCTTCTTGTAACCGACGAAGTCGTACGAGCGTTTGCCCGTGTAGAGCTCATTGCCGAACGTTGAGAAGTTGACCATTTACTTGCCCTCCTTGGACGCGCTCTTGGAGGAACCGGCGAGCTGTGCCTGTTGTGCCTGCTCTTGCTTTTCGGCGAGGCGGCGTTCTGCAATAGTCATCCGGCGCTCGGCCTCTGCCGCGGCTCCGGTGTTCTTGGCGCGGACCACGGCCACAGGCTTGTCCTCCGGCGTGCGGATCCGGCCGGCTCCGCGGTAGAGCGGCACGGCACCCAGTCGCTTCGGGTCCAGACCAGAGAACCGGTGGCCTTCGCCGAAGAACTTGGTCCGGGCCAGCAGCTGCAGGGTCGGGTGGGTGAACATGAAGACGACGATGAGGTCGGCGATCGCGGTGAGGCCAAGGGTGAAGGCGAAGCCGCGGACGTTGCCCACTGCCACGAAGAACAGCACCACGGCAGCGAGGAGGTTCACGGCCTTGGATGCGAGGATGGTGCGCTTGGCGCGCTTCCAGCCGTTTTCCACGGCCGAGACCAGGCCGCGGCCTTCGCGGAGCTCGTCACGGATGCGTTCGAAGTAGACGATGAACGAGTCGGCCGTCTGGCCGATGGCCACGATCAGGCCGGCGACGCCGGCGAGGGACAGCCGGTAGTTTTCGGTCCAGCCGAGGATGGCGATCGCCAGGAACGTGAGCACACCGGCGATCACGAGGGACGCCACGGTCACGAAGCCAAGGGCCCGGTACTGGAACAGCGAGTAGACCACCACGAGCAGCAGGCCGATCAGGCCGGCGAGCATGCCCATGCGGAGCTGTTCCCCGCCGAGGGTGGCCGAGATCTGCTGTTCGCTCTGGATTTCGAAGCTGATCGGCAGGGCCCCGAAACGAAGCTGGTCGGAGAGGGCCTTCGCGGATTCCTCGGTAAACCCGCCGGTGATCTGCGGGCGGCCGTCCGTGATGACGGCGAGGGAACGCGGGGCGGAAATGACCTGGTCGTCAAGGACGATGGCGAACTGGGCCCGCGGGTCCGAGCCGGTCTGGCCGCCGCCGGCGGCGTAGAACTGGTACAGCCGTTCGGTGACTTCCTTGAACTTGGCGGTGCCCGCGTCATCGAACTGGATGTTGACGGCCCATTCGTTGGTCACCGCGCCCTGGGCGCCGCGCTGCAGCTGGAACGAGGAGGACTTGATGTTCGAGCCCTTTACTTCCACCGGGCCGAGGATGTACTTGATGGCCGGCGAATTTGCCGAGGCCGGCTCACAGGTCACGAGCGGCTTGGTCGGGTCGGAGCGCTGCTGCTTGTCCTGGGAGGGATTGTCGCAGTCGAGTGCTTCGAACTGCTTGTAGATCTCGGGGGTGATCCAGTTCTGGTCGCTGCTGTTGGCGGGGGCGGCCGTCGGCTTGGGCAGCTGTGCCTCAGGAGTGCGGGACGCCTCGGGGACCGCCGCTCCGGCGCCTGCCTGGAGCACGGGCCGGAAGTTCATGTCGGCGGATGCCTGGATCAGCGCGCGGGTTTCCTTGGCGGGCGTTCCCGGGAGGCTGACCACGACGTTGCGGCCGGACTGCGTGCTGATTTCCGCTTCTGCGACGCCTGAGCCGTCCACGCGCTGACGAATGATCGCCACAGCCTGGTTGAGCTGTTCTTCGGTGATACCCGAACCGCCCTCAACCTTGGGGGCCAGGATCATCTGGGTGCCGCCTTCAAGGTCCAGGGCGAGCTTGGGAGCCCAGCTGGCCTGGCCGGCAAGGGTGCCGCCCGCCAGGACGGCCGTCATGGCGGCGATAAGTACGCCAAGCCAGACCAGCATCCTGATGGCTGAGTTTTTGGGGCCAGTTCGTGCCATTGTCGATCTTTCTATTATTTACGGCGGATCCGCCGGCGCGGGCACAGGGCCCCCGCCGACGGATGCCCGCAACCGTTGCTTCGCGGGATAGCTCAGGTAGGCAGACTAGCTGTCTTTTTTGCCTTCGTCGTTGAGGCGGCGCAGGGTTTCCTCGGGAGTTTCATTGCGCGGCGTCTCGTTGACAGCGGCGGCGCTGTCCGGGTTCTCGGCGTTCACTTTTTCACTGGTGAGCGAGGAGGCGTCGTCGGGAACAACGGTGGGCTCCTCGGCCGCGACAACAGGCTCCACGATCTTGGTGACGGCCTGGCGGTGCACGGTGGCCGTGTTGCCCGGGGAGAGTTCCAGGGTGACCTTGTTCTCCGCTTCGTCGATGTCGACGATCCGGCCGAACAACCCGAAACTCGTCATGACCTCGACGCCGGGGCCGAACTTCGACTGGAGCTCCGCCTGCTGCTGCTGCGTCTTCTTGTTGCGGCGGAACATCATGAAGACGAACACGCCGAGCATGACGAACAGGAGAATTGTCATTGGATCCAAGGGGAAAGTTCCGTTCTTTACTTGCATAGCTGTTTTTCAGCAACGTCCGTTTGCTCCGGGCGGCGCGGGCAACCGTCTGCACAGCAAGCTGGCAGCGAGACCATCCCCCAACCGCCGGCGGCTTCCTGCTCTCCGCCCACGGAAACAAAACCCGAACGTGCCGAGCGTCATACCAGTCTAAAGGGAAAAGCTGAAGGAACGGTGTTAGCGGCTGTTTCGGATCCGCTCCGGACCTGTTTCTTCACCGAATTCGCCGCCGGACCCGCTGCCGGCACCCTCGCCCAGGTCATCGGCCTGGAACAGTTCCAGCGGGTCCTGGCCGAAGACGCCGGCGGGAACGGCGAAGCCCAGGTGCGTCCACGCCGGTGCCAGGGCAATGCGGCCCCGCGGCGTCCGGCCCAGCAGTCCCTCGCGCACCAGGTACGGTTCGGCGACGGTTTCCACGGTTTCCGTTTCCTCGCCGACTGCGATCGCGAGGGTGGACAGGCCCACCGGTCCGCCGCCGAACTTGGTAATGAGGGCCTCGAGAACGGCACGGTCCAGCCGGTCCAGGCCGCGCTTGTCCACCTCATACATGTCCAGGGCCGCAGACGCCGCCCGCGCATCGATTTGCTCAATGCCGTGCACGAGCGCCCAGTCCCGGACGCGGCGCAGGAGCCGGTTGGCGATACGCGGTGTGCCCCGGGACCGGCCGGCGATCTCGCTGAATCCGGCGGAGTTGACCTTCAGGTCCAGCAGGCCGGCGGAACGGCGCAGGACCAGTTCCAGCTCCTCGACGGAGTAAAACTCAAGGTGGCCGGTGAAACCGAAGCGGTCCCGCAGCGGCCCGGGAAGGAGGCCCGCCCGCGTGGTGGCGCCGACGAGGGTGAAGGGCGGCAGCTCCAGCGGAATGGCCGTGGCGCCGGCGCCCTTGCCGACGACGATATCGACGCGGAAATCCTCCATCGCCATGTACAGCATTTCCTCGGCCGGCCGGGACATGCGGTGGATTTCATCCAGGAACAGGACCTCGCCCTCGGAGAGCGAGGAAAGGATGGCCGCGAGGTCACCCGCGTGCTGGATGGCCGGGCCGCTGCTGATCCGCAGCGGGACGTTCATTTCGGCCGCGATGATCATGGACAGGGTGGTCTTGCCCAGGCCGGGAGGGCCCGAGAGCAGCACGTGGTCCGCGCTGCGGCCACGCATGCGCGAGGCCTCCAGGACGAGGGAGAGCTGCTTGCGGACCCGGTGCTGGCCCACGAAGTCGTGCAGGTTCTTGGGCCGCAGGGCGGCCTCGATGACGCGCTCCTCCGGCTCCTCTCCCCCGGTGACGATCGACGGCTCAGCCACGCGCGCCTACCCGGTTTCCCGCGCGGGCGCCGTCCTGCCCCAGCCAGCGCAGCGTCGCCCGGAGGATTTCCGCCACATTGCCGTTCGCGGCAAGGTCCGGGGAATCGGCAAGGGACTTCTCGATGCTGGCGGTGGCATCCTTTTCGGACCAGCCCAGGCTAGTCATCGCGGCGACCACCTGCGGCTTCCAGACGGATTCCGCGGACACCAATGAGGCCGGCCCGCCGGCGGTGCCAGCGGTGCCGTGCGGTACGAGCTTGCCGGCGAGTTCCAGCACAATCCGGCCGGCCACCTTCGGCCCGATTCCGGGGACCTTCGTGAACGCCTTGCCGTCACCGGAGTGCGCGGCCACCCGGATGGCTTCCGGTTCGTGGACGGCCAGCACTGCAAGGGCGAGGCGGGGACCGACGCCGCTGACACTGAGCAGGACATCGAACACCTCCCGCTCGTCATCGCTTGCGAAGCCGAAGAGAGTCAGCGAGTCCTCCCGCACAATCAGGGACGTGAACAGCTTGCCCTCGTCCCCCACCCTGAGGCTGCTGAGGGTCTGCGGCGTGGCGTTGACGCTCATGCCGGCGCCGTTGAGGTCGATCACGGCGGAGGACAGGCCAACATGCGCTACGGTTCCGCGAAGAAAACTGATCAAGGCCTTAGCTCCTGGGTCTACAGCGAATCAATAGACGGGGAACTAAAGAGAGGCGACCCGGCTATCCGAACATATCTACGAATAGCCTACCAAGCTCTGCGGCGGCACAGCCGGACATTCAGCGCGCACGGCGCGCTTTTGCCTCGGCCTCGGCCCACGCCCGCTGGGCCGGAGTGAGGGACTGGCTGCCCGGCCCCGTTGTCGCGACTGCGGCGCCGCTCCCGGCCCGCCAGGCGTGGGTGATGGCCAGCGCCAGGGCGTCGGCGGCGTCGGCCGGGCGCGGCGGCGCATCCAGCCGGAGGATCTTGGTCACCAGTTTGGTGACGGCGTCCTTGTTGGAGGTGCCGCTTCCCGTGACGGCGGCTTTGACTTCCGACGGCGTGTGCAGGGCCACCGGGATGCCGCGGCGCGCGGCGGCCGCAATGACCACACCGGAGGCCTGGGCCACCCCCATGACGGTGCTGACATTGAGCTGGGAAAAGACCCGCTCGACGGCGAGGACGTGCGGCTCGTAAAGGTCCAGCCATTCGTCGATGGACGTGGCAATGACGAGCAGCCGCTGGTCCAGGCTTTCCTCGGGGGAGGTCCCCACGACGCCGAAAGCCACCATGGTGGCCCGCCGGTTCTTCTCAACGTCCACGACGCCGATGCCGCAACGGGTGAGGCCGGGATCGACGCCGAGGACGCGAAGGGTCACTCGGCTTCCAGTGCGGCCTGCACTTCGTCGCTGAGATCGGCGTTGCTGTACACGTTCTGGACGTCGTCGAGTTCCTCGAGGGCGTCCACGAGCTTCATGAACTTCTTGGCGGCGTCGAGGTCCAGCGGCACCTGCATCGAGGGCACAAACTCGGCCTCGTCGGTGTCGTATTCGATCCCGGCTTCCTTGAGCGCGTCACGGATGGCCTGCAGGTCGGTCGGCTCGGAGTGGATCTCGAAGCTGTCGCCGTTGTCCTTGACTTCCTCGGCCCCGGCGTCCAGGACGGCCATCAGCACGTCGTCCTCGCTCAGGCCGTTCTTCGGCAGCGAGACGACGCCCTTGCGGCTGAAGAGGTAGCTGACCGAACCGGGGTCGGCGATCGTGCCGCCGTTGCGGGAGATGGCGAGCCGGACCTCGGAGGCGGCGCGGTTCTTGTTGTCGGTGAGGCACTCGATCAGCAGCGCGGAACCCTGCGGGCCGCGGCATTCGTACATGATCTCGGTGTAGTCCACGACCTCGCCGGTGAGGCCGGCACCGCGCTTGATGGCGCGGTCGATGTTGTCAGCGGGCACCGAGGTCTTCTTGGCCTTGGTGACAGCGAGTTCCAGGCTCGGGTTGCCGGAAAGGTCCGGGCCGCCCATGCGCGCGGCGACTTCGATGTTCTTGATCAGCTTGGCGAAGGACTTGGCCCGCCGGCTATCGAGGATCGCCTTCTTGTGCTTGGTCGTCGCCCATTTGGAGTGGCCTGACATGCTTTACGCTTCTCCTCTGATCATTCGAATAAACAGTTCATGCACGCGTTTTTCGCCTGTCACTTCCGGGTGGAAGGAGGTGGCCAACAGCTGGCCGGAACGCACAGCAACAATTCTAGCCGTCCCGTCCAAGGACTCGGGGTGGCCGGCCTTGGACGGTTCCACCTGGGCGAGGACCTCGACGCCGTCACCGACGCGCTCCACCCAGGGACCGCGGATGAAGACGGCATGGACGGGTGCCACGGCGCCGCCGGCGGCGCTGAACTCCAGCCCCCTGAAATCGAGGTCGGTCTCGAAGGACTCGCGCTGCCGCCCGAAGGCGTTACGGCGCACGGTAATGTCCAGTCCGCCGAAGGTCTGCTGCGGGTTGCCGGCCAGGTCCGTCGCCGGGTCGGCGATCTCGTCCGCCAGCAGGATCATGCCGGCGCACGAGCCGTAGACGGGCAGGCCGGCCTGGATGCGTTCGCGCAGCGGATCGCGGAGCCCGAAGATCCTGGAGAGCTTGTCAATGGTGGTCGATTCGCCGCCGGGGATGATGAGCCCGTCCAGGCCGTCAAGTTCGGCGGGACGGCGGATCCCGACACCGGCGGCGCCGGCGGCTTCAACGGCGTGAAGATGCTCCCGGAAATCGCCCTGGAGCGCCAGGACTCCGATCCGGAGACCTGTACCCGCGCGGGATTCAGGGGAAAAAGAGGGGGTGGTCATCCCCACAGCATAATGCGCTACGCTCCCCCGGAATGCATGCGAAGGCCGCGGGCGTCCGGGTTCCATTCCTCTGCTGGGATATATTACAGAGCATGCTTTACTTCAGCGTTCCGCTCGGCAAGCTCGTCCGCCGGGTCTCCCGGCTCAGGGGCGGAGGCTCGGCCCTTCCCGGGCTTGTGGTCGAAAAGGTCGATCCCGGTTTCATGCAACGGACCCTGTCCACCCTGCCGCTGGGTGTCGCCGTCGTCAGTGGCACGAACGGGAAGACGACCACCACGAAGATGGTGGTGGAGCTGCTGGAAAGCCAGGGGCTGAAGGTCTTCACGAACCGCACCGGCAGCAACTTCACGCGCGGCGTGGCAGCGGCGCTCCTGGGCGAGGTCGACTGGCGTGGCCGGCTGGAGGCCGACGTCGCGATCCTGGAACTGGATGAGGCGCATGCCGTGCACTTCGTCAACAAGGTCCCGCCGCGGTACAGCCTCCTGCTCAATGTCCTCCGCGACCAGCTGGACCGCTTCGGCGAGATCGACAAGACGGCCGAACTTCTCCAGCACATCGCCTCCAAAACCACCGGAACCGTGGTCCTGAACCGCGAGGACCCCCGCGTCGCCCGGATCGCCGGCACCCTGGACGGGCCGGAGGTGCTCTACTTCGGGCTCGACGATTCGCTGCTGAGCACCTTCCCCAATGACGACGACATGCGCGCAGCCCCGGGCAGCCCGGTGCCGGCCGCCCCGGCCCGGCCGGCCGCCGACGTCGTGCTGCGCCGTGTGGGTGCCGATGACGCCGACTTCGAGTACGACGGCGGGACGGTCACCACGGCGATGAAGCTGCGCGGCGTCTACAACATCTTCAACGCCGCCGCCGCGCTGACCCTGGCCCGGGCGATCTCCGGCGCCCGCGGCACGGGCACCGACCAGGCCGGACTGCTGACGGCGCTGTCCAAGGTGGCGCCGGCCTTCGGCCGCGGCGAAAGCCTCGTGGTCGACGGCCTGCCGCTGGAACTGGTCCTGGTCAAGAACCCCAGCGGCTTCCGGCTCGGACTGAAGTCCTTCCCCGCGGCCGGCTACGCCACGATGATCGCCATCAACGACAACTACGCCGACGGCCGGGACATGTCCTGGCTGTGGGACGTCGAATTCGATACCCTCCGCGACGACGGCGTGGACCAGCTCACCGGCTCCCGCGCCTACGACATGGCGTTGCGGCTGCAGTACGACGACGTCGCCATCGGCGCCGTCGACACGGAGATCGCGCCGGCACTGGCCGCCTTCATCCGCGGCGCCCAGGGCAAGCCGAAAAGGATCTTCTGCACGTACACGGCCATGCTCGCCATCCGCCGCGAGCTGTCCAAAATCACCACAGTAGAGGTGGTCTCATGACCCCCCAGTCCCCGGGCACCCCGCACGAGCTCTCCTTCGGGCACGAGCTCCCGCCCGAAGATCCGGCTGTCCCCGGCAAAGGAACCATCCGGGTCCTGCAGCTCTACCCGCGGGACATGAACATCTACGGCGACTGGGGCAATGCCCTGGTCCTCGCGCAGCGGCTGCGCTGGCACGGCTACACGCCGGAGCTGCTCGAATACAACGTCGGTGACCCGTTCCCGGCGGACGTGGACCTCATTGTGGGCGGCGGCGGACAGGACAGCGGCCAGCTCGTCATCCAGGACGACCTCCTCTCGCGCGAGTCCACGCTGAAGGCGCTGGCCGAGGACGGCACCCCGATGCTCGTGATCTGCGGGCTCTACCAGCTGTTCGGGAAATTTTTCAAGACCCGGCTCGGCTCGGTCATTCCGGGCATCGGCGTCCTGGACGTGGAGACCCACGGCACCGACGAACGCCTGATCGGCAACGTCACCGTCTCCTCCCCCGAGTTCGGCAGCATCCTGGGCTACGAGAACCACAGCGGCCAGACCACACTGGGACCTGGCGTCGAGCCGCTCGGTACCACGGCCAAAGGCACCGGCAACAACAGCACGGACGGCCAGGAAGGCGCCCGCTACCGCAACATCGTGGCGAGCTACCTCCACGGCTCGCTGCTGCCGAAGAACCCGGCCCTGGCGGACTTCCTGATCCGGACCGCCGTCGAACGCAAATACGGCAGCTTCACGCCGGGCACCCCGGACGACGCCTACGCGGTGCTGGCGCGTGAACACGCCGCCCGCCGGCCCCGCTGACCCCGCTGGCTGGCTGATTCCTTGGCAGGCGGCGGCATGATCCTGATTGGGCCCGACACCCCTGAACGGGAAGACGTCCGGCAACTCCTGGCCGGGCACCTCGCTGACATGTACGCGACCTCCCCGCCGGAAAGCGTCCATGCCCTTGATCCTGCCGCGCTGGCCGGGCCGGACATCAGCTTCTGGACCGCCCGGGAGGACTCACGGCTCCTGGGCTGCGCCGCACTGAAGCACCTGGCTCCCGGCGACGGGGAGATCAAGTCGATGCGCACGGCGGAACGGGCACGCGGGCGGGGCATCGCTTCGGCGCTGCTGCGCCACCTCCTGACGGAGGCCCGGAACAGCGGGTACCGGCGGCTGTTCCTGGAGACGGGAAGCCAGGAATTTTTCGCTCCGGCACGCCGGCTGTACGAGCGTCACGGCTTCGCGGCCTGCCCGCCGTTCGCCGGCTACGCCCTCGATCCCAACAGCGTGTTCATGGTCCTGGAGCTCGACGCCGGGTAACGGGCTGGCGCCGGTAACTGGCTCCGGGCGCTTTCGGGACACCTCCCCGTTCGCCGGCACCAGTCTTCAGCGGGACCGGACGAACGCCAGGACGTCCCGCGGAACCCGCCGGCTGGATCCGGCCCGGACGTGGCCCCACCGCTCGTAGACGACGAGGGTGCAGTCCGGAATCAGTCGGGCGGTCTCTTCCGCGACCGCCCTCGGGAAGAATGCGTCCCGCCCTCCACAGAGCAGCAGGACAGGCCGCCGGATGAGCGGCAGCACCGACCGCGCGTCGAAGGCCAGCTCGGCCCGCGCCTCGGTGAGGACATCCGCGGCTGGGCAGCCGGAGCGGCCCAGCACGCCCCTGCCGACGACGGGTCCCAGCAGTTCCCGCAGCCAGCGGGCCCGCGGGCCGGGGAGGACATACTCCGCCAGGACGCTCCCGGCGCCGCCCGGGTCTCCGGCGGCGACGGCGGCGGCCATCCGGTGGTCCACGTCCTTGCCCCACGCGCTCAGCTCGGCTGCCGTGACCACCATGGCGATGTGCCCGAAGGCCTCCGGATGGCGGGCGGCCAGGTACTGCCCGATCATCCCGCCGAAGGACTCGGCCACAAGCAGGTCGACGCGGCCGCCGAACTCCTCGGCAATCAGCCGTGCGTAGTCGTCCGCCATGTCCGCGCTCGTGTGCGACGCCGGCATGTTCCGCCGGCGGGTAACAATCCAGACCGCATAACCGGCCGCCAGGTAGGGATCGAACTCCCGCCGGAACAGTCCGCCCAGCAACCCCTGGGGCACAACGCTCCCCGGTCCGCCCTGAACGAAGAGCAGGGATTTTGTCCCCCGGCCCCACGTGACGTATTCCATCCCGTTCCGGAATACCCCGTTCCGCGGTGCCCGCTCCCGCCCGGATGCCCCCGTCATGACAAGGCCGCCTTACGGCGTGGCCTCCGGATGCCGCAGCAGTGCCGCGAATTCGGCCGGCCGGGTGGCGGGCCACCAGTGGCCGCTGTCCACCCTGGTGACGGTCACATCGTCCACCCACGACTCGAGCCCCTCGACCAGGGCCGGCGCGAGGAAGGAATCCTTCAGCGGCACCACCACGTGTACGGGGACGGTCACCCGGCCTGCGGCGGCCGGCCTCCGCCGGCCGCGGAAATTGCTGCGGTACAAGGCCAGGCCGCGGACGGGATCGTTGCCGACGTCGCGCTTGGCCATCCTTTCGTAGCGCCGGGTGAGGACCAGGCGCCAGGCGGCTTCGGGCAGGACCGGGACGAGGAACGCCGCGATATACCAACTGCGCAACAGTTGCCCGCCCAGCTCCGGCCAGGCCCGCGGGTCCCCGACGCGCCTCCGGATCCAACGGGAGAAGTGCCCCAGGTCGGGGCCGGAAATACTTGTGTACCGGACGATCCGGCCGTGCGCCCTGGCGTCCTGCACGACGGCCCAGCCCTGGATCGACCCCCAGTCGTGGCCCACGAGATGGACTGCGCCGGCGCCCGCCCCGGCCAGCACGGCGAAGGCATCGTCCACGAGGGTCTTCAGCGAATAATCCCCGCCCGGTCCGTGGACGGCGGAGGCGCCGGCGTTCCGCGTGTCGTAGGCCACCACATGGTGGGTCCGCGCCAGATCCCGGATCGCCGGAAGGAACACGCGGTGGTCGTCCGGGTAGCCGTGCACCAGGAGCAGGGTGGGCACGTCCGGGCCCGGCTCGGGGCCAAACTCGAACACGGCCAGCACGGCTCCGGGCACGGAGACCACCCGGCGCCGCTCGTTCAACGTCTCCACAAGTTCCCCTTTGGTTGCCGGGACAGCAGCCGCCCCGGCGGGGCAGTCCTACCGGGCCCCATCCTACGGTGAGCGCAATCACAACACACTGAGATGGTCATTGAGAACCCGCGTCCTGCATGAAAGAGTCGCTTCATGACCAATCCCCTCCTGAGCCCCAGCACCCTGCCCTACGGCCTGCCGCCCTTCGCGGACATCGGCGACGCGCACTACGCCGAGGCCATTGAGGCCGGCCTGGCTGAGCATCTCGCCGAAATCCACGCCATCGTGTCCGACCCGGCGGCCCCGTCCTTCGAGAACACCGCCTTGGCCATGGAACGCTCCGGCCGGCTCCTGGAACGGGCGGCCGCCTCGTTCTTCACGCTGGTTTCCGCGCACGCCTCGGATGCCATCCGCGATCTGGAGACCCGGCTCTCCCCGCTCTTCTCCGCCCACCAGGATGCCGTCTACCTCAACCGGGGGCTCTACGAACGCTTCGCGGCGCTGGACACTACCGCCCTGGACCCGGAGTCCGTCCGGCTCGTGGACGAATACCTCAAGGAATTCCGGGCCTCGGGCATCCAGCTCGACGACGCCGGCCAGGACCGGCTCAAGGCCGTCAACGCCGAGCTCGCCCGGCTCGGCACCGAGTTCGGACAACGCGTCAAGGAAGGCATGAAGTCCGCTGCGCTGCTGCTCGAGGACGCCGCCGACCTCACCGGGCTGCCCGGCGACGACATCGCCAGCGCCGCCGAGGCCGCCCGGGCCGCCGGGCACGAGGGCAAGTTCCTGCTGACGCTGATCCAGCCCAGCAACCAGCCCGCCATGGCCGCCCTTGCGAACCGGGAGGTCCGCCGTCGGCTCTACGAGGCCTCGATCGGCCGCGGCAGCGACGGCGGCAGCTTCGATGTGCTTGACCTGGTCAAGGACATGGTCCGGCTCCGCGCCGAGAAGGCAAGCCTTCTGGGCTTCGCGAACTTTGCCGAACTGACCGTGGACCGGCAGACGGCACCGGACTTCCAGGCCGTGCAGGACATGATGAGCCGGCTGGCCCCTGCCGCCGTCCGCAATGCCGACGCCGAGGCCGAGGCGCTGGCCGGGGCCGCCGGGCACCCCCTTGAGGCGTGGGACTGGGCGTACTACTCGGCCAAGGTCAAGCGTGAGCGGTACGCCGTGGACGAGCAGGCCCTGCGCCCGTACTTCGAACTGGACCGGGTCCTGAATGACGGCGTGTTCTTCGCTGCCAACGCCTTGTACGGCGTCACCTTCCACGAACGCACCGACCTTGCCGGCTATCACCCGGACGTGCGCGTCTGGGAGGTGAAGAATTCCGATGGCACGGATCTTGGCTTGTTCCTGGGCGACTACTACACGCGGGACACGAAGCGCGGAGGCGCGTGGATGAATTCCCTCGTGGAGCAGTCCGGACTGCTGAACACCCGGCCGGTGGTCATCAACAACCTCAACATTTCCAAGCCGCCGGCCGGCGAGCCCACCCTGCTGACGCTGGACGAGCTCCGCACCACGTTCCACGAGTTCGGCCACGCCCTCCACGGCCTGTTCTCCGCCGTCACCTATCCGCGGTTCTCCGGTACGAACGTGCCGCGGGACTTCGTGGAATACCCGTCGCAGGTCAACGAAATGTGGATCATGTGGCCCGAGGTCCTGGCCAACTATGCACGCCACCATGCAACCGGCGAGGCGCTGCCGCAGGAAACCGTGGACAAGCTCAACGCCGCGCAGCTCTGGGGGGAAGGCTTCGGCACCACCGAATACCTGGGCGCGGCCCTGCTGGATCTGGCATGGCATGTCCTGGACGGCTCCGACATCCCGGACGACGCCGTCGAATTCGAGGCGAAGGCGTTGGCCGCGGCGGGAGTGGCGCACAGCCTGATCCCGCCGCGCTACCGCACCGGCTACTTCCAGCACATCTTCGCGGGCGGCTGGTACGCCGCCGGTTACTACTCCTACATCTGGAGCGAAGTCCTGGACGCCGACACCGTGGAATGGTTCAAGGAACACGGCGGCCTCAGCCGCGCCAACGGCGATTTCTTCCGGGCCGAGCTGCTTTCCCGCGGCAACAGCCGGGATCCGCTGGAGTCGTTCCGGGCCTTCCGCGGCCGCGATGCTGACCTTGGGCCGCTGCTCAAGCGCCGCGGCCTCGACTGAGCCCTCATCAGCAGCCGACGGGGAAACGACGCCGGCCCGCCACCTGGAGAGGTGCCGGGCCGGACTCGTGGTTACTACTCAGGCGACAATTGCGCCTGACTCTCTTGGCTTAATAAGAGAGACTGCAGAGGCTCCGTGGACAAGGCGCCCAGGCGCCGAGTCTGTGGAGAAGCAGTCGAACGCTACCAGCCGCGCTCGGCGAGGCGGTGCGGCTGCGGGATTTCGTCGACGTTGATGCCGACCATGGCCTCGCCCAGGCCGCGGGAGGCCTTGGCGATCTCGTCCGGGTCGTCGTAGAAGGTGGTGGCCTTCACGACGGCGGCGGCACGCTGGGCCGGGTTGCCGGACTTGAAGATGCCGGAGCCGACGAACACGCCGTCGGCGCCGAGCTGCATCATCATCGCGGCGTCTGCCGGGGTGGCGATGCCGCCGGCGGTGAACAGCACCACCGGGAGCTTGCCGGTCGCGGCAACTTCCTTGACCAGTTCGTACGGGGCCTGCAGCTCCTTGGCCGCGACGTAGAGCTCGTCCTCGGGCATGCCGGCGAGCTTCTTGATCTCGGCACGGATCTGGCGCATGTGCGTCGTGGCGTTGGAGACGTCGCCGGTGCCGGCCTCGCCCTTGGAGCGGATCATTGCCGCGCCCTCGTTGATGCGGCGCAGCGCCTCGCCCAGGTTGGTCGCACCGCAGACGAACGGGACGGTGAACTTCCACTTGTCGATGTGGTTGGTGTAGTCGGCCGGGGTCAGGACCTCGGACTCGTCAATGTAGTCCACGCCCAGGGACTGCAGGACCTGGGCCTCGACGAAGTGCCCGATCCGGGCCTTGGCCATGACCGGGACCGACACGGCGGCAATGATCTTGTCGATCATGTCGGGATCGGACATGCGGGACACGCCGCCCTGGGCGCGGATATCGGCCGGAACGCGTTCCAGCGCCATCACGGCCACGGCACCGGCGTCTTCGGCGATGCGGGCCTGCTCGGCGTTGACGACGTCCATGATGACGCCGCCCTTGAGCATCTCCGCCATGCCGCGCTTGACGCGGCTGCTGCCCGTGACATTCTTCGCGGACGCGCCGGCTTCGCTGCTTACATCAGGTGTAGACACAAAAACCCCTATGGGTAGATAGATGACCTCGCCGGGGCGCGAACGGCACGTTCATGACGTGTCCCGCGCACACCGGATTACCGGATCCATTGGCCGGTAAAGCTAATACTAGCCCCCGGCCGCGGCGCGGCAGAATTCTGGTTACAGCAGCCCAAAAGCGTCCCGGGGCGGGGAATCGGCGGGTCCTCGTCGACTCTGTGCGGCCCCCTCAGGCGGCACGTTCGGAGGCGGTGCCGTCCGGCTCCTCCAGCGACTGGCGGTGGACGGTCACGATGCGCTGGATCACGGTGACGAGGCTCGCGGCCGCGAGGAGGCACAGAGTCACGAACAGCACCACGGTGGGCAGGCCCAGGCCGGTCAGTCCCGTGACCACCAGCACGGACACGAGCCGCTCGGCGCGCTCGGCGATGCCGACATTGGCGTGGAAGCCCAGGGCTTCGGCCTTGGCCCGCGCGTAGGAGACCACCATGCCCAGCACAAGGCAGACGACCGCGGCTATGGCGATCGGCGGATTGGCGCCGCCCGTGAAGAACCAGACGGCGACGCCGGCGAACAGGGCACCGTCGGCCACGCGGTCCAGGGTGGAGTCCAGGAAGTTGCCCCACCGGCCGCCGCGCTGCTGCATCCGGGCCATGATTCCGTCGATGACGTCGGAGAAGATGAAGGCCGTGATGAACACGGTTCCCCAGAAGAGCTGCCCGAGCGGGTAGAACACGAGCGCACCGACCACCACCCCGAGCGTGCCGACCACCGTCACGGCGTCCGGAGAGACGCCCATCTTCAGCAGCCAGCGGGCCAGCGGAGAAAACAGTGCGGTGAAGAACCCGCGCGCGTGCCTGTTAAGCATCCTGCTCCCCGGCTGCGTCCTGCCGGGCGGGCATTTCCTGCGGCCACGCGTCGGCCACCTGCTGGCGGACCTCGCCGAGCGTCTGCGTGATCGCCTTGGTCTGGGCGATGATGGGGAAGAAATTCCCGTCCCCGCCCCAGCGCGGCACCACATGCTGGTGCAGGTGGCCGGCGATTCCCGCCCCGCCGGTGACGCCCTGGTTCATGCCCAGGTTGAAGCCGGTGGGGTTGGCGACCTTCCGCAGCACCCGCATGGCCGTCTGGGTCAACTCGGCAAATTCCGCTGTTTCCTGGACCGTGAGATCGGTGTAGTCGGGGATGTGCCGGTAGGGGCAAATCAGCAGGTGGCCCGGGTTGTACGGGAAGAGGTTCAGCACCACGTAGCTGGTCCGTCCCCGGTACACGATCAGGGAGTCCTCGTCCTCCCGCTCGGGCGCGGCACAGAACGGGCAGTCGTTCGGGTTCTTGAACTGGTGCTGGCCGCCCTTGATGTACGCCATCCGGTGCGGGGTCCACAGGCGCTGGAAAGCGTCCGGCACCCCGGCCAGGCCGAAGTCGTCCGTCACGGCGTGGTCGCCCGGATACTCCGGCCCGGCCCCTGTGGATTCCTGCACGCGCTGCCCTTCCGTATGCCTAGCTGGTCCGGTTGCGGACAGCGTCGACGATCCGCTGGACGGCCTCGGCGACGGGCACCCCGTTGTCCTGGCTGCCGTCGCGGAAGCGGAAGGACACGGCTCCTGCCTCGGCGTCGTCACCGCCGGCGATCAGCACGAACGGGATTTTGTCCTTGCTGGCGGTGCGGATCTTCTTCGGGAAGCGGTCCGAGGAGATGTCCACCTCGGCGCGGATGCCGGCCGC
>ENA-OWNT01001148-OWNT01001148.1-seawater-metagenome-genome-assembly--contig:-NODE-1148-length-37181-cov-4.785333_pt1 | contig 37181 bp, 43 predicted proteins | sample MGYA00238136_ERZ651165 | MGnify/ENA primary metagenome ERZ651165 (study PRJEB26861, sample SAMN08777766) | seawater metagenome | isolation source: coastal seawater | place: USA: Florida | collected...
GAGTGGAGGGGAGTGGAGTGGAGTGGAATAAGTGGAGTGGAGTGGAGTGGAGTGGAGTGGAGTGGAGTGGAATAAGTGGAGTGGAGTGGAGTGACGTACGTCTCCGCGAACAGTTCCTTCGTTTCTTCGTTCTTCGTTAGTTGGCCTTTGTTACTCGGACTGACTGACTGACTGACTGACTGACTGAGAGTGAGTGAGTGAGTGAGTGAGTACGTCCGCGGTGTTGCAGTGTTTGTTGTCCGTCGTTGGTCGGCTCGTTCGTTGTCCGGCCGTCCCGTCACGTGCGCGCCGTCGTTGATGTGTGATCGATGGCGATGGCCAACCAACCAACTCTACTTCCTGACTGACTGTGCATTCCTGTTTCTGCTCGAGTATGGTGTCTATGACGTGGTAGTAGCATGAGGTGGAAGCGAGAAAGGAAGGAGGGAGCAAGGAATGGAATGCGGAGGAAGGACGGAAGGACGGGGTTGGTGGGTAGGTGGGTGGATGGACGACGCGATGGATGGACAGACGCGAGACAGACTCGAAGACGGACGGCGGACGAACGGACGCAACGACGCGCATGCTTTCTGACAAACGACCAGAGAAATGGGGAAACAGATTGCTGGTGCACCCAGGAGGAGAAGCACGGACAAACGCGACAGCACAAATTGATTGAACACCGTAGGAGGATGTTGTGAAGAGTGCTGCCGCCTATCTGCGGTGCTATCATCGACGCAGGGCGTGCTGCGAAATCTGGGCCGAAAAGTTGATTTTGCAAATTGAAGCAAGAAATTCTGCGGCTCTCGTCGTGGTCACACGCGCTTCTTCACTCGCGCTTGCTGGACTCAGTTCTTGTCGAGTCAAAGTTCGTCCGTCTGAGGCGATCGGACTTGCGCCATGTCCGGAATTACTAATGCCACGGACTTGTTCTGCGGTGCAGTCATCGCCAACGACTTGTTGGTGTGGAACATCACTGTAGAGGATATTTGGTGGAAGACCGACTTTTTCGCCCCTTGCACGGAGTACGTGCTCTTCCCGTTCGGTCTCTTCATCATTTCAATATTCCTGTACATCCTGGGCTGCCTTTCACGCGTCGGAGCCAGCGTTGGCAAGGCCTCCTCTGGAAATGCCAAGCTTGTTGATGTCGAGTTCTGCATCACTGATAATAGCCGATACTGGGGCGCTGTCATGGTTCTTGTCTCGTGGCCGGTGTTTCTTGCGCACGGAATGATGAACGAAGTGGCCGACTTAAGCGTCTTCGGCGACGAAGTCATTGGTGCCACGTTCATATTCTTGTCTGTCGCGTTCATGCTTGCTGATCAAACTGCCGGAGTAAAGCTGGGCTGGCGAGCCCACAAGAAAGAACATCCCAAGGCAGAGGCTGGGTGCGTAAGCCCGACGTCTGCGAGGCATATCGTGTTTTGGCTCTTGGCACTCATCGTCATCGGAATGCCGTTGTTGCGCTACCGTGAGCCCAGCGCACAAGTGGTTCACTTCGAGGCCGGGTTTTCGTTTTGGTCTGTCACCATCCGCACAGCGCTCGTACTGTTCACGCTCATATGGAATGCCGTTGCTGGACCCTACCTAAAAACGGGCACAGACGTCCTGAAGCTTGCCAAGCGCCCCAAGAAAGGCAGCAAGTCTACCAGCACGCAGAGAAGGAAAGCCACAACCACCGGCAGCGAACTCCAAGACCCCTTGCTGCCCACCTCCACCGACGTCGCTACAACCGCTGACGACGATGATGATGCGGTGAGGTCGCCAGAGGAGGACGCTTGGTTTGTGTCGAAAGGATGGTTTTCTTGGTTGAACCCGATCATGCGTGTCGGTTCTCGCCGCCCTTTGACACAAGAAGATTTGTACCCGGTGCACCATTCAGACAGTTCAGAGGTGCGCATGAGCCCTGGTTCCAGCACAGAGATTGTTGCGGCAACAGCACAAATGTGGTGGAGATCAGATCACTGACTGACGCACGTGTTCTCTTTGTTCTCTGCAGGCATGTCAAGATCGTTTGGCGGAAGAGTGGCAAAAAGAGCTCAAAATTCGCCCGAACAAACCTTCGTATCTCCGAGCACTATTTGGTGCTTTTGGGAAGCCATTCGTAATCGCCGGACTGATGAAGTTTTTCTACGACTCTCTGAAATTTGTGAACCCACAATTGCTCGGCGCACTTGTGAGATACATTGGTTTGTCACCATTCACCACAGACAGTACACACCAACACGCTCCCTCACGCTGTGTGCTCTGATTAGGTGCCCCTGCGGATGAGTCAAAGAGTTGGCAGGGGTGGCTTCTGGTTGCTGGCATGTTTGTTTGCAACTTTTCTGCGTCGTGGATCCTTCATCAGTGCGTAGCTGACCGATGCAGTCGTTCTAGTTCACGACTAAATCACAGTTTGCCACCTTACAGCCATACTGCACCAAAATGACCGTGCAATTCTTTTCTTGGTGCTAGGTACTTTCATGGTTGTTACCGAACTGGCATGCGACTGAAAAGCGGGACCGTCACGATGATTTTCCAAAAGTCGTTGGTGTTGAACTATTTTTCCGCCGACAGCAAGAAGTCGGCCGAAGACAAGACAGCTGACGACAAGACTTCTGTGAGTAATGCCCCCGCCTTCACTTGTGCAGACCGCCCTTGTCATCGTTCGGCGTGTGATACTCGGCGCAGAATGAAACCTCAAAGGAAAAGAAGGCGCGTGAGAAACGTGCGAAAAAGAAGAAGAAGAAAGAGATCGGCAACCTGGACACCACTGGTTTGTTGTGCTCTTGGCAATGGCCTTCAACTGTCCTGTGCTTGATCATGCGTCTTTACATTCTGAAACAATAGGTGCCATCGTGAATCTGATGTCTGTGGACGCGCAGCGCCTACAAGACATTTGCGCTTACATTCACATGTTGTGGTCTGGACCTTATCAAATCATTTTGTCGCTTATTTTCCTGGGTATCCAGCTCGGCTGGGCAATGTTTGCCGGAATTGGCGTCATGCTCATCATGTTCCCGATTTCAGCTGCAATTGCTGCGAAGATCAAGACGCTTCAGCAAGAGCTGATGAAAATCAAGGATGACCGCATCAAGGTGACAAACGAAGTCATGGCGGGAATGAAAATCATCAAGCTGTATGCTTGGGAAATCAGGTTGATTATGTTTTGCTTCGTTACATGGCACTGTTCGCCTGCCGGCCTTCCTTATGTTGTGTCTGTGTTTTTTGTTTGTGTGTCGGTTGTTGATGGTTTGTTTCATGTTACTTGGCCTAGCTTCGGGACCAAGCTTGACGACATCCGAGCTCGGGAGTTGCGATACTTGACGAAATACGTTGCGTGTCAATTACTCTCACGATTCCTATGGACAATCGTGCCTGCCGCAACCGCTGTTGCCACTTTTGCAACATACGTGGTGAGCCACTGAAACGATGCTGTGCTGGGTGCGGCGGTTCCCACCCAAAAGTCTAACATCTGTTGCTTCCTCGACGCTCTTGCGCAGGGACTCGGGAATGTCCTTCGCGCAGACACGGCATTTGTTGCGCTTTCTTTGTTCCAGTACCTTTCTTTCCCTCTCGCAATGTTGCCTCGAATGATTGCGGCGGCGATGGAAGCTTCTATTTCGCTGGCTCGCGTGGTGCGTTATGTTGCCGGCGCCAAAGCCACTCGAACGGCCTGTCGTTCTCATTGAACTTTTCTGGATTTGGCAGGCCAAGTTTTTGATCAAACCAAATGTCGGCAAGGTCAACACCAACGCGTCAGCTGGCCAAATTTTGGTCAACGGCGTTGAACTCTTTTGGGATTCTCCTGCAACTGCTGAAGGTGACGACACATCCAGTTCAGAAACGGGGCTTGAGGACGACGTGTCGAACGGTGGTAAAATTCCACTGTTGGCAAGCGTCGACTTCCAAGTGAAGCCGGGAGAGCTCTGCGTTGTGATCGGCCGCACTGGAGCAGGCAAAAGTGGACTCATGAGTGCTTTGATCGGGGACTTACCCGTTGATCAAGGAGTTGTAGCATTGAATGGTTCGGTGGCCTTTGCGGCGCAGACCCCTTGGATTCAGGTGAGTGGCGTTGCTCCTTGCCTGCCATAGTGCTTTTCGTCTGACCAACGTCCGCCCATTTCTGCCTGCCTGCTAGAATGCCACTGTGCGCGACAACATTCTGTTTGGCCGAGACTACGACGAGTCGTGGTACAATGATGTGATCGACGCGTGTGCATTGGTGTCCGATTTTGCAATTCTACCAGCTGGAGACCTGAGCGAAATTGGTGCGAAAGGCATTAACCTCTCCGGAGGTCAAAAACAGCGAATTGCCATTGCCCGCGCCGTGTAAGTGAAATTTTGCTGTTGGTTCTTCCGATTACGATCGCGCGATTCCTGACGTGTTGGACGGTGCTGACCTTCAGGTACCAGCGGAGCGACATCTATTTGTTTGACGATTGTTTGTCAGCAGTCGACGCAGATGTCAGCCAGCACATTTTCTCGCGATGCATCCAAGGTCTTTTGAAGGGCAAAACTATCGTTTTAGTTACGCATAATGTGTCTCTGGCGAAGGTAAGTCTCCGCCATGCCCGTAAGTACGTGCCGCAACCTGCGGAGTGCTAATTGTTGTGTATTGCTGCAGCACGCAGACGTGTTGGTCGCACTTGAGGCGGCAGGAGAGGGTGAAGTTGGTGGACGCATGGTGTTTTCAGGATCTCCGTTCAGTAAAGACGGCCAAGATATCTTGCAGGCTCAAGCCATGATTATGCAACAACAACGAGACAATGCAGATGCCGCGGCCCAAGATTCGGCAAGCAAGGATGAGTCGGCGGGCGATGCGGCCGGAGGTGGCTCGAAAGAAACTGCGATAGTGACAAAAACACCCGCCAAGGCTAAAGAAGAATCTGATGGAGACGACAGCACGAAGAAATCTGCGGCTGGCTCGAAGTTGGTTCAAAAAGAAGATCAAGAATCCGGTGCCGTCACCCTCGCTGTGTATATTTCGTACATCAAGGTCGCTGGCGGCTTCTTCGTTGCATTCTTGGCATTTATTGGATTTGCGGGCATCAATTCATTCCAGGTATGTTCTGTTCATGAGCTGTGAGCATGAGCAATTCTGTACCGGTATGACTTGAGTCGTGGCGGTGTAGGTCTTGGCAAGCAATTGGCTCGCTGTGTGGTCAGACAAAATGTCAGACATCAACGACACAACGCCTGATGCCGTTAACACGTCGCTGGGATATCTGGCGACATACTCAGTGCTGCAGGGTACTATGGCTCTGTTCACAGCATTCAACCTTTCCATCTTCATTTTTGCAGCTCTGCGAGTATGTTGCGTTCCTTTTCTATGAGAATGCCAACATGTTAATTGACGCGTTGTTTTTGTAGGCATCCAAAGTTTTGCACACGCGCATGTTGTGGCGTTTGCTTCGTGCGCCAATGTCATTTTTCGACTCCACGCCAATCGGCCGCATCTTGAATCGATTCTCAAAGCATTTGTACACGGTTGATGAGCAGCTGCAATACTCGATGTACATGTAAGGACCACAATGCTGATGTTTGTGCATTCGGGTATCAGTGGCTCATTATTACGTGTTGCTACGTCTTTAACTTGTGAAGGTATGTTCAGTGTATGTTCTCAGTGATTGCCACAATTGTGGTGATTACGTACGCCACTCCGATTTTCCTCCTGGCAATTATGCCGGCGATGTGGTACTACACCGCAACGCAAAAATTCTTCATTTCAACCAGTCGTGAGCTCATGTGCGTTGTCAACACTGGTAATCGCGTCGGAGTTTTGTGGTGGTGATGGAGGAATGTTTTTTCTAGGCGACTTACGTCGGTTTCACGAAGTCCTATCTTCTCTCACTTCTCTGAAACGCTGGATGGGGCGTCGTCGATCCGCGCCTTCCGTGCCCAAAGACGATTCAAGTCGAAAAACTACGAAATCGTAAACCGCAACAATCAGGTGTGACTTCCACCAAAAAGTGTATCGACCGACACAAGAGTGCTGACAACACTCTGTTCCGTTTTGTCAGGCTTACTACTTGTCCATCGCAATCAACCGCTGGCTTGCAATGCGGCTTGAATTCGCTGGGACTTGCATCGTCGTGCTTGCCTCTTTTTTCGCGGTGTACTCAAAGAGTTCAGTGGTAAGTCAGCCCCCACCTTTGCGCCACACCCATATTGAAAGAGACAACTCAGCCACTGCGTACTTCCCCAGGCTGCCGGTTTGGCGGGTCTGTCCATTTCATATGCGATGAACGTCACCCAAACTTTGAACTGGATGGTGCGCATGACCTCCCAACGAGAAACGCAGATTGTGTCTGTCGAACGCATCAAAGCGTACTCCGAAATTGTCCAGGTTGGCTTTGTACAATGTTGTGTTTTCTTGTTGGTAGCGGTGTCAACCGTTTTGTTGTCCGTTCAGGAGCGTGCCGCAAAGTCAGATCCAAAAGTCCACTCTGCAGATGCCCTGCAACAGTGGCCATCCGCCGGCACTGTTTCCATCCGCAATTTGCGTCTCCGTTATCGTCCCGGCCTCCCACTTGTGATCAAAGGCCTCGATGTCGATTTTCCGGCAGGATCTAAAATTGGTGTGGCAGGGCGTACTGGCGCGGGAAAGGTAGGTGTGCTCGCCAGATGCAGTGCACGGGTGCAGCACAGTGACAAAATATGCCATGTCTTGTTGGTTCAGTCTTCCCTTCTTTTGGCCCTCATGCGACTCGTTGAACCAGAACCAGGATCCTCGGTCGTTATTGATGGGGTGGAAATTTTGTCGGAGTCCATGGGACTGGACGATCTTCGTTCGCGCATTGCAATTATCCCGCAAGACCCAGTCCTGTTCACAGGCTCAATTCGTTTCAACTTGGACCCTTGGTCGAAAGCCACCGATCAGGAGATCTGGAACGCTCTCGAGCACGCTCACTTGCGCAATCTGGTGCAAGGTCTTAACGGCAAACTCGATTATGAAGTCGCTGAAAATGGCCGCAACTTCGCCGCTGGGCAGCGCCAGTTACTGTGCTTGGCCCGTGCATTGTTGCGCAATGCCAAAATTGTGCTGCTCGACGAAGCGACATCGTCTGTGGACAACGAAACGGACCAAATGATTCAGACAACAATTGCTGAATCATTCAAAACAGCAACCGTCATTACCATTGCTCATCGTATCGACACGATCATGAACTGCCACCAGGTCATGGTCATGGACAATGGCCGCATGTCGGAGATTGGGTTAGTTCAGTGTTTGTGGTGGTAGTGTGTGTGCGCTCGAATTTCCATGTGTAACGCTTGCGAAATACGTGTTGCAGGTCACCTGGCGATTTGCTAAAGGATGATAACTCTGCTTTCGCCAACTTCTATCGTCAATACCGCAAGTGATGTTTCTGTTGATAATGTAAAGTCGACGTTTTTTTTTAATGGCAGATCGCTGGCAGGGACTTGACGGAGGACATATCTTCGCTAGTAGTATTTACATCGTGGGCAGGGGATACAGAGCGGCGTCAGCATCCCGAGCAGCTGCATACGCGACAGCTCCTCCGAAACAAAACGCAGAATGCCCAGAGACTTCTTTGACTACGCCACGAAACACACATGATATAGATCATTGCACAATGTATCCAAACGACTTGAGCGGAGATCGTACCTTTCGTGCTTTCGTCAACTGGAGCCAATCCGGCCAGCGGATCGTCCAGATCTGAGCAAAGAAGAAGCGATTAGTTCTTGCCTTTCATGTGGCGCGCCCTGTGACGAACGAACCAATGTGCTCAGCGTTTTTCCTCATCACCACCATGTACTCTTCTTCTCGGAGGCTCCCATCAGCAACCATCCTCATGAAATCCACGCCTTTCAGCGCATGATCCAAGTACCTATGCCAAAAGTCCACCGATTCCAACCATCAACACACTAATATATATTTCCATTTGTGCGCGACACGCAGCGATATGCGCAAGAACTCACGTTTTCCAAAACTTGTACGAGGTCACGCCCGGGAACTGAATGCACCTGCGAACACATGTCGTTGACGTCATCGAAGCCACAATCAACGCAAAGAGCAGCCGTGTGCCACAGCCTAACCAATCGGGTCCTGCTTGAGGTCCTTTCAGTTGCACCACAATGCTTTGCATGAAGGCCTGCAACAGAGAGAAAATTTCACATGGATGCGATGCGGTTCTTTGCGCAATCCACGTACTTGTTCGTCAACGGCAATTGACTTGAGGCTTTGGCCCATTGTGCCCCGCCGCGATGGTGACATACTGTGACTGAACAAGTCCACAGTCTCAGCAATTCTGCTCAAGTGTTGTGTCATTCTTTCGTCGGCAGACATTGCGTGACTGCTATCGAACACCTCGAACCCACTCACAGATTGAAGATTGATACTGACGTGGGGTTTGAATTTTACAATTTCCTGAGGTAGCCATCACCATCTCAACCTTTGACAGGGCCCCATTTGTTGACGAAGCAACCGACACGAAGCAAGCAACACGAACCTCCAATGCCATGTTCACAAAGTCACTTCGGCGGTAGAGATGCAATTCACTCTTGCGAATCTGCAGATGCACGCAACAGTCGCATCAGCATTTTGGCCACACGTTTCCGTGTTGGCGATGCGGTGTTACCGTCAAGCCCCAGCATTCATTCCAGGCCGCTTGTCCGGAAATGAGCTTTTGAACTCGGACTTTGCAACACGGTCCGCGGGCGAATTTTTGCTGCACACATGAGAAGAAGTTTAAGCTTCGATATCGAAACGCTTTACCACCACAGTGTCGACGAGCACCCACCAGATATTCCTCGCTGAATCGCTCGTAGCGATGTCCCGCCAGCCACTCCTCCCCTTCTCCCACAACTCTATGCGCAAAATGTGGTGGTCACTGGCTGGATGCGTATAATACACTGCGATTGTTCATATGATTGGCGGCACAACGTACTCTATGCGTTCGTGCACTTCGGGGATCGGAGCAGGAATTTGTCTCGTCTCCAGTCGCGAAAAGTACCTGTACGTAACGGCTCCCAATATTAGATGCGTTGCCCAACGGGAACTGAACCGACAAAAAGCACGTACGAATGCCAGAGCCTCATTTGAATGTCGTTCGTGAGTGGCCACAGCGTGTCAGGATAAGGAGCGTATGCCGTGTTTGTGAAAACTGAGCGCGCTTCCTTGCTTTCCATGTACTCCCATATGTTTTCGCATTGTGCAAATACCTACGTATTGTCAAAAGACGCTCAGAGTTGACGTCAAAGGTCACCGTGCATGAAATGTTGATGTTGCCAAACATTGTTGCCAACAAACCGATGCCGCTGCGCGCTCCGCGGCGTTGTCGCACAAGAAATTCCCGAAACGACAAGAGTGAATGTGCTCAGCGAGAAAAAGGAGGTAGGACTCTGTGAACTCAAAGGAGAACGGAAACTGGGAAAGTAGCTGAAGGAATTGTACGACAGAGAGAGGCAGACGCTCATTAGTGGCTATGACAAATCCCACAAGTGTCCGTGTCAACACTCACTTGGTGGCAGACGTCCAGAAACTGAACGAAAACGGGACTGCACTCCTTCGTGTTGGAAAAATACCTTGATGAACGCGTGCAAGAGACGGACTGGCGTCAACAGGAACAAACAAGTCTACCGAATGCAAGCAAAATGTGCAGTTCTCCTCACCGCTGCGAGCCGCGAGTGTCAACGTCATCTTCGCGCGAGCTATGTGGTGGCTCGCCGTGCGCCAAGCGCTCTCCAAATTTGTGCCCTGCGAACAAAGTAGATCGGCTCCGTCGTCAGTCATGACAATGACTACCGCGTCAGCCACGATCTCGGCTCTCACCAAAAGAGCAAAATTCCTTCTCAACCAGAACGCCAAATCCACGGAAAGTCCGATAGTACGGGTCCAGAAGCAACTACGAAGGCATACTTTGTTCAGCGTTCCAGTCCGAATGTACGCGTGCAGCAAACACCAGTCGCGAAGCTACCTGTGCAGTAGCAGTTAGCTGTGGGGTGCGATCCCATCCGTCACTGCAATGAACTGCCGACAAAAAACAAACGTCAAACACAGCAAGACGATGTAAGAAATCCACGCACGCAAGGTGTAAACACCCCGACCTACCAATGGCAGAACACTTCTCCACGTCTACAACACGTGCGATTTGAGCTGCCCCGCTGAGGATTAGGTGTAGATGGTGCAGCCAATCAGATCGCGCAGCACCTATCGCGCCAACATTGACCTCATTCAAACAACGACACCACAAACTGAATATTGACAAGATATTCCAACAACTCACCCGCTGCCGCATCGCTGTCAATTAAGTGTTCGCATGCTCTTGCGAGAGCAGTGAGAGAGTTGCGCATGACGTGAATGTTGCCAATTCCCAAATTGACAACATGTCCACGATTGTATCGTGACCCATCTTCTTGGCCACCACCTTTCAAGCGCGTTGCAGTGCTGTTCAGTGACGGGCGCGCGTCGAAGATGTACAGATCTTGAGTGTCATCCTCTGTGGATGCACCCTTGCGTGGTGCAAGTGTCGACTGGTACCAATCATTTGACACAACAGCACATGCTGCATGAATAACCGTTCGCGAAATGTGTTCGTTGGAAAGTGTACCTACCTGCGGCGCAGGGCGCTGCCGATATATTTCGGCCAGTTTCTCGTCTTCCATGCTGAACTTTTTTGACACGCCCACCTGTGACCAAACAAACGTACACAATCACCGCCGGCGGGTGGCGAAGTGCCTCACACCAACCAGCATTACCAGGGGCATCGAACAACGTGCAATAACGGCACCATGGCGTGGGTGCACCTGCATAAATGGTCACGAACACAATGAACAATGGCAATGCACTCATTGTCAACAGGTGCAACGGAAGAGCCGTAACGTCAAATCAGGCATTGGCACAGTGTTGTGACAACGAACCCAAACAATTGCGGGAATGCGGCGCTTGGAACGAAATGATATAGTCCCCATAAAGTCCTAGACAAACGCACTTCTGTTGAGAACACCGAAGTTCGTTAGAACGAGCAGCACTCCGTTGCCAATGTGTACCTTGGGACTGAACAATTGTGGTTTTGGTAGCAGCACGAATGGGGGGTATGTTGGCAGCGTTTTGAACGAGGAATTGTCATATCTGTTTAGGCAGGATTGGCACGTTCAGCCACGACGAAAAGCAGCGCGTCGTATCGCAGAACAACACTCACAAGCACCAACTAGAATCGGGACCAAGCGCGCCTAAACGCAAAAACTCAGCCAATTCTGAATATGTCTGCCATCCCACGGGCGGTGGCAGCGGCAACGGTCCGTGCCGCGTCATCTGATCGAAAATAATGTTGTGAAAGACGCAGCAACAGACACAGACATCAACTAAGTGCTCTCAGCCAAAGGCTTAGAGACAGATCGAGCATAGACAGATTGAAGATGCTCGGTCAAACCTGCACGCTGCGGTTGTCCGTTATGTGGCGCCTGGAAAACGTGAACGAAGAGCAATCACTGTGGGCTGGATTCTTGTACGCGCGTGCGACAATTTTCGAAAACAGCGTCTTGACAGTAGAGGCGTCCTGTGAATGCAAACAATATTCAGTTGGGCAGGAAATCGACGGTATTTCAGAGACTGCCACCGCGCACCGTGAAGGTGAACTTCAAACTTCTCAGAGTTTTGGTCTGGGCTGCGATGACGGTCCCAGCATCGACCCACTTCACCGCCACGAGAGAGTGAAGTGGAATTTGGAACGGATACGCCTTCAATGTAAAAGCAAAAAGCATTGAGTAAGAAGGACTGAACAATTGCTCGACAAACAAACACACGTCAACAACCTTCAAATTTCGTCCCTCGTAGGTGGAGAAGTGTGGCATGAACACAAGCCGAAAGTCGGTCATGTACAATCGTCCATAGACTGGTACTTTCGACACCTTCGTCACACCAACAATTGGATGGGTCAATGCCGGTGCGAACGTTGACGTAGCAGCGAACGGAGTCGCATGCGCACCTTTCCGTCAAGCATGCAACTCAGCATTACGTCACATGTCTGAGGCGGGTGTTCCATCAATTCATTTGGAAGCATATGAAAGGGGATTTTGAGAGAGAGAGCTAATAGGGCAAAACGCAAACAGGTGAGTCACTCCCAGGGCTGACATCAAAAATCAAAGTACGCGTGTGTCACCTTGGTTTTCGATCTCCTGGTGGCAAAATAGGAGGGCGTCCTCGTAGCTCAGTTCTGCGGAAGCAGTGCTGCTACTCAGGCCTGGCCATACACAGTGCCGCGAAGGAGGTCACGAATGCGAACACTGAAACGCTCATCGACACACTGATGAGGGAGAACGAGCGAACTCACCGATCTTTTTCTTGTGGAAAACGGTTTCGAGAATATCACCAACAGTGGCAACAGATTCATTGTCACGGCCAACACCGCTAGCGCAGCTGTCAGTCTTGTTGCGCACGTCGAACACCGGCATGAGTGCTTCGCGACAATACAGGAGAGCGGATACAAGCCGCTGAAAGTTCTCCCGCGAGTGCGCATTTTCAAAGTCAAACACCTTGACACTTCGAGCCGCCGCCGAGTCCGATCCGTTGTAATCGAACTGTAATTCCAGTGTGGCACTTCCAGACTCGGATCCGGATCGCCTGTCTCGGTGCACCACCATCATCCGAATGTGCTCGACCGCTGTTCTTCGCACTTTGTTGTTCCTTGTGATGACGAGCTCGCCCTTCTCCAATTCCAGTGTGAGTGAACCCGATCGAACACCTTTCGTTCCAGCCGCGTGCTGTCTCACCGTGAACACTTTCTTTGTCACATGCGGAGGGAGCCGAAACGATTTTTTGGCGCCACGGAGTCGACCAGATAGCAGTGAGCGCGGCTGTTGTGGTTCGTCGGCAGAGCTTAGGCGAAGAGCTTCTTCGACGTTCGTCACAACACGGACGTCGCTGGCAGAGCCCGAACCCGACATGGCCTGCGAGCGGGCTCGATTTGAGTAACTCACCTTGGTAGATCACCACAAAGGCGAAGTTTCAAGTCGAGCTTTACAATCTCGAGCTTCTCTTTAAACTTCTTCGATTTTCGGACTGGACGTTAAGGAGCTTTTCCCCACGGCTTCAAAATCCGATGCTCTAATTTGCATAACGAATTCACGAGGTGGCAGACAGAGACAGCTGATTCGCCTGAGACCACATCCACGAACCTTGATCTAGGCAGTTGCGACAACTCCCGCGTCCAGCCAAATATTTTATCGGCACCACATCACGCGCGTTTGAGCGGCGTCCAGAACACGAACGAGTCACACAAGCAACAGAAGAGAAGACGGCGGCAGCAATCAACGAAGCAACGACGACAGCAACAGCGACGCGCGACAATGGACAGTGACGGCCGCAACGACGACGACATTGGACGACGACATTGGACGACGACATTGGACGACGACCATGGACGACGACAATGGACGACGACAATGGACGACGGCGACAACAACAACAACCACAAACAAACAAACAAATAATCGACGATGAACAATGAACGAACGAACGGCGACAACCGACAATAACGAACAACGAACAACGAACAACGAACGACGAACAACGAACGACGCAAACGACGAACGACGACGACAACCGACAACCAACGAACGAAAAACAAACCAACAAACGACGACAACACGACAACCACCAACAAACGACGACAACCTACGAACAAACGACGACAACCAACGAACGAACGACGTTGCTCGCCCACCCTCACAGTCATTCACCCACTCACTCACAGTCACTCACCCACTCACTCGACGACTTCGACTGTACAGTGTTCTTGCTTGATTACTTGATTACACTCACTTCCTCATTGTGATGGAGGACTGCGAAGGACCAAGCCGAGGGCTCTCATTGACAGGCATGACATTCATTCATCCATGCACTATGATACCTTTGTCAACCAAATGCAACGCCGTTCAATTCATGTGACAGCTTGACGACTGAAGGACTGAAAGACTACAGGACTGGAGGGCTAAAGGACCACGACATTCATGCACTAACTTCTTTCAAGCAAATGCAATGCCGTTCATGTTAGTACAAGCGTAATGACAAAGCTTTTACCAGGTAGAACTTGATTCGATTTGTCTGTTCTAATCCAGGGAATTGGAGACGTTGTGATAGTCATCACAGAAGCAGCTGCAACGTTCCAATAGTGGACAACGCATGTGTGTGTATGAATAGATCTTTCGCTGATCGAGACCAGTGGTATCGAGGCAACTTTCACCAAACTACATGGCAACACACATGTTTCCAAGTGCATGGGAGTCTTTAGAAGTGGTAAACACTCAAATATTGGAGGTAGAATTGGGTGACCATCAATGGATTGTTTCAATGTCTACTTGCTCGTTGGTTGTTGACTTGCAGTTAATTATTGCCACATGTACGCGGTCACGAGAATGGAGCTTGGATGGCGTCGATCCACTCGTCCAACTTCGCATGTGGATTATCACTGGCCGCGTTCAACGGAATGCGGAATTCGTACCTACGAAAGAAAAGACATCAACAGCGGTAAATGCCACTTGTGTGATCAGGCTGTTAGTCACAACAACTTACTCTGACTGCGCAAGCCCTTTCTTTGTAAGGTCTTTCAACACAAACTGAGACCACTGATCTGTACCTTTTCCCTTTGTAATACAATTGTGTACACATGGAATCAGAAACGACCCATCACCAGTGGTGCAGTCGCTCTTGCAGAATCAGCAAAACACACGAACCCTCTCAACACGCTGCACCGCTGCATATCTCAGCGCAATTGACAAATTTGGGGCGAAAGGGGTCTGGCAACAGGGCAATGCAGAAACCATCAGACGGTGGACCACATCGAGTCAAACAGCGAGAAAAGCTCACGCACGTTGCCGCCGGGCCCATGGTTTTGCAACATGCCAGCAAAGTCCATGAAGCCGCCCTTTTCTTTCTCAAAAACGTGAAGAAAGCGATCTCTGGTAATGATACAAAAGACCTGTCGGAGCAACAACATGAACGGGTTAACAGCAGAGCGGATGGGCGATGGAGTCCAACCTCGGTGTGATACGCACGTCTTTCCAAGATTTCTGGAACACGTTTCCGACCAAGTGTTGAAGTACCCCCGCCTCGGAAACGAGTGGGTTTGCCTACAGATTGCACCACCATAATAGATTCAGTGGTTGTGCTTTGGCACAAGCACGACTACAATCATTGCTCACCAACGCAGCGACCCGCATGTATTTCGCGAAGTGCCGCAGCGTGACTGAGTTTCTTTCACCCTACGCATCAAAGTGACACACGGCAATGAAAACAACCGCGCGATGTGGTGTGCACGGGCCATCGCAGTCTTTCGTACCCGCGTGCCCATCCGCGGAGCATGTGAATGCCGTGGCTTGGATCCAGGTTTCGGCGCAGTGACAGCTTTTGACGTGTCGCTCCCTTGCGGGTGGTCGCTCTCAACTGTGGTGTTCTCGTGAGCTTCAGCTGGAGCATCTCCGTATTGCTTCATGTCTTCTTGAGCAGCTTTCACCTGAAATCAATTGCTGCAACTCAGAGAACGCAGTCTTTTCTGTGGACATCGTGGTGGATCTCACCTTTTTTATAGTGGTTTTCAGCACGTCCAGGGTTGCACCCAGTGCTTCAATTTTGGCTCGATCCATTTCGGATCCTCGGTCGAGCAACGAAATACTTAGCTCCATCTGCAAGCACAGATGTTGTCAAGGCTGTAAGTTGAAGCACAATAGCGCACCAAACAAATGTAACGGTCAACACTTCTCCACAAACCTCCATCACTTCTCGGGTCAGTTCTCCTAGATCTTGTTTCAGCAATGCTGGGTCTGGTTTCCGTCTCCGTACCATGACCACGAGTCTGTTCCTAGTTTGCGCAATCGCGCCCACTACTTCTTTGAGGTGCGTCAGACTCTTCTCGCCATGGATCATGATATTATTAATGCACTCAATTTCGTCTCCTTCGCGCATGCCAAGATCGCGCCCAGGTGAATCAACCGCAAATGCCGCAACTTCGATCGGCGTGTACCTTGAATTCAGCACAAGATGGCGGGTTATTGTTAGTTGTGGGTCGTACAAAGCAGATTTCAAAGAAGCTTACGCTGGTCGGCCGTCTGGTGGATCAATGGCATTGCCATCGGCGTCAACGGCAGTCGGTTTGCCACCCACAAGATGGACCCCAAGTGCTGCCGACGGAAAGTCAAATTGCAGATGCCATACATCGTCACTCTCTTCCGACAGGGACGGCTTTCGATTGGACGTCTCTTTTGGAATTTGGACGCTTTGGCTGGGTTTGGCAGCTTTCACGGACGCAGAGTTTTCGACGGTTGGTTTACTAGATTCCACACTTTTGCCTTGGGGTTGGCGCTCTGTCGTCACATCCCGGTGTTCGCGTGGCGGCTTCACGTCCGTTGCCGTTGCTGTCGCTTTTGAAGCAGGAGTAGGCCGCTCGGAAACAGCCGCTTGTGCGGTACCTGTTGACTGTGGCTTTGCCTCGTCCTGTGCGGCGGACTTGTTAGGGGTTGATTTCGATGGAAGAGCCTTCGTCGCAGCATTTGCTGATGGAGTTGGAGGCGAGGTACTGCCTGATAGTTCAGCAGTGATTTCGCTGCCCGACACAACTTTGGTCTCAGTAGAGTCTGAGCCACTGGTCCCAAGTTGCTCAGCGTTCGTGCTGGGTGCATCCTTACCCCTGTCTTCACTCGGCACTGCTTCGGCCGTGCCCTGCTTCTTCGACTTGGACCCTCCACGTTCAGAAAAGCTACCGGCCTGTTTAGAGTCAACAATGGGCCCACTTTCTCCGCTCCAAAACTCGTAATACCTATTGAGAGTGTCTGCCTCGTTACAATTGACATGTCAAGGAACAAGCTGATGAACATGACAATTTACCAAGTATGTTGCAAAGTATCCAGATCGTGCTCGAGCCCAGACACGACGTCTTTCAGAGTTGCAGTGTGCTCCGCGAAGTCGCGGTACAGAATACGCATCCCACCGACGTAGTGTGCGATCATTTCGCTGACCTGTGATCGTCATGGCGTTGGAGTGAAAACGTTTAAAACAACTGCCAGCCGACGACAGCAATTCAAAAACCGACCTGTTCGGCTCGACTTTCTTCTGCGTTGGTTAATCGTCGAAATAACTTCACCATCGAGTACACATAGCCACTACAAAGTAACCCAATTTTTGCAATCTCGCACCGGTACGAGTAGTCGGCCTGTCGACGGGCGTTGAATTGTGTCAAGTCGGTGTGTGCACATGTCATCAAATAAAGTGACATTTCGTCGTACCAGCCACAGATCCGTCACCGGCATTTTCCCACTTTTGTGAGCCACTTCCAGTTCGTCATAAACTTGCTTGAACTGATGAAATGCCTGCATCACACCGACGAGTGGCAAAACAAAGATAAGCCGTTGTACACGGACGCAGTTGGCACATTTTGACGAGTCCACCTTCGTCGCCATCGCATTTTCTGGAACGGCGATGTCCCCAATTTCCTGTGCACATATGAAATCAAAATGTGATGCTGCGACGATGCGCGACACCAGCAGTCAACCGCACTCAATTTACCCTCGTAATGTACTCTTCAGTTGGCATGCTCAATGCGTGTGCTAATGGGCGTCAAGGGTCACAGTATGCAATAACACGGCAGCAGCAGCGGTCAGAGATGAACATTACACAAAGCACTCAAATGGCAGCGCCAACCTCCACGCGCAGCGCGATCTACGACACGATATGTTTTTCGTGTTGTGGTTTCGATCCGGCAAAGACTGTGTAACTGCATTCCAGAAGTGACAATAAGTTGGGGAAAAGCGCAACGAAGGCAACTCGCGTCGACAGGAAAAGGGTGAAATGCACCTGCTGCTCGAATTTGCGCGTCTCCTTTTCGACTAGATTTACAACAGCTTGATACTCATGAGCAAATCTTGACAGTATGACGCCTAATTTCACGCAGCATGTGGTCAGAGAAGCCACAACGTTCGAAAAGGGCGCAACATCCGATACCTAAAGCGGCCAATTTGGCCTTGCTGATTTCAGCGAACTTATGCATGCGACGTGCAACAGCACTTTCAACCGTTTCGAGTTCACGGATCGAAGTTTGCAGACCAGGCTCCCAAGCCTGGAGTAGGTAGGACAAGGTGACAGCGCATGAGATTGGAACGCAAAGTGCAGAAGGGCGGACAAAATTCAAAGTCACCTGCAAACGCTGAATACTGGCTAAAGTAGCCTGCAAATGTTGATCGTTGAGGAACCTTCTCACTTTCACTGGTGACTCCGTCTCAGTGTTGCCTGCGGACTCGCCGTTCACTGACTGTTCACTGGCGCCATTGCTGTTGTCAGGATGGTTTTCAGCATTTTCACGATGTGCGGCTCCGATGGCGTAGAGAGTTTTGGCAACAGAAGGCTAAAAAATATAATGCGGTTCAGAATGGCAATTGTCGGCACGAACAACACCGCGAGACAACAGAACGCACCCCCAATCCCAAGTTGTCACACTCCTCTTCAGTCAAAGTCAGCAGTTTTGCTTTGTTCACCGCGTTGTCCAACAGAATACTTGCTGAAGAAGTGCAATTACGCAGGGGACGGCGGTGAATATAAGGTACGAAATGCACGAAATGCCACATGAAAAACTTACCCAGCATTTCTGGCAGGTTGTTTTCAGCCAAAAAAGATTTCAACACAGCCAACTCTTCATCGTAAGCACGACGCTCAGCCTAAGACCGCGAAACGGAAGTATCACCAGTGTGCAGGGCAAAGCAGGCAGAGCCACAAGCGTTAACTCCGACCTGTGCGTGCTCTTGCAATCGGTGCTGCTGCTCTCGAAGTTTTCGAACGAGATGCCGCGGTGAGTACGTCGACCGGCTGGCTCCTCGGCCCCCAATGCCGGGAACACCATCCAAGCCACCGGGCTTGAGCACAATAGAAGGCAATGCGGACAGACTCCTGGCATATTGCATGTCAGCAGCTGTTCGCGAATCAAGGTACTTCTGAAGCCTATCGAGCGTGGCATTGGCACTTTTGAAGTGCCCTGGTACGTCGTGGGCCCAAAATACACGGACCGCTTGGGCCTGTTGCAATGCACAATGACCGAATTGGTAAAGAAACGAGTCGGCACCACATCTTTGTGTGGCAAGTGTGCCAGCCATACCTGTGCGATGAGCCGCCCCACAGCAGTTTGTTGTAGCTCTGATATTGCTTGCAGGGCCGACGCTCGCCTACAATCCACAGAGCAACAATGAGCAACATCCGTTGTCGTATGCGCAGATCAATTCGCACAAAACAGCAACTAACCTCGACCAAATTGTGATGGTGGCTTGTTTCCGCACAGTTCCGGCTTGGCCACCTTTAATCGCTGCTCGTTGACTTGCGGCCATTCCTTCACCCTGATTGTTTGTGTCGCCGCCTGTCGAAGAGCCAACATCAATGTCCACTCCATCCTCAGTCTCAACTCTGAAGCGAGGAGTCGTCGACACCACGGCCTTAACCACGGCATCCGGGTCTTCGTCCTGTAGGCAGCATGCAAACGGGTTCGATACGCATGAGCACTAAACCGGCGTCCAGCCGCAATGCACAGAGATGCGGTTGAACAATCACACACCTCGTATGCATCAGATTCGATTACGAAAGAAAACTCGTCACCGCCATCTTCCATGTCGTCACCGCCCTCCCCAAAGGCCCATGCGTCCTCCATGCGCCGTGCACGCGCCGCATCGAGAACGTCATGTTCATCACCCTCGTCCTCATCTTCACCACCATGAATATTGAAGCTCTCTGAATACCTATCCACACCATGCAACTGTGAACTCGAACGTACGTAAACTCAACGTCACTGAGTAGCATGCGAAAACGTACGGATCGCCCAGGGCATCGCCGAACAAACTTTGCCCTTCAGGATCTTCCACACCGAATGTGTTGCTGTCCAAAGCGGTATCGTATGGATCAGGCCCATACCGTTTGACTAGACGTCGAATTAATTTGCTTTCCATTCCTAAATACACAGAAACGAGCCCGTCTACTTCTTCGAGTCGAGCTGGGTCATACTGCTCGAAAATCGCTGCTATGTGAGCACGGAACTCCTCTTCAGCCGTCAGCGGCTGTGCAGAGTCGTCTGCCGAACTTGACTGGCCGCTCGCCTGCTTGGTGCTGGTGGTGTCCAAAGCGGCAGTTGCTTCAGAGTACATGGGTGATGCAGAAAACGGGCCTTCGTCTACGGTGGTGAAATCCTCGTTTTGCCAGTTGCTGTCTGCATCGGTTCCGAAATCCGACCATTCGTCCCCCCCGGAGGCGGGCGCGTCACCCGCATCGAAGGGATCTGACTGTTGGTCGATTGTGTCGCTGACAGCGGCGATTGAATCGTCAACTTCGTCCGCATCGGCACTGCCTTCTACCGCCCCTGATTCAGTCATGGGTCCGTCGTGCAAGTGATCGTCCATGCCGGCAAAAAAGGGGTCAGCGTGCATCCCGTCTTGATCGTTGCTGCTGGTCTCTTCCACCGTCAATGTTTCTGTTTTCTCGTGCGACTCCGTTACCGCCTCGTTTGTTTCGGTCTGCTGCGGTGAAACGTCGGTACCAGGAGGTGCGTTACCATTGGCTGCCTCATCACCTTCATTGTCACCTGTATTTGCCTCGTTCTCGGTGCGTTCGGTCTTGTCAGCATTGTCGTTGATGGCTGAAGAAAGCAGTGAGTCCTGAGCGTCCGCATCATCATTCTCGTTGTCTTCAACATTCTCTGCTGCGCCATCAACCGATGTCTCCTCCACACCAGCATCTGCGATTTCGAGCGGTTGATCACTTGGAGTCTCTTGCGCATCATTGTCCGACGTCTCTTTCGAATCATCACCGGGCGGCTCTTGGGTTCCGTCGCCTGGGGTCTCTCGCACAGCATCGCCTGGGTCCTCTCGCGCGCTGTCACTTTCGTTCGCTCCCGTGACATTACTTAGGGTCTCCGTTAAGCCGACATCTGGGGTCACTCCCGAGCCGTCATCAGTGTGCTCTGTGGTTGCATCGTCAACTTCGTGAACTTCTTCTTCAACACTTTCAGCAGGCGCGTCAGCCATTTTGGAAGCGTTGTCCACTTCCTCAGACGCAGCGGCAACGGAGGGTTCGTCTGACAACTGCTGAGTTTGCTGCTCAAATTCGTCTTCGGGCGGCGTCAGGTCCTCATCCAGTGCCTCTTCATGGTCACTGCTTGCATTGCTACTGTTGAAGAAGTCGTCGTCGTCGTCGTCATCTTGCTGAGTCGTGGGCACAGAAGGCTCGAGCTGTGCCTCGTTCTCTCCAGAGCCCCAACCCCCGTCATCGGCTCCAAAATCGCTCCACTCGTCGTCCATTGCGACAGACACGAGCGACTCGTAGTGCTTCTGGTGTGCTCACGACATTAGTTTAGTCACGTCAAGGACTGCGTTGGATGCCGGAATGGTCGGCGTCTTGGTGAGCAGTTTTGCAACAGAGTATTGACTCTTATTTTTGCCTGCGAGCAAGACTTTTAGTTGGAAATGCAGCGAGCTGCAATGAACCCCAATGTCAACAACGAACAGTACACAATAAGCCATTAAGTAGAGTCACCACAACGCCACACTATCACGCAGCGAGTCACAATAACAACCCCGACAGCCAACTTCACCTCAACCCAGATCTCATCGGAACGGGTCACAACAACAACTTTGGCAATGACAATGGCTACAGAGACAACACCACTCGTCGTCGTTCAGTCGTTGTCGTTGTCGTCGTCGTCGTTGTCAACTCCACTCGTCGTCGTTCAGTCGTTGTCGTCGTCGTCGTCGTTGTCGTCGTCGTCGTCGTCGTCGTTGTCGTCGTCGTTGTCGCTGTCGTTGTGATGTTGGGTTTGTCATCGTCGTAGTGTATTGTGTATTTGTGTAACGTGCTGTTTTGTGGTGGTGGTGGCGGCGGCGGCGGCGGCGGCGATGGGTGGAGGGTGGTGAGCAGTGTGTGGTGATGGTAGATGTGGCCAGTGCACAGTCGTTGCTGCTGCTGCTGCTGCTGCTGCTGCTGCTGCAGCAGCAGCTGCTGCTTGAACGTTGCCGGTTGACTGTACGATTGTTGTAGTTTGGTGGGCTGTTGGATTACTTGATGTGATCTGACTTGATGTGACGGGACTTGATGTGCTGGAGGTTACGTGACGTGACGCGACGTGGCCACTGTGACGCTACGCGACGCAATGTGGCGTCGCCACGGAGAACCGTCACTGCACTCTTGCTGAAGTGAGACCGCTGTGTTTGGGCAGTGAAAAGGCACGGATAAAAACGGTATATTGATCGCAGTGCAACGGAAATCGATTGTTTTTTTACGCCACTTGCCGTCTCCTATTGGTGGCACACCTCACACGGTGCGCTGTACATGGCAATGTTCAGTGTTGTATTTGCTGCGCTGGCGGTCGTTGTGGCCAGCGCAAGTGCAGCACTTGATCGGCCAGTGGTCTGCTTCCGCAATGTGGAGGGAAATCCGCGCACAGCTTCTTTATTTGAGCGCGAGACCTTAAATGAATTCAGTCACTCCTATCTGTACTTGATGGAAGCAGTGGCCAACAACTCAGGATTCGCTTGCGACCATATCGTTCTACTTGTGGAACACAACTTCAACAATCCGTCGGTATGTGCGCTCGAGCACGCGATCTGGTTTGTGGACGCTTGTGCGTCACTCAAATATCTCATTTTTGTGTTGGTATGGCTTTGCAGCGAACCGCAGAAACTGCGCGTCAAATGGCACAGTGTACTCACGACACTCCATGCATCATTACTGGAGACGAGGTTTGCTAACTTTGTGCGGAGAGTACCTCCAGTACCCCGGGCATCACGACGTATTTTTGTGGTTACAGATGTGCAGCTACAGAGATGGGTCTCACCCCCATGTCATTGCTCGATTTTATTACTCCTCTGATTACAAAACGACGCCAGTTTTCGGTTTAGGGTATGCAACCCTCACGCTTGCGATTCGTCCCAAGCACATCATCTCACCTCCGTGTTGTTGCGGGTTTGCAGACCTATCTTGGGATTCAAGATCAGCCGCAGCGAATGGCCAAAAGGGCCGAGAGAGTAAGTTGACGCCATTGGGACCAAGACTGCCGGCTCTGGTTCTCGCCACTCAAGTGCGAAACCGCAATTGCAGGTATCTTTTCAGCTTCAAAGGCAGTAGAGGCACAAGTGCCCAGAAAAAAGATCGAGACACGTTGATGGAGGTATTGTGCCACCCTTGTCTTGCAATGCTGCTGCGTGTCGTTCATGTATTGTCGCCAACATATTGCTTCCGTAGGTGATGGATACCGCGACGTTCACTGGCAAACACAACGTGGAAATCACGGTTTGTGTTGTTGGCATGAAAGCATGCCGTGTCTGTCACTCAATGACTTATGCGCGTCATAGGGTCGTGTGAAAGTAGAACCCCACAACGACGCTGAAACACAGCGCATGGTCGATCAATATAGAAAAGACTTGCTATCAAGTTCTTTTGTTTTGGATCCTGCAGGTCGGTTGTCGAGTCATGTCGAAAGAATATCTTGCATTCCCACACTTAACCATTGTTGTTGCCTTCGGTACAGGTGACCATGACGATTGTTTTCGCTTTTGGGAGGCGATCAAAGCAGGTGCAATTCCAGTGTACGCCAAGAGAAAGTGGGGATTACGCAAAGATGGAGACATCAAGACTCTTCTGCAGCGCTTTCATGGTGGCCGAATCAAGACGTCGGAATCGATGGTAAGAACTATTGTGAGCGCCCGCTTTTGTTCGTTGTTTTTTTGTGCCTGCGATGAACGCGTGTCACGTCGAAACCTCGAATACTGGCAGGTGGAAGCCGACAGCGACAAGCCATTCGTTTGCCCCGATCCCATGGACAACGTTCTCCGTACCAATCCTCCGGTTGTGGTCTTGGAGTCGTGGGTACGCTTTTCATGTTTCGATTGTAATGAATCGTCGTGAAGAGCCAACGCAGTACGCATTGCTTGCGCAGAATGAACTTCCGGATTACATGAACTCCGTCACTCAAAAAGAGATTGCGCAAATGCGATCGCGTTTGACTGTAAGTTTTCGCATTGCGCGCAGTCGTTTTGATGGACGGCAACAACTCTCACGATGTCAATTTTCTGGCAATGAAAAATCAATAGACGTGGGAGCGTGAGTGGTGGCGCAATCAGGTTCGAGTTGCCCGCAAGTGTGACTGATTGTGAAACGCATGCTTGTTCACTGAGCAACTGCAATGTCCATTCTGTTCTCAGACACTCATGGCGGACAACATCATCGCGAAGGCCTTCGGAGAGTGAAGAGGACAGTTCAATATAGGAGCTGGTGCGAAAAGGCCCGTTGTTCACAGTAAACTAATAATATGTTCAAAGAGTAGTAAGGTGTTTTGCGCCTTGCCTGCTGTGGTAACGCAAGTGAGCTATTGACGCGTCGACTCCACTATCTTGCGATCCTGCTTTCCATTTGCGCCAATGTGTTGGCGGCATTTGTGATTAATGGTTCCTGCATTGCACCACAGCGCTGACCACGGTAGTTCAAACAAAGAACGCGTTAACGCGAGACGAGAACGAACCAATATGTGTGTGTGAGCGGTCCCTCGGACGCTGGTCAGCCACATTCCCAACATGTTTCGAATGTCAGTGGATGTCAAGATCCCACGTTCGAACATTTGTAGAAGGCTAGGGATAGTTTCGGCCAAACGCTCCTTCGCTTCAGTGGCCTACAACAACATCGATGTGTTAAACTGGGTTCGGGCGCACGCAGCACTGAGATAGCAACAACCCAACCTTGTTTTGGCGAAGTAAGACACGCAACAGAGTCGACACAAATTGCCAGTTGTACGGTTCGAGATCAATGGCTTTCAGTAATTCCTCCTCCTGCAAACAAAAAGAGATTATGCGGGAGGCACGCAACACAAATAATAGACGACATAAGAACGCACTGCATCGTCGAGCTTGTTCTCCATTTCATGCTGCTCCGCCAAACGCCTGGCGCCAATGCATGTGCATACGATGTCAGATACTCTGAATACACTGGCATGGTACACAACCGTCGGCGACCACCGTACATATGCGATGTTCCAGATCCCATGTTGTCATACACTTCTTGTGTGCTCAAGTGATATCGCTGGAAACTGAATCCAGCGGCTTCTCCGATGTTCAAGGTCATGTGCCACCATAGAGATGGAACATACATCAGGTCCCCAGGTCTCTGGAGGCATGCGTACATTTTCGTCGACAAATTTGCCGCCCGGACGGCTCGGAGCACTGCGAGCATCTCCTTCACAGACCGCCCTGTATTTGTATTGCCATTTGAGTGAAACCCGATTGGATGAGACATGAATCAGGGGACAAAAGATGCATCAAGGTACGACGCTCACCTGGAACTCGCATAGTCAATTCATGTACTCCAGGAATATCTTTGAGTGGCTGGAGGCCCTCTGGGTGCACAAACAACCAGAGCTTCTGTCCGCCGAGCAAGTGAAGCCAAGCTTCGCCATGCACATGCATGGGGAGGCCAGCCTTTGTTGGTGCAATGGAGAAAATGTCCATGGCATTCATCCCCGGCTACGAACATACATAGCAACACAAGAACCACGATTGTGTCAGAGTGTGATCCAAGCTCAGACCAAACAAGCCTGCGCGCGCTGCCAACCGGGCCGAGCGCATCTGTGATGATACGGGGCATATACTTTTCGTAATTGGTGCTGTGCCGCAACATCTTCGCGATATTTGTGTCAAAGCCTAGCCGTGGCTGCAAACAATTGTATTGCAAAAGTCATTGTCGTCAGGACGAGGTGCCCTCAAAACCTGTTCGAGTACTTGGATTGAAGTACCTCTTCGATATTTGGGTTTTCCAACACCTCCTCCATCGTCATCTGAGCGGCAATGTCGGATGGTCCAAACTGTGCGATTGATGCCTCTGACTGTGCTTTCGTGAGCACTGACCCAAAGTACCTTTTCGATGCCACCGGTTCGACATTAACACCAGAAGCGAATGACGGCACATTCCGGTTACCAACGAAACAGGCACTTACTTCAGTAATGTGCTTCTATTGAGCTGCATGTTGTTGTCCTTTCCGTGTACGACACGAATAAGCATCGGGGAGGCCCCGTGAATTTTCCGCCAAATTTCTCGGTTCAGCTGCTGGCTCAAAGGTATAGTTGATGTGTCGAACACATAGTCCAAGGAGCAATAGTCACTGTCCATGTCGGCCACTTCAGCCTGTCAGATTCAGTGTCAGAAATTAGTTGGCTTGCGAAGTCCACAAAGATCCCATTGACCGACCAAACTAACCAGGAGTTCTTGCACGTCCGGATCACTCTCATCATCTGGTATCCATCCCCCGTCGGTATCCTGGCCTTTGATCCACAAGCCATCGATATCTTCACCGACAGCACGTTCTGCCAAAGAAATCACGGTTCCCATGCGTCCTGCATCGACAAGGTGCATGCGATTGCATTTGGAAAACAATTCACAATAAAAATTTTCTCTGGCGTTTGCGTTGGCAAAGTAAATGTATCTGTGACAATACAGCAGCAATGACATGCGAGAACTCTCAGATTCAAGCACAAACACGAAATGTCTCATGTATGGCACTGAAACTTACGCGCATTCCGTCGACACGGCACAGGCGTCAAAGCACGATGCTAAGCCGGAACGTAGCTCTGGATTCGAATCGCTTGATGCCACCGTAAACTCGGGGCCGCACTTTTTGGGTTGGTTTTCAAGATAGGTGAACGGGCTCATTTTTTCGGCTGCTTGAAAACGTTCCACTGCAACCGTGTATGGATCTCCATCGCTTGGACTCCACGTCTGCGGCCGCGTAGACAAACGTGCCGGAGCTGCTAAGTCACCGCTCGGGCTCACCGCTCCCCAACTTGCAGTCCCACCCCACCCCGCCTCAAGCTGATTTCTGGAGCGAGCCTGGGAAGACGCGTCACGGCTGCGAGCCACGTTGCGAGACCCACTTTTGAGTCGGGCGTATGCTTGGGCGTCGGCTCTGATGGCGAGGGCTGCAACCAGCAGCAACATCCATGCGACGCGGATCATGGTTCACAAAACCACACAATACTTTCGACCAAGCAAAAGGATTGAGCGAATATTCGAGCCTCGATGTTGGGCCAAGAGAACATTCACGGTGTCATTCCCATTCCCTACACTGCACGCCAACACACGTGACACCACAATCCAGGATGAATAGCTTTGAACGAGTGATTATCCCTTGGATCCACCGCCACGATGCAATCAACTCAATGGCCACCCTAGCTAGCACCACCACACCCAGAGGCAAATGGAAAACTAGTCATGCAACGTCAACCCTACAACACTCCAACACTCCAACACACCGACGCGAGAAAGACGACCAAAACATCCACGCCGCATCGTCGTTGTGATGCAACTCTTCGTCGACGACGATGGTGACCATATCATCATTCGACAATGAAATACGACAACGGCGACGACTCAACAACGAAGACGAACAGCGACGACGACGACAACGACAACGACGACGACGACAACGACAACGACGACGACGACGACAACGACAACGACGACGCAACAACGCGCAATTTCTTTGCCAAAGCAGCCAAAGCCAACAACGACGAACGACGAACGACAAACGACGAACGATCGAACGAACGAACTACGAAATCACATTTTTCTGAATACGTTCAGTACACCGTCGTTCGTACTCAAGTACAACGTCAAATGGTAAAGAAGAACTTGTGGCTCCGTTTTGAGAGTTTGAGAATTTTTTTCGCGCGCGCGCGCGGGAAACGAAGCAGCAGCGAAGCGGGAACGATGTGCGCACTCAATCACTCAATCACTCACTCAAAATGAATGCACTCGCTGCTCACTCCCCGTCGTCGTTCGTCGTTCGTCGTTCGTCGTTCGTTGTTCGTCGTTCGTCGTTCGTCTTTCGGCGTTCGGCGTTCGTCGTTCGTTGTGGTGTTGGTGTTCGTCGTCGTCGCCGTCGTCGTGGTCGTCGTCGTCGTCTTCGTTATGGCTTTGTTGTTGTTGGCGGTGTTGGCTTTTCGTTGTTGCTGCCTTTACTTCTTTACAATTCAGTTGCGTTGCAATGCTGTGACGTTGGAAAGTCTCTCCAGACCTTCCTTCGGTCCATTGTTGTGTTGTCTTTACGAATGCTACTTGCTTGCGTCGTGGAAGACCCCACTGCCGACGCTAACGCGCGTTGGTGTTGCACAGCAACGCCGCTTCATCCAACAATTCGCACTGAGGCCGTGTGTGCTTTGATGCGATAGGTGTGGTTGTGGTCGTGTTAGAGATTGTGCTTGCTCTGGCAGGAGAAAGGCGGACGGAGGGAGCAAAACAAATCGGCGGCAGCTTCACGATTGTGGCTGTTGTTTTTTGTTGTTGGTTTGTTTTGTGTCGTTTTGTGTTTCGCCGCAGTTTATATCGAAGCTCGTGTGGCTGGTCTGTACGCGCAAGCAAGACCGTTAGTTTAGAGTTTTGTTGTTGTGTTTTGGAACGGCGAATATCGATTCGCCAAGTTATTGGTGTGAATAGGGGCGTTTACTTTTGTCACGATGTTCTCGTGGGACAAGCCCGCCTCCACGAAGCGGTTCACTGGCAACCGCTACTCGAAGCAAGGCATCGAGTATAACATTGCCAGGGAGCGCGAACGTGAGCGGACCGTTGCTGATATGAACAAATATGTTCAACAGTCAACGCTGTCCAACCAGGAAGCCGAGCAGATGCGACGCGCCGAAGGCGCACGCCGCCGCAACCAGTCGCTGAAGCGAGCCGGCGAGCAGCAGCTGGAGCAGCAGTACGAAGCGTCGCTGCAGAAGGACCGCCACGCGCAATCCCGCAAGAAAGATTTGGCCCTTGCTCGCCAGCTGGCGGAGCTCAATCGCGAGGAAGAAAAGCGAGAACGTGAAATTCAGGCCATCTGCAACGCCGATCCTAGCTTGAGAGAGCTGAACGAGAAAATCAAGGCTGCCTACATCAATCGCGATCGCGAACAGCAGATCCAACGTCAGCGCGACCGTGCGCGCCGCATCAAGGAAGAGCAGGCGCAGCTCGAAGTACAGATGGAGAAGGAGCGTCGCAAGGGGCTCATCACCCTCGAGGAGCGGGACGAGAAGCGCCGCCAGGCCGCAGAACGCCAGCGCGTCGAAATTCAGCAACAGTTGAAAGAGCGTCGCGCTCACGAACAGTTGCAGGCCATTCTCACGTACCAGAAAGAAAAGGAGGAAGTAGACCAACTGATTCAAAGTGTGTACGAGCAGCAGAGAAAGGAGGCAGAGGAAACAGAGCGTCAGTCGCAGTTGATGAAGCACAACATGCTGGAAGGTCTCCGCATCCAGAAGCTGCGTGAAGAAGAACAGCGCAAGCGAGAAGAGGAAGAGGAGCGGCGCATTGCTGCTTACAAAGAAAAAGTTGCGCATCGTAACGATGCCAAGGACGCTGAAAAGGCGGCGAAGGAGGCCATTCAAGAGCGCATCCGGAAGCAAATCGAAGAGGAGATGACGGCCAGAATGGAAAAGGAAGAACGCATGCGCGACGCTCTGCATTTGCTGGGCAAGGAGGAAGCCGACCGACGACGCGACCAAGCAGAGCGCGCAAAGAAAGAGAAGGAGCGACAGATGCGCGAAGAGATGATGCACGCGAACGAAATGCAGAAGCGCTACAAGGTCATTGTGAAAGAAGAAGAACGGGAGTTCGAAGACGACATCCTCCAACGCATGCAAAAGAAGTTCGAGGCCGACGAGGAGGCGGCCAAACGCAAGGAAGCGGCTCGCCGCGAGGCCCTGCGGGAGTACAAGAAGGGCGTCAGCTTGCAGATGGTGCAACGGTCCGAAATGTACGAGCAAGCCCTGGCCGCGGACGCCGAGGCACAGAAAGCCGCACAGGCAGAGCAGGAGTACAAGGCCAAAATTATCGAGGAGGCCCGGAAGCGGATCCTCCAGGCGCACGCCGCGCAGCTGCAGGGATATTTACCGAAGGGCGTGTTGCAAAAGGAGAGCGATCTGGAATTCCTGTCCCCACAGAACCAGCCTCGCGGCCAAACTCGGTAACGCTGCGGGTGCAAACGACAATGTACAGTTTAGGGCGCGAGTTAGACATCATCGCAGCCACTTTTTAATTCTATATTCTTTTCTATCGCATCTCTCGTTCGCGTTTATGGTCTGCTTTCAATTAAGTGTCCTCGATTTCGATTGCTTGAACACAACATTGTGCATGGTCTGTCCATACCATGCTGTCACATTTCATGTTGCCACGAAAAGTAGCCGTCGACCAAACACAAAACAACAAAAGCCACAGGGGGCTTCAAATCAGAGGTGCAGAGGTGCAGGATTGCAACATAGGACTACGCTCCAAAGTATCGTTTTCCAGTTATGATGCTCTCCTTTTATGGATTGGAACGTTGACGCTACGTTTGAAATTACTCTTCAATAAAACTAACATAGACCCTAGTCTCCACTGTTGGGGTGAATCCTGTTTCGGTTGAGACACTTTTTTATGCACTGTACTCGAGTATTGTGCACAGTATACCATGCACAGACAGTGTCCTCCAAGCTATTTAAAAAAAGTGTCGCCGCACGACATCCTGTGCAACCACTGCCTTCTTTGCCTCACCTCTTCCGTTCAATGCTCGGCGTGCGTAGCCCCCTTTCCATCAACTTCGACATCGCGCACCGAGTTCTTGTACTGCAAGTACACATCTATCTCGTTCACCTCATAATAGCCACAGTACCTGCGGTACCATCTTCTCCACATTTGGAATTCCGTCTCAGCGGCGACGGCCAGCGCCGCAATCGGTACCAACTCCAGTACCACATCCACTTCGTCGGCGTTCAGGCCCACTGCATCAGGTGATAGTACCACGAAAAGTACGAAGCTGTGGCAGCAGTGTCCAGCCGTTGAGCTCACTCGCAATGCCGATCGAAGATCGATCGAAGCGGCGGAGTGAGTGTGCGGAGTGGAGGTATTGATAATACATTTGCGGAGAATACTCACTGTTAGTCCATTGTAAAGTAATGGGAACTAAGAGAGGGAGACAGGTTGGAGTGAGATCGTAGGGCCACAGTGCGGTGGTACTAGTGGATGAGCTGAAAGTGGTTACTGTGGCTTGAACACCAGGGAAATGTATGCAGACTTGTATTGTACTAGTACCACATAGGAGTTCAGTACTGTATAATGCGGCATTGAATCGTTGATAATACATTTCAGCCCACTCATAGTTCCCATTGATAGTGTGTGAAGCAACAGCGGTGATTTTGAGAAACTGTATTATGCATTAGGTTCAGATTTGAATGAATGAAGGAGTGAATGAATGAATGGCCTTCCTTCCACACAGTCACTCACAGCTCACAGTCACTCAGTCAGTCACTCAGCTCAGTCACCGTTTCGTTCGTTCGTTCGTTCGTTCGTTCGTTTGTTCGTTCGTTTGCTTCGTTCGTTCGGCAGTTTCGTTGGAGTTTCTTCCGCCTTCAGCCGCCTTCTTTCTCTTCGGTGGCATTCGAATTCGGGGCAGTCTTCGGTTTTTGGCCCCCGTTGGTTGATAATGCAAACGGGGGTTTGGCTGCGGTCGGCCGGTCGGGCGTCCTTGCGTTATTCCTCAACTAGCAGTGAACTGGCCGGCGAGGCTATGCCAGCGTGAGAATGACGCGCACCAGCGGTTCTTTGTGAACCTTGCTTGGACAACCTGCCGGGAAGGTGGGATGAAATGCGTGGTGACATCGTAGTTTGTGACAAAAGGGACATGACAGAGGTTGCGATTGCAGCGGTGTGACGAAGTACAAATCGTTGCGTGCCAGCACGAGAGGAGTGGGTGGTGCTGCCGAGTGGATGAAGGACTTGCAATGGAGTGGATTTTTGCCGGACAGTGACAGAAAACGGCAAATTGTTTAGCTCACATTTTGGAATAGGTTTTTGTCTCGGCTAGTGTACACACAATAGTCTCTTTAATTCGTCTGCACCCACTCCACACCAGCAGCAACCATGGCAGCAGGAATGCGCGCACTCAAGCAGTACGTCGTCGGCGACGGCCAAGAACACCAGTTCATGGCGGACGACCTGGTTAGTGTCCACGTCTCCCACAACTACTTGAAGGCCAACATGATGTCAATCCGCTTTTCACTGAGCGCGACCATTGACGAAGTCAAGGACAAGCTTTACCGACACACAGGCACTGCCCCCGAATGGCAGGTCCTTGTCCTCAAGTCTCCGTCTGGGGAAGTACTGGCCGAGATGAGTGAGGGTCACCGACCTCTCGGCTATTATGGAGTCAAGCACGACTGCGAGATCAAGGTCATCGACCAAAACCCCCACTCTCTCGCCAAGGGCGGTGGCCTCGAAGACGTCTCTCTCATCAAGAAATACGTCATGTCCGACGAGGAGTACGACAGGCGAAAGGGGACTGTTCGTGCGTGGAAGAAAGAACAGTTGGCCAAAGACCCGAACTGGAAGCCACCGGTGGCCCAGTCCATGCCGCGGAACCCCGCAACCCCGTCCACGCCTGCGACAACCGCAGAGGAGGCTGCCAAATTCACTGTGGGTGCTCGCGTTGAGACATTCCCAGGAGGCAAGCGCGGAGAAATTGCGTTCATCGGTGAGACCAAATTTGCTCCTGGATGGTGGATTGGAGTCATTTTGGACGAACCATGTGGCAACAATGACGGCAGCGTGAAAGGAGTGCGATACTTTGAGTGTGACGACAAGTTCGGAAAGTTCCTCAAGGCAATCAACGTCAAACAAGGAGATTATCCCGACATCACAATGCAGGATTTGGAAGATAGTGATTCCTCGGATGGCGAGTTGTGAACTCCCTCGATAGATCTGTGATAGTTTGTATTTTACTGAAAACCATAATAATTTTTGGCCCAATGAGTTCGTCGTCCACAGTTGCTGCTTCCGCAGCAAGGGCTCGGTCACTCAGCACCGTCAGCACCGTCAGCACCGTCGTCGTACAACATCTTGCTCACGAGGTCGAGGGGGAGGTCTCCAATCTTTGCGGTTGACCCACTGGCAACTTGAGCAGCACTACGATGACTCATTTCGGTCTCTGCAGATCTGAGCACTGCGTGGGAATCTGTGACAGCGCTCCGACTCGAAAGTTCAACGGATCGTAACAGGCTCATTCCCGTGAATACAACCATTATGTAGACGTAGAGGACCGTCACAAACGACGGTAGCGCCAAGAACCAATATCTACAACGCCCATTGCAACCAAGCAGTTACATAAAATTGTGAGCAAGACAGCATCAAGCAACAGCATGTGTGTGCAGGGAGTCATCGCAACAAACTGCGGTTACCTGTCCGGAAGGTATTGTCCAATCACCAGCCATCCTTCCAGTAGAGGCTGCGGTGCAAATGCCCACAACAACACGCACAGGAAGAAGGCAAACGAAATAATCCATCCAACGAAACCATAAAGGCCAACTCGAGATGGTTTAACTTGGTCGAAATATCGTTTTGGAGGCTCATGTAGCTCCTCCATGGCCAGCTTGCCGGCCGTTTTCGTGAGCACTCGGTGTACGGTAATCACATCTCCGACTGAGAGTTGCTGTAGCAACAAGTGGGACAATTCAGCCACCTGTATTTTTAAACCGACCGACATTTCTAGGTGCGGCTTCGATCTTGCACGGCGGCATTGGCATGGTGCACATCCTCTGTCAAACAAAGAAGGTGTGGGCCACCCGTGCTGCGAGTGATTTTTTTGCCAAAGCATCAATGGCAACTTATGGCAACTTAGATAGCGAATCTCAACGATGAATCTGTCCACTCCTCGTGGTGTTCGCGCCGCTCTTGGCTCATGGCCTGCCCGTAAGTGGCATGTCTGCATGCACTGTTGCTATCAGTGTTGCGTTGTCGTTCTTCTGCCTTGTTGTGTTGTCACAGTGTCAAAGTGGAGCCACAACGACAACCACACCACACCGACCACACCACACCGAGAACCAAGAACGACAACACAACAACAACAGGAACAACAACGGCAGGACGGCAGGATTCAATACAAACTTGCCAGTACCTCTAGTACAATGTCGACGTACTTTTGGTACGAGTGCTATGGGCGCTATGCCATGCCATACCACCACACCCGCACACATGTCTTGATTGAACTTCGGCGCGGGACGATGTGGGTGCTCACGCGTCCATGAGTCATCGACCAACGCCATGCCACACGCGGCATCCAGGAACTCTGCTCGGTGGGGTCCTCGGCTTATGGTATAGACCTACGCGTATTCTGGTGATTGACTGAAAGGAAACCACTCAGCCCGGACCCGATGAGTGTCCATTCTAAATTAAGCCCCCTTTTCTGGAGATGTTGGCAATTACGAGCCCGAAGCTGATCAATTACCAGCCCGAAGCGGAGGAACCAACCCTTCGTCCACTTGTATAATACGCCGGTTCGCAGCGCCCAAAGCACCGGGTTTATACGCAGCCAATCAAAAAATTCTTCATCAGAAACTTGCGAAACAACGTTGCAAGCATCACTCAGTCAGTCAATCAGTTCCACGTATGACACGAATACGTGGGTTTCCTTTCAGTCAATCACCAAAAACGTAATAAAACTTGCAGCAAACTTCAAGATTTATTTTGCCATTATTTGAGGAGCGAAGCGATCGTTGCAGAGGGATTCGGTGGGGTGGGGGGTGCAGGGGCCAATAGATTCTCAAACGACACGAAGTCAGCACTGCCAGTGCACTGTAACATTCGACATCCATTCCAAGAGCGTGCCATTGTTGACGTTTATTAGAGAATGACGTTGACTCGAAGACTGTTGATTCGTGGGCGCCATGTCAAGGACACACCCAGTGGGCCCGGAACAGTCATCGACTATCTGCGTTGTGACAATGTGCACGGGACGAACCGTGGCCGCTGTTAGTGGAAGATCAGTCTGCGCTGAAGCGCTCATTGTGGAACGCAGTCTTGTCGTCGTTGATGGCACTGCTGTTGGTTGTGATGTCAATGGAGAACGAAACGTCGTTCGATGCGTCGTCGGATTTGATATTGTTGTTGGCGTTCCTGATGTTGAGTATGATATGACCGCTATGGTGGTCGCGTCCGCCTCTCGCAACGTTGTACTCTGTTCCGTCGATGCTGAGGTGGCACCGCTCGATACTGAGGTGCTGCCAGAAGAGGTGCAAGTCAGTGCCGATGCATTGACGTCGAGAAGCGAATCGGGGTCGTAGCAGGTAAAATCCTAGCAGCACAGTCGGCAAAGGTCAGCGAAAGCTGCTCTCATCAATATGTTTTTTCACCATGAGTCACTTAACACAAACCAGGAATGCAATCGTGATGTTGGGATTGAAATCTCCCGGCATGAAGCAGCCGTTCGTGCTTCGAGCGATCTGCCGACTGTAGTCAAAGCATGTGACTCCCAACGACAAACAGGTCTCCGCATCAATTCCGTCCCACCCTGCGGATTGCCAGTCCGTGTGCAAGCGCCAATCACAGGCAATGCCAGGGCTTTGGTACGTAGCTTCAAAACCGGTTTGGCACGACACGCGCACTGCTTCTCCCTTGGCAATCTACGCAGAGGAAGTCACCAAAATTGAAATAAGAGGTTTTTGTTGACACGGAGCACAGCGCTGAAATTCTTTGTTATACCGAACACTCACCATATCGAAGTTACTACCGTTGAGGAATTGGCCATGCTGAAGTTCAAGAAGCGACTTGTTGCACACGCCCGATCCTCGGGGCGTCCATGCAAGGTGCAGCACCAAAAAAAGTACCCAGAGCGACCGCATTTCGAACGAACGCAAGTGCACGGCCACGAAAACGGATGAAATTGTGACAAAGTTGAAAGATTCGATCACCTGGGACAAAAACGTTTGCGGGGGTTGATACCGTTAGTGTTGGTTGTTCTTGTTGCTGTCGTAGTTGATGATATGCAAAACGATGGAGAGTGTGTGCTGTGCAAGCGGACGTTCTGGATGCCGCGCACGACCATTGCGCCATGGCATGCCGCGGGTGTTTGCTCGACACTCCACAAGGAAACAGGCCCTGCATTTGTTCGTGGCCATCGTCTCCACCGATCAATACCCTTTATGTAAATAAACCTGGTCCCACAGATTGCGCAAGGTACACCGCAGGAACCACTGCGCCAACCAGCTAGCTGCAGCGGCGCATGAGTCCCCGACCCGACGGCCCGTGATGGTCCACTGTCCACTGTCTGCGGGGGGTGTCTGCACGGAAAGTTACGCGGGAACGCAATGACCTCACACGGAAAGTCTAACGAGCGAACGACCGACCGACCAATCATTTATTCCAGTATTGTCAATACCGCGGTACTGCATACTAATACCACGGTATTGCCTATACCTGCATTGACACTGAGTGTTGACGAACGACTGAGGAGTGAGGGAGTGAGTGCGGTTGGGTGCGGTTGAGTGAGTGAGTGAGCGTGAGTGAGTGAGTGCGAGACTGTTGAGGTCTTGAGGCGTGTGAGTCAGTGAACACTGGCTTTCTTGCTGCTTGCTCCCCACAAACTCACTCACTCACTGTGGACTGTGGACTGACTGTGGACTGACTGTGGACTTCAACAAACGAAAGTGCAGCGAAATAGTGAAATCGTTTTAGAAAAATGGGAATCTGAAATTTGGAAATTCGAAGAGTCGGAGAAAGTAGAGGAAATGTGGTAAAGATAAACTGTATAATTGAGTTTGAGAGGCAAGAGGTGATGCAGAAGTGAGAGGTGAGAATCTGAGAATGTGGAATCTGAAATTTGAGAATCTGAGAATCGGAATCGAAATTGAATTTTGAATTTAGTGAAATTTCGAAATTTCGAAATTTCGATTTGGAGGCTACAACTCACAAAAATGCAAAAGCCAAAAAGCGAAAAGTGCAAGCGATCTACAACGACGCCTAATTTCTTCAACCAGTGGCTAGACGTGCGACAATCCCATCACTGCATCATCGTTCCTTTTTGAAACCCATTCATTCCTCCATTTCAAAACCCCAATTTCAAAAAACCCCAACCCCCAACTTCCCAACTTCCCAACTTCCAATTTCAACATTTCAACAATTTCAAAACAATTTCGACGTTTTCCATTTTCACATTTTCACAATTTCACAATTTCGCAATGTCCAACTGCCATTCTCCAATCCCCAAATCCCCTCCATTTTCATTTTCCATTTTTACATATTCACAACCTGTAATTACACCCTTACCCCAATAATTACACGCAATACATCATGTAATTACACATTTTCACCCAACACAACGTGTAATTACACGTTTATTCCTCAAAAATACACGAATCCAGTGATTGAGTGGCTGACAGTGAGTGAATCTTTTCGCCCGCGGTCGGTCGGTCGG
>ENA-OWNT01001150-OWNT01001150.1-seawater-metagenome-genome-assembly--contig:-NODE-1150-length-37129-cov-6.191407_pt1 | contig 37129 bp, 25 predicted proteins | sample MGYA00238136_ERZ651165 | MGnify/ENA primary metagenome ERZ651165 (study PRJEB26861, sample SAMN08777766) | seawater metagenome | isolation source: coastal seawater | place: USA: Florida | collected...
TCGGTGGGGGCCGTCTCCGACATGGTCGGCGGCGGCGGGGGGGCGGCGTCGGCTTCCTGGCGAAGGTGGGCGGCCCGCCCGGCAAGGTCGACGGGCGGCGGCTTCACGTCAGAGTCCACCGCGCCTGCCACGCCCAGCACACTCGCACCGGACGCACCCACGAGGGGGTCGCCACCCAGGCTGTTGCTGCGGGCGGGGACCACGGGGTCCTGGTCGGCGGCCACAGCCTGGAGCATCTCGTCGAGCTCGACGACGCTGCACCGGGCCAGAGGGTCGACCTCCATCGCCGCCGCGAGCACCTGCTGCATGCGCTGAATCGCGGCGGGGTCGTCGCCTGGTCGCTCCAGCTTTGGCGGCAGGTTGTCGCACAGGAGCTGGAAGCCGTCTTCGGGGTCGATGCGGTCGGCGAAGCGCACCACATGTCGGGCGGTCATCGTGAAGTAGATGAGCGCACCGAGGGCATAGACGTCGGCCGCCTCGGTGACCGCCCCCCCGACGAACTGCTCTGGCGCGGCGTAGTGGGGGGTGCCGACAAAGGCACCCACCCGGGTGAGGTTGGTGCCGAGGCTGCCCTGCACTTTGGCGATGCCGAAGTCGGCCACCCGCACGACGGGGTCTTCGCTGGGACCTACGACCCGGGTGAGCAGGACATTCTCGGGCTTGAGGTCGCGGTGGACGATGTCGCGTTCATGGGCCTTTTCGAGGGCCCAGCAGATCTGGCGACCCACGAGCGCGGCCTGCTTCACCGACAGGGTGCCCACCCGGCGCATATGGTCGAGCAGCGAGCCGCCCGCTTCGAAGCGAGTCAGCAGGTAGGGCGAGTGGCCTGCTCGGTGCACGAAGCCGAGGTACTGCACGATGTTGGGGTGGTCGAGCTCCTGGATGATCTGCGCCTCGGTGGCCAGCCGGCGCACATAGGGCCCCTGGTCGCGCGCGGCGAGCAGCACCTTGATGGCGATGCGCGGCCCCACCTCCTCATCCTGTCCATCGAGCTCCCGCCCCACATAGGTGACCCCGGCTCCCCCCACCGCCAGCATCTTGTGGATGCGGTAGGTGCGGTCGAACAGGTCACCTTCGGCGAAGATGACGCCCCAGCCGCGGGTGGGCTTCTTCCGCCGGCAGGCGAGGTTGGGACACTGTTCGGCGTCGTCACCAAAGGTGGTGAGGCAGCGGCTGCAGTAGTGCTTGCGGTCGACAGCGGTCGTCACGGGGCCTCGCGCTTGCTCGGAGCCCGAAGAACGCACGCAGAGGGGTGCATCGAGCCCGAAGGGGGTGTCGCCACCCTGGTGGACGTCGCCTAATCGACTCGTCGGCAAGCGGCTCCCCCTCAACATCCCCAGATGGGGGACGTCCACGCTAAGCTCCGGCCGCCACGAGCCTGGAGACCGACGATGTCCTGCCCCACGCACCGCCTTGCCCTCCTGCTGTCCATCACTGCCCTGGCCGTCGGCTGCGCCAGCGGCGAGTCCGACAAGTCCACCGACACCGCGTCGGGCGAGGGAGAAGGCGAGGGAGAAGGCGAAGGCGAAGGCGAAGGCGAAGGCGAGGACGGCCTTCCCGAGGGCATGCGTCCCCTGGCGACCCCATCGGGCGCCTGCCCCGACCTCACCACCTCGGGCTTCGTCACCCTCGACTCCGCAGGCCAGGAACGCCACGCCACCATCGTCGTCCCCAGCGCGCCCGCCGGTCCGATGTCCCTCGTCTTCTTCTTCCACGGCCTGATGGACCCCGGCTCCACCCCCGAGCCCACCGAGTACATGGCCAGCGCGCTCGATCTGCAGGCGATGGCCGATGCCACCGACGCGGTCATCGTGCTCCCCGAGGCGCCGATCTACGACCTGTTCGGCTTCCAGTTCTTCTTGTGGGACATCGCCCTCGAGACCGACGCCGACCTCATCCTCTTCGACGACCTGCGGGCCTGTGGGGCCGACCAGCTCGACCTCGACCTTGCCCGCACCACCGCCTGGGGCTTTTCGGGGGGCGCACTATGGACCACCGTGATGGCCAGCCAGCGGGGCGACGCCTTCGCCGCCATCGTGGAAGCATCGGGTGGCAGCGACATCAGCGTGCCCATCTGGCCGGAGCCAGCCGCCGCCTACGAGACGCCCGCCCACAAGATGCCCGCCCTGCTGATGAGCGGCGGCGACCTCGACGTCTGGCCCGACCCCAGCCTCACCATCGTCGACTTCGAAGCCGCCACGGACACCCTCACCGACCAGCTGTCCGCCGACGGCCACACCGTGGTGCGGTGCTGGCACGATGCCGGCCACACAATCACCAACGCCGGCTTCCAGCTCACCATCGACTGGCTGCTGTCGCACACCTTCGGGGAGCCCAGCCCGTGGGCCGGCGGCGACCTCGGCGACGACAGCGACTGGTGCGAGCTCGTCAACGCCGGCATCTGAGGCCCCTCACGCCTCTGCAGCGAGCACACTCCGCAGGCCCCGCGCCAGGTCGTCCACCGTGAACGGCTTGGCCACGAACGCATCTGCTCCCGCCCGCTCGAACCGACCTCGCGTGGGCCCTCCCAGGTCGCCGGTCAACGCCACGACGGGCACGCGGGGCCGACCGAGGCTGACTTCCTGCGCTCGGATCTGACTCACCGCCTGCCATCCCTGGGTGTCGGGCAGGCGTGCGTCCATGAAGATGACGTCGAATCCGCCTTTTCGAGCGGCGGCCACGCCTTCGGCCCCGTCGGTGGCGACCGCGGCCGTACACCCGAGCTCCCGCAGGAAGTCCACCACCACCAGCTGGGTGACGCGGTCATCGTCCACCACCAGCACATGCTGCGGCACAAGCTCCGAGTCGAGGGACACCCCATCGGCCTCGAGTCCCCCGTCCACCACACCCACCTCCACCTCCACCGTCATCACGGTCCCTTTGCCGACCGCCGACTCCGCCGAGATGCGGCCTCCCATGGCGTCGAGGATGCGCTGGGTGATGGCCATGCCCAGCCCGGAGCCGCCGTAGCGTCGCCCCACAGACCCATCCGCCTGGTGGAAGGGCTCGAACAGCCGCTCCAGGGCGTCGGCGTCCATTCCGATGCCGGTGTCCGTCACCACCAGCTCCAGCAGTCGCGTGGCAGCGCCCGGCACCGGCCGACAGCGCAGCTTCACGCGCACCCAGCCCTCGGAGGTGAACTTCACGGCGTTCCCGAGCAGGTTCCACACCACCTGCCGCAGGCGGGTGGGGTCGGCGCGGACGACTGCGGGCACGGAGTCGTCGATGTCCACCTCGAGGCGCAGGCCACGCGCCAGAGCCGGCCCCCTCAGCAGCGAGGCCACCTCTTCCATCAAGGCCCGCAGGTCCACCGGCACCTGCTCCAGTTCCATTCGCCCGGCGTCGATCTTGGAGAGGTCGAGGGTGTTGTTGAGCAGCGACAGGAGCGTCTGGCCACACCGCCGGGCCACCTCCAGGCGCTCCGCCCAGGCGACACAATTGCCGTCGGCCGCACCCATCAGCTCCAGCTGCCCGAGCAGACCGTTGAGCGGCGTGCGGATTTCGTGACTCAGGGTGGCGACGAAGCGCGCGCGAGACTCGGCCGCCGCCTGCGCCTTGTCGCGCTCGGCCTCCACTGCGCGGTTGAGCCGGAGCTGCTCGGTGATGTCGGCGGCCACCCCGATGTACTCCACAACCTTGCCGCCATTGTCTCGGATGGGCTGCAGCTCGATGTCCACCCAGAAGGGCCGCCCCTCGCGGGTGTAGATCTCGAGGTGGGTGCGATGCCCCTCGCCGCTGGCCAGGGCGTTCTTGAGCCGAGCGACGGCCTCCAGGTCGGTCGCAGGACCGTGGAGCACGTCTTCGGGGGGACGGCCCTCGATGGCGTCGAGCGACCAGCCCGTCGCGTTTTCGAAGGCGGGGTTCACCCAGCGCATGAGCCCCTGCAGATCGAGCAGGAGGACGTGGTTGTCCGTGCGCTCCGCGACCCGGGCCAGGCGACGGTGGATGCGCTCCTGGGCCGCCCGTTGGTCCATCTCGCTCTGGACCCGGTCCATGAGGCGGTCGAGGGACTGCGCCACGCCGCCCAGCGAGTCGTCGCCCAGCCCGCCCACCCGTCGGTCGAGGTCGCCCGCCGCACGCGCCCGAAGCACGCTGGTGATGGTGGTCATGCGCACCATCACCACCCGGTGGACCACCCACCAGCCAAGCCCGAGTCCTACAGCCACCGCGACCAGGCACAGCGCGGTCAGCAAGTCGAGCGCGTCCTGGGCCGCCCGGTCGACCACCTCGGGGTCGAGCACCACGATGACGACACCCGCTGTGTGCCCGCCCCCGGCCTCGATGGGGGGCAAGGACACGTCCAACGCGACCGTGGGCATGCCAGCCAGGCGGACCAGCCGCGCCCCGGTGAAGCCCACCATCTGCGCTTCGGCGAGCTGCCCCACCCCCAGCCCTCGCAGCTCGGCCTCCGAGGCGGCCGCCACCCGCATCGTGCTGGACTCCACGATGAGCACCCGCTTGACATCCTCAGCGACCGATACCGCCTCCACCAGCACGTCGAGATCGCCCCGGTCCGGGCGCTCGCCGACCTGCGAAGCCACCTGCCGCACCAACCCCTCCGCGCGCACGCGCTGCTGCTCGATGAGCGCCCGTTGGTGCAGCCACGCGGAGGCGCTGAGCATGACGGTCGCCATCACGACGCCCACGAGCACCAACGGACCGAGGATTCTCAGCTCGAATCGCAGGCGCCGACGCAGATCAGGATGCACGGCGCCACCTGACCGCCAGCGTGGCGAGAGGGAGTTGGGGACCGACAGACCCGGTCCGTGGGGACGCATGACCGTGCATGGGCGACCTGCTCAGCTCTCGCGCCACTTCGGCGACCCACCGCCAGATCTGTAGAGAGTGTGCGGACCGGGAGGACGGTTCCGCGGATCCCTGTCCCGGCAACCCGTCTCGGCGTCCAAGCGTGCAACCCATGTGCAAAGCGCACGCAGGCTGGACGTCGCCTCGCGCGCGTGGGTTGTCGGCATCCCCGAAGGTGTCCACACACCAGACGTCGCCCCGACATCACCCGGCAGTCACCCAGGAGGCCCGCGTCCGATGTCCAGCTCCCTGCGCTCCCTGTCAGTCCTGTTCCTCGGCGCCGCGATGGGCGCTGGCGCGGTCGGCCTGTTGCCCGGCGGCCTCCTCGAGTCCGAGTGCAGCGCGGCAACGATGCCCGAAGACAACGTCGACGTGGCTGTTGTCGCCAAGTCCGTCCCCCCGAAGAAGGCAACCGCCAAGGAGCGCCGCGGGGCATCGGGTCCCCTCGCGCCCACCACCTACAACCCATCGGTGAGCCTGGCGCCGCTCGTCGAGGAGCTGGGTCCCGCCGTCGTCCACATCCGCGTGGCCCAGACCGTCGACATGGCCGACATTCCCCGCCACATGCGTCCCTTCGTGTCCCCCGAGCAGCTCGAGAGCTACCGGATGCAGCAGGGCGAAGGCACAGGCTTCTTCATCTCGACCGACGGCTACCTGCTCACCAACAACCATGTGGTCGCCGGGGCCGATGAGCTCACGGTGACCCTCCTCGACGAGCGCACCTTCGATGCCCGCGTCGTCGGCACCGACCCCAACACCGACATCGCTCTCGTGAAGGTCGACGGCACCGACCTTCCGTGGGTCACGCTCGGCAGCTCGGAGGCTGCGCGCGTCGGCGACCGGGTTGTGGCCATCGGCAATCCCTTCGGGCTGTCGCACACCGTCACCGAGGGCATCGTCAGCGCCAAGGGGCGGGTCCTGGGCGCCGGCCCCTACGACGACTTCCTCCAGACCGACGCCTCCATCAACCCCGGCAACTCGGGCGGCCCGCTGTTCAACCTCCGCGGCGAGGTGGTGGGCATCAACACGGCCATCAACCCCCGCGGGCAGGGCATCGGCTTTTCGGTTCCCATCGACATGGTCAAGCCGCTCATCGAAGACCTGAAGGACGACGGCAAGGTCTCACGCGGCTGGCTCGGGGTCGGTCTCGCGCCGGTCGACGAGCCCATGGCCCGGCGCCTGCGCCTCGAAGCCGGCATGGGCACTGTGGTGGGTCAGGTCTACGCAGGCACGCCCGCCGCTGACGCCGGCCTCCGCCCGGGCGACGTGGTCACGGGCATCGACGGCAACGGCATCGACGACAGCGAGGCCCTCATCCGCTTCATTGGCGCCCAGCGACCCGGCGCGACCGTCACGCTCGACATCCTTCGCGATGGTGCAGACCAACACATCAAGGTCACGCTGGGCGAGCGCCCCGATCGCGAAGACCTCGACCGCGGCGTCATTCCAAACCGTCGATAGCGGGCGTTCAGCCTACTCTGCAGACAGCACCCAGGCGTCGACGACCACACCCTCGGCGGGAGCCTGCATGGCCTCGGCTGGGCCGCCCGGCCCGGGTCCTGGCGCGATCCAGCCCGCGGGAATGTTGCCGAAGACCCGTCGGGGAGGCTGTCCGGGTTGACGCCGCCGGTCGAGCTCGGCAGGGGTGTCGGGGTCGAAGGCGAGGGCGTCGATGGACATGCCATCGCGGCTGTCCTCGGTGTGACAGGTGAGACAGAACGCGTTGGCCGTCGAATCGGGCCGGGGGACGCCGTAGCGAAGGGGCCCCTCGGGAAACAAGATGGCCTCGCGCACCGACCGCGTGCCGTCGGGAATCGTACCGAGGTGCACGGTGTGGTCATCGCTGTAGTCGAGCGCGCAGGCGTAGGTGCCGGTGGACTCCCGAGCGGCCTCGGCGACCTCGGCGTGGGCCCAGTCGGGGTAGCTCGCCGCGATGCGTTCCCAGTCCGAGTTGGACTCGACCGCGACCAGCGTGCCCCGCGCGTGGTTGCAGGCCACCTCGGGGTCGACCTCGTGCAGCAGCACCTTGAAGTCGTCCACCCAGCCGCGCAGCCCGGTCCATGGACCGTGGTCGCGCCCGAGCACCAGCTCTCCCCCGTCGAGGCCGAGGACATCGCGGTCCACCGTGTAGCGGTCCCAGGCCAGACCATTGGCCAGCACGGTGATCTCATTCGTCTGCCGTCGAATCACGAGCCCGACGTGCCGCCAACCGCTCGCCTCGGGCAGTTCGGTCTCGTGCAGCAGCTCCTGGCCTTGCACCAACAGCAGCCGACTGTCGTCCAACACAAGGCCCGAACCATCGGGAAAGACCAGCAGCTCTCGGGCCTCACCCGCCTCGGCGCGCGCATCGACGAACAGGCCGATGTAGGCGTCGACCGTGCGGATGGCGTCTTGCTCGGGGAGCGCATACCGCACCGAGGTGTCCCCCGTGAGCCACAGGCCACGCCCGTGCACACCACCCAGAGCGACGGGCTCCACGCGGGTCTCGCCGGCCTCTATGCGCCCGTAGGCCGGCACCTCCCAGCCCAAGGAGGTCGCCGCATTCTGCAGATGGATCTCCTCGTCCTCCTCGGGCTGCAGCTCGGCGGCCACCACGAAGAGGCCACTGCCAAGCACCTGTCTCACCTGCCCGTTGTGGTGGTAGGGGAAGGACTGGGACTCGCCAGCGTCGGTGTAGTATTGGGTGATGGACGCCTGCATGTTGGACACGATGAAGGCGTTGGCATCGAGGAAGTCGTCGAACACCACCTCGTCGGTGACCACCCCGTTGCTCATGACCCACACCACGTCGCGGGGGGTGACCGGACGGGCCGTCTCTTGGAAGTTCGCCACGTTCTGGAGCGAGTCGAGGATGTTGGCATTGTGGGTGTAGCCATCTGGGTAGGGACCACCGGCATTGCGGTAGGCGTCGACGAAGCGCCCCCCGCCAACTCGCACCGAAACAGCGTTGCCAGCGTCGTCTTCGTAGAGGTCGACCAGCCAGTGCGCCCCCGGTGACACCCCGACCGCCCAATACACACTGTTGAGCAGGCCGTCGATGTGCACGAGCTTTCCGTGGGTCCACAGTCCGGCCACCATGAAGCCGCGGTCGAAGTCGGTGTTCTCCTTGATGTCCTCGCAGCCGGCATGCACACAGCGGCGGGGAAAGCGGGTCTCCGACTGTTCCGACAGCTTGCCCGGAACCCCCGTCATGAAGAGGTTTGCCCCCTCCCGGTCGACCCAGGGGTAGGTGCCGCCCATGTCCTCGCCGTCGGGAATGGGAGCGCCTTCCGTGTCTCGAAACGGCCACGCCGCGAGCCCGTAGGTGCCCACCATGCGCGGGTCGAAGGGAGCGTGGGACATCGGATGGAAGTCGGTCCAGCCGGTGATGTCGCAGGGCTCGGCGTCCTCGGGGAGCTGCGCATAGACGAGGTCGTAGGGACGCGTCATCGACACCCCGGTCTCGGGGTTGGTCCACTCGCGGGGCAGCCGGCCGAGACGACCGGTGAGCAGGCGCCCATCCACGGTGACCGCGGGCTCGGTGAACTCGGTGCTCTGATCGATGAGCACACCCATCACCGGGTCACCCAGGGTGACATCGACGATGTGGGCCGAGGCGGTCTTGGGCTCGGCCACCTGCACCGTGGCTGGGGTGCCCCAGAGCTGCGCCTCGAAGCCGGGACTCGTGGAGCTGATGATGGTGATGTCGTAGCAGTCGTGACTGTCGTCGTCGCCGCAGACGTAGGGGTTGGGGCGCTCGCCCGCGGCCGGAAACTCCTCGGTGGGGTCGCAGATGGCGTGGTGGCCGAGGCGAAAGACGTCGGGGTCGAGGGCGGGCGGAAAGGTCACATCAAAGGGGGTGGGCGTAGACAGGATCGACGGTCCGGCGGGCCCTTCGACGATGGGGGTGTCCACCGTCTCCGGCAGCAACAAGAAGAAGGACAGCTCGGTGTCCAGCCGCTCGATGTCTTCGGTGCCTCCCTGGACGCGCAGGGCGACCCGGCCGTCCATCGTGGTGCGGTGCCCGGGGACATAGGGGCGCGTGAAGGCCACATCATCGTCCACCAGGGCTACATCGCGCAGGATGCGGGGCACCAGGGGCGCCGGTTCGTAGACGGTGTCCGACAGCTGGACCCGAGTGGGGTCGTCGGTCGACTTGCTGGGTGCCGTCCCACAGCCGGTCCAGATCCCGACACACACAACGCAACGCAACCGCATGCGGGCCTCCTCGACGAAGACCGAGTCTACACGCCGCCCGAGTCGTCGGCCGCCCGCCCCAAGGGCCGCCGCCCAACAATGCGAGCCCCCCACGAGAACCGCCGAGGACCGGCGAAGACCGGCGAACGGCGTCGATCGCCACCACTCCCCCCCCATGCACGAAAACGCCGAGTTCATGAGGCCGAGTCCTGGCACGGGGACTGCACATGGGCATCGCGTCCGCCACGAAGGCGGCCCACCTACGCCCCAGGGGAGACCCCATGTCCAGGTTTGTCGCAGTCCAAAGCATTGCCTACACCCTCTTCTTCGCCATCTCTGGCTGTCTCGACGGCGCATCAGCCGACAAGGACTCCGGGATGGACAGCGGCCTCGACACCGGCGAAGTCGCCGCCGACGCCGGCTCGCCCCTGGCCCCCACCGAGCTCGTCGACCCCTGCCAGGGCGTCGGCACCCCCATCCTGCACGCCGACAACACCCACGACCTCATCGTCGGCTGCTCCAATGGTGCCGGTCTCTGGCACAGCACCGATGGTGGCGACACCTTCGCAAAGGCCCATCCCAGCAACGACCTCTACGTGTTCGACCTCAAGCGCTCCCGCGACGGGGACCTGCTCGTCTGCGGGCACGACTACGAGGCCGACGGCGTGCTGCTCTACCGCGGGCAGCCTGGCGGTTCCTGGGACCCCGTCCTGTCCTACGGCAACAACGCCGCCGACTTGCGCGCCGCCTACCTGTCCAACTGTGGTGCGGTCGCCGAAGGCAGAGAGGGCCAGCTCGTGGTCGCCAGCCTCACCGCCGGCGACATCACCTGGACCGAAGACGGCGGCAACAGCTGGGCCAAGGAGTTCCGCTACTGGGAAGACGACAACCTCGAGCCCGATGGCTACGCCTTCCACTACCTGTTCCACCTGTACGGCATCGACGGCGAGATCTACGGCGCCGGCAGCCAGATCACCGAGCCTCCCGTCTTCTTCCAGCCGAGCCCCCACGCCGACGCCGACTGGTGGACCCTCGACAGCATCACCATCGACAACGGCGTCGACGGCGAGGTCTGGGCCCTGGGCACGCCAGATGAAGGCGGCACCTGGGTCGCGGGTGGCCGCGACCAGTCCGCCAGCGCCCAGGCGTCGGGCTTCCTCTACTGGTCGGGCGACGCCGGCGAGACCTGGGATGCCCTGGAGCTGCCGTCCGGCACCGACATCGTCCGCGGGGTCGCATTCGCCGACAACGGCCTCAACGGCATCGCCATCGGGCACAAGTACCCCACCTCCGAGGGCGGCTTCGCGCTTGTCACCTCCAATGGCGGCCAGAGCTGGACGCCCCTCGACGAAGACCTCCCGCTGCTCGAGTCCGTGGCCGTCTTCGGCGACACCTACTGGCTGGCGGGCGATGCCTGGTTGAGCCGTGGGCGCCTCTGACCCTCACCCACTTTCGGGCCTGGACCCTCCGCTCGGCTGCCCACCTCTGGGGGGGCTCCTGGCAACCGGACGAAGGTCCAGGCCCACCGTCAGCTGTCCGCCCGGAGGATGCGCAAGGTCACCGTGCGGATCCTCCGGGCATTTCCGTCTGCCAAGGCCGGCGGCTTCCGATTATTGAATGAATCCTCATTCAGTGAGTGAGCACCCCGCCGATGCGCACGCACCGGCACCTCCTCATCGGCCAGCCCGCAGGACCCCTCATGCAGATCTACAAGTCTCCGAACGAAGACATCCTCTTCCAGCTCCAGGCCTTCGACTACGAGGGGAAGGTCCAGTCCATCGAGTCCTTCGAGGACTTCGACCTCGACATGTCGATGACCATGCTCGAGGAGCACTCCCGCTTCTGCGAAGGCGAGCTGCTGCCGCTCAACGAGCCCGGCGACCGCATCGGGCTCAAGTTCGATCCCGCCACCAGCACGGTCACCCTGCCCGATGGCTTCAAGGAGGCCTACCAGACCTACTGCGAGAATGGCTTCGCGGGGCTGTCTCACGACCCGGAGCACGGCGGTGCCGGCGCTCCCCTCACCTTGTCGGTGATGGCGAGCGAGGTGCTCATCGCCACCAACAAGTCGTTCTCGATGTGCCCTGGCCTCACCACCGGCCTCATCGACGCCCTCGTCGCCCACGGCACCGACGAGCTCAAGGAGCGTTTCCTCGAGAAGCTCATCACCGGCGAGTGGTCCGGCACCATGTGCCTCACCGAGCCCCAGTGCGGCACCGACCTCGGCCTGCTCACCACCCGTGCGGTCCCCGAGGCCGACAGCGACGCCTTCCGTCTCACTGGCAACAAGATCTGGATCACCTTCGGTGAGCACGACCTCTCCGAAAACATCGTGCACCTGGTGCTTGCCCGCCTGCCCGACGCCCCTCCCGGAATCAAGGGCATCTCGGTCTTCCTCGTGCCCAAGTACCTCGATGATGGCTCGATGAACGGCGTCACCTGCGGGGGCCTCGAGCACAAGATGGGCATCCATGCCTCGCCCACCTGTGTCATCAACATGGACAACAGCCTCGGCTACCTCGTCGGCAAGGCCCACAAGGGCATGCGGGCGATGTTCACCATGATGAACGCAGCCCGTCTCAACGTCGGTGTCGAAGGCCTCGCACTGGCCGAGGCCGCCTACCAGCACGCCCTCGCCTTCGCGAAGGACCGTCGCCAGAGCCGCAGCCTCGATCCCAAGCGCCGCGATCCCGACCACGCCGCCGACAACATCCTCGTGCACCCCGACGTGCGCCGGATGCTGCTCAACCAGAAGTCCACCAACGAAGCCCTCCGCGGCCTCGTGGCCTGGATCGCCATCAACATCGACGTGTCGGAGCACCATCCCGACGAAGCCGAGCGCCAGAAGGCCGACGACCTCGTCGCAATTCTCACTCCCATCATCAAGAGCTACGGCTCCGAGCGCGGCTTCCAGAACGTGTCGGAAGCCATGCAGGTGATGGGTGGTGCCGGCTTCACCCAGGACTGGCCCGTCGAGCAGTACATGCGCGATGTCCGCATCGCGATGATCTACGAGGGCACCAACCACATCCAGGCGCTCGACCTCGTGGGCCGCAAGCTGCCCCGCCATGGCGGACGCCTGCTCCAGACCTTCATGGGCGAGATCACCAACCTCATCCGCTCGTCGAAGGGCAACGAGGCGATGGCCGAGTTCATCCAACCCCTCAAGGCGGAGAGCAAGCGGCTGCAGCAGGTCACGATGTCGCTCGCCGGCCGGGGCATGGCCGACCAGGAAGAAGCCGGCGCCGCCGCCAGCAACTACCTCAACCTCTTCGCGCTCGTCACCCTGGCCTATGTGTGGGCCGAGCAGGTGCGCCACGCCCTCACCCTCGAAGACGGTCCCCAGAAGCAGAGCAAGCTGCAGACCGCCCGCTACTTCTACAAGATGGTGCTCCCCGAGGCCGCACACTTCGCCGCCCTCGCCGAGGTGGGCAAGGCTCCCATGATGGACTTCGACGTCGACCTGCTCTGAGCGCACGTCGCAGGTGCGGGCCGGTTGTCTCAGGATGACCGGCCCGCCGTCGTTCTCAGGCCTGCAGAGTGGCCATGCCGACCGCTATCGCCGCCACCACGGCCACGATGGGCACTGCAGACAAGACCAGCACCGGGATGGTCTTGAGAATCGACATTCCACTGACCTCGGAAACGCCCACGGTCACCCAGTACATGTAGAGCAGCGAGGACAACAGCCAGGGCAGGAAGACCGCCGGCAATGACCACAGGTGAGCGGTCATCAAGCCCCGCTGGTCGAGCATGAAGAAGTCGGGGCCGACGAGGGCGATGAACGCGAGGAGCACCACCACGGCGGCAGCCTTGGGAACCGTCCCCCAGGCCATCGCAAGGCGTACCGAGCGCGCCTCCGTGGGATGCCCGAGGAGGCTGGCCAGGCGCGCGGTCACCCAGGCCGTGAAGTACCACATGCTCCAGCCCAGCAAGGCCCCCGACACCACGTTGCCCACCACCAGCAGCAACACGTCAATCCAGCCTACGTCGGGAATGGCCGCCTTGAGCTGAGCACTGAGGTTGCGTTCCACCCCCCAGCAGGCCGCCAGCAGAGGCAGCCACGGAGGGTCTGGCTGGTCCAGCAGCTTGCGAAAGGTGGGCCTCGGCACAAACCACAGCCCGCCAAGCGTCTCCCGCACAGACTCCTTCACGCGCCCTCCCCCGGTCTCATTGGTCTACAGGGGACACTGCCCCGACGCCTCTCCAGCCACCCGCTCGTAGACGTAGACCTTCTGCTGTTTGTCCCACTCTACCCGCACGGTGGGCTCGGGACCGCCCCACTTCCAGGTCTCGCAGTCGAAGTCCTGGCCCGCTCGCAGGTTGGTGAGGCCCTGCACCACCTCACAGGCATCGTGGCGCCGACGCGGGCCGGGATGGCGACGAGGACGCATCGCCCACACGTCGCCCGGACAGGACTCGATGACCCGCACCACCTCCACCTCTCGCTTCATCGTGCGGAACATGCGGTCGACGTCGGGGACTGTGTACACGACCGACCAGGTGGCGATGGCCAGCGACGCACCCACCACGACCAACCGCACATTCCGGTGCAGTCCGTCCCAGCGGCGGCCCACCGACCCAGCCGCCACGACCGCAATCACCATCCCAGGAAGCACGGCCATCCGGCTGAAGGTGAGCCCCAGAGAGTACATCCAGCCGATGGTCGCAGCGGCCTGCCCCAGAAAGGCGAACACGAGCACCCAGGTCTCGCGGCGCCACTTCGGAAAGGTGCGGAAGGCGTAGAGCGCGCCCAGGAAGATCCAGGGCAGCCCGGCGTTGGCACCCTCGTACCAGCCCCCCGAAAACAGCCGCTTGGTGTTGCGCCAGGTGAGCTTGTTCTCCAAGCCCTCCCAGTCCTCGAAGCTGTCGGGAGAGGCGGCGTAGGGCTCATTGAGGCCGAGCGCGTCGAGCACGAAGTAGAGGGCCACCCCCCACAAGCACCACAGCGCCGACCACCGCCGCTGCACCACGATGTAGACCAACAGCAGGGGCCAGCCCTCATAGCGGCAGAAGGCCAGAGCCCCCATCATCAGGGCACCCAGCACGGGGCGCTTGTCCTGCAGCAGCAGTGCGGCGAACAGCGCGAACAGCAGGGTGGACTCCTGGTAAGGCACCACCGACCACATCAAGTAGGGGCCGAAGATGGCCATGGGCGCATACAGCAGGCCCGATCCACGGCCGCCGATGCGGTAGGCCAGCGCGGCCCCCATCGCGACGGTGGAGGCGGCCAGGGTCGCCATCACCAGGCGGAGCGCGAGGATGCCACCACCGAGCTTCGCGACCGTCCACACCACCACCTGCGTGGCGGGCAACCACACCTGCACCCAGAGATGGTCGCGGGCGGCCCACCGCTGGTAGGCGTCGAACTGCCAGGGGTCGGGGTAGAGCTGGATGACGACAAGGCGGGCCACCAGCGCAATGCCGAACACCACAGCGAGCATCTTCCACGGTGTGCGGGTGGACTCGGCGGACTCGGACTGCGGGGCGGGGGCGCTCATCAGGGACGTCATCCTGCGGGGTCGCGGCCCCTAACCGCCCGACCTGCCCGACCGCCTGCCTGTGCTACTGGACGTACCCAATCTTGCGCATGAGGTCCTCGGTCTCCTCACGCGAGGGGTCGGCTTCCTCGGCATCGGCCACCTCGGGCTCGGGTGGCGGCACCTCGATGGTCAGCCAGAAGGCTCCACCGGCGCCCATCACGACCACCAGCCCCGCGAGGACCACCAGCTTTCTGCGTGCAGGACTCATCACACCTCCGCGCCGCCATCGTAGTCCGCTTCGGCGAGACATGCGCAGCCACTCGAATAGACAGAGCCCATGCCCGCCACCGATCCCGACCCGCAGAGCCTGCCCGGCGCCGCCCTGAGCCTCGTGAGTGCCGACCGGGCCGCTGCGCTGGAGCGCCGACTTCGCCGCCTGGAGCGCCAGGTCGCCGCCCTCCGAGAGGCCGGCATGCGTCGGGCGGTCACCGTGGAGGCCGTCAAACACCTCGAAGCCCACGACCTGGTGGCCATGCTCGTGTTGCTGATGGCCCGGGCGAGGTCGGGCTCGGGGCGGGCGCGGGCGGTGCTCCAGCAGCTCGCCCTGGAACCCACGGTCTTTCGGGAGATGCCCTACACCCGGGTGGAGGCCGCCTATCGAGCCGCCCAAGACGCCCGCCTCGACGGCGTGGCGCGCTTCTTTTTGAGCGCGGCCCTCCGCCCGCCGGAAGGCGACGACGGCTTCATCGGCAACCGCCACCTCGACCTGCCCCTCGGCACCCGCCGCGCAGCCGCCCGGGGCAGCGACCGCTTCAAGCTCGACCGTCTGCTCCACGACCGCGACCACCGGGTCATCGCCATCCTGCTCGACAACCCCCGCATCACCGAACGCGACGCGGTCCGCATCGCTGCCATGCGCCCCACCCGTCCCGAGGTGTTGGAGACCATCGCCCGGCACGCACGGTGGTCGAGTCGCTACAAGGTGCGCAAGGCACTGGCCTGCAATCCCTGGACGCCCGCGCCCATCGCCCGGCGCCTGCTGCCCACCCTGATGCGCCAGGACCTGCGCCACGCCCTCGAAGCCGGCGTGCTCCCACAAGAGCTGCTGCCCGAGGTGCGACGCATGCTGCGCGGGCGCGACGCCGATGTCGACCGGCGGCAAGCAGACCTGTCCGCCATCGGCCGCAGCCCTCCCGAGCAGCGAAGGGTCCCCACAAGCGAAAAGCCCGCCGCCGCCACAATAGACGTGGCAGACGACGAGCTTGGCGTGTGAGCGCCTGTGCGGAGCGACTCAGGCGGTGACTTCTTCCGCCTCGGTGACCCGAGAGGCCGTGACGGAGTCGGTCGCATCAAGGGCGCCCGCCACCGCTTCCTCTTCATCCTGGTCCTTCATGCCGTCCTTGAAGGCCTTCACGCCCTTGCCCATCTGGCCGAGCACCTTCGGAAGCTTGCCCACGCCGAAGACGATGAGCACCAGCACCAGCACGATGCCCCATTCCCAGGGACCACCAAAACCGAACGCGACGAACATGAGACACCTCTTTGGACCCGCGCCAATAGCACGGGGCAGCGCCGGGGCCGGGCCGACGCGACAAGTCCTGTAGCCACACCCTACTCCGATGGGAAGGGGGGCCGCCAGATCCCGTGCTCGGTGACCCACCCGCTGATGAGCCGGGCCGGCGTGACGTCGAAGGCTGGGTTCCACACCGCGACCTGCTCTGGTGCCACGAGAACACCCTGCACGCCCCGAACCTCGTCGGGTCCGCGCTCCTCGATGACGATGTCGGCACCGGTGGGGCAGCGCCGGTCGAGGGTCGATGAGGGCATCGCCACATAGAAGGGCAGGCCAAAGTGACGGGCGAGCACAGCGGTCTGCAAAGTTCCGATCTTGTTGGCTGTATCGCCATTCTCGGCAACGCGGTCACTGCCGACGACCACACTGTGCACCCGTCCGGTGGCCATCGCCGCCGCAGCCATGCCGTCGGTCAGCAAGGTGCAGGGGATGCCTTCCTCGACGCACTCGAAGGCGGTCAGGCGGGCCCCCTGCAGGTAGGGCCGGGTCTCGAGCGCATAGACGTGCAGGTCCGCTCGGGCCGCCCAGGCGCTCCGGATCATGCCAAGCGCAGTGCCGTGTCCGCCCGTCGCCAGCGTCCCGGTGTTGCAGATGGTGAGCACCCCGCCCGAAAGCAAGGGGGCGCCATGCCCGCCGAGGGCGCGGTTGATGCGCAGGTCCTCGGCGTGGATCTCGATGGCCTCACCTTCCAGGTCGCTATCGGCGATGCAGGCCATCCGGTCGAGCGCCCAGCGCAGATTCACAGCGGTGGGGCGCGCTGCGAGTAGACCCGCCGCGGCGGTCTGCCGGTCGGCGCCAGCTGCCACGGCAAGCACCATCCCGTAGGCCGCTGTGATGGCGATGGCGGGGGCCCCCCGGACCACCATCGCCGTGATGGCCGCAGCGGTCTCCTGCCAGCTGGAACACACCACCCAGGCGCGCGCATGCGGGAGCAGTCGCTGGTCGAGAAGATGCAACTTTACGCCATCCCAGCGGATGGCCACGAGGGCGGACGACATGGATATCCCTACGATGAGGGCGGCTCAGATGACGCGGATGCCGTCGCGCACAACCGCGACGGTACGGGCCCCACCCATCTGCTGGACCAAAGAGGCCACGGTCGCCGGCTCGCCGGGGGGGGGCGCGAAGAGTGCGAGGTCAGCCGCTGAACCCGGACCGAGCCAGCCCAGGTCGTCGCGACCGATGGCGGCACCAGCATGGCGGGTGAAGCCGAGCACCGCCTCGTCGGTCGTGAAGCCCTGGAGGATGCAGGCCAGGGTGGCCACAGCCCACGGGTCGTGGACGGGCGAGCTCCCCGGGTTGAGGTCGGTGCCAAGGGCCAGGCGCACCCCTGCCTCTCGCAGAGCCGCGACCGGCGGGGCGCTGTCCTTGAGGTAGAGCTGGGCTCCCGGAAGCAGCACGGCCACGGTGTCATGGGCAGCCATCGCTGCAATGCCAGCAGAGTCGATGCGCTCGAGGTGGTCGGCGCTGGTGGCTCCGAGCCGGGCCGCCGCCTCCGCGATTCCGGTGTAGGCCACCTGCTCGGCGTGTACCCGGAGCCCGAGCCCATGGGCCTTTGCGGCCTCCAGGATGGCGACGGCTTCGTCGAGTGTGAAGGCACCCCGGTCGCAGTACACATCGCAGGCGACGGCCAGCTCCGCCTCCGCCACCCGCGGGAGCTGTTCCTCGATGACCTGCCGCACATAGGCGTCGCGGCGGTTCCGAAACTCGGGCGGGATGGCATGCGCACCGAGGAAGGTGGGCACGATGCGGACCATGTCTGTGCAGTCCCACGCCGCCTCGAGGATGCGCAGCTCGGTGGCCACCTCGAGCCCGTAGCCGGACTTCACCTCCACCGTGGTCACACCGCGCCGCAGCAGGCCGGACAGCCGGTCTCGCGCCGTGTCGGCCAGGGTCTCGCGGTCGGCCGCGCGTGTGTGGCGCACCGTAGAGAGGATGCCACCGCCCGCCTCGAGAATCTCGGTGTAGGACACCCCGGCAAGGCGACGGGCGAATTCGTCAGCGCGGGAGCCGGCCCACACGGTGTGGGTGTGCGGGTCGACCAGTCCAGGCATGGCGATGAGTCCCGCTGCATCGATGACCTCGCGGGCCTCGGGGGCGTGGGCGGCCCGACCCGTCCACGCCACCTCGCCTTCATGGAAGGCCACGCTGCCGCCACGGATGCGCCCGAGGTCGTCCGCGCCGGGAGCACAGGTGAGCAGCACATCGGCGTCGTGGACGAGCAGGTCCACAGGACCATCCGGGATGGGCGAAAGGGGCATGGCAGCTCCGAAGGGCATGGCCCATCAGGTAGCGTTTCCCTGGACCGGGTGACGGCCCGGTCCCCAAGGAAGGTCCGATGTCCTCCGAAGCTGGCCCCTCTCGCAGCCGACGCCTGGTCGCCGAGCTGTTGTCCACCCGACCGGGTACCGACGCTGACAAGGCCGCGCTGCTGAGGCTTGTCGATGAGATGGAGGAGGCTGGTCTGCTGTTCACACGGTGGAGCACCGACGGACCGGGCCCTTCGGGCGTGCGGTTGGAGTTTCAGGACCACCGCGACACCCTGTCCGCCTCGTTGAGCGAGCTGCAGGACTGCGCCGACCGCCTGGCTGCTGGACACACCGCCCCATGGCGCACACTGCGGCTTCCCGAGGGCAGCACACCCTCACGCGAAGGCCGCGGGACCGGTCGCACCCGTGGTATGCAGCAAGGGCACCCCCATCAGGACCCTTGAGGAACCGGAGACGCAACCATGGCTCGACTCACAAGGTGGCTGCTCGCCACGGGCTTGATGCTCGCCACCACCGCATGCAGCGGCAAGGAAGGCGGCGACTCCAGCGGCTCCGGCAATGACGGCCCAGACACGGGCGACACCGGCGAAGGCGGCGACGGTGGCACCATCGAGGCCGTCTACCCCACCACCGACATGGACCGCGTGCTGCTGTACTACGGCAGTGGCGGCTTCGAACCCACCAGCTCCAAGGGCCTGTTCGACGAGTTCGACGACCACATCAAGACGACCTTTGGTTGGAACACAGACCACCGCTCATCGTGGACCGACGACATGACCGGCTACCGCATGGTGGGCATGGTCGCGCTCGGACACGACGGTGGCGAAGACCTCGATGCCACCCAGATTGAAGGCCTCAAGGCCGCTCTGGCGGTGGGCACCCGGGTGGTCTTCCTGGCCGACCGCGAGAGTTGCGGCTCCAGCGTGATGGCCAACACCCTCTCCGCCCTGGGCTCCAGCATGGGCTACACCGGCGACTCGGCCGACGCCAACCAGCTCGTGCTGGCCACAGACCTCGGCAGCAGTCAGCTGACGGAGGGCCTGTCCACCGTCACTTTCAAGGAGCCGTGCTTCGTGAACTCCACCGGCGGCTCCCGAGACATCAACCACATCGACTACGTGGTGGGTGCATCGCAGCGCCCCGCAACCGGCGGCGACATCGTCGTTCTCGGCGACTTCCAGGCACTCGACGACTCCGGCTACCTCAGCAACGACAGCTACGACAACCGGGCCTTTGCCGAGAACCTCGTCAAGGTCGATCCCGCGTTTTGACCCCGGAGGACAGCCGGCCCCGCGGTCGTGCCACCCCACCCCTGTGGGCGGTGGCCCTCGTCAGCACCGTGGCGGCAGCAGTGTTGCTGGCCTTGAGCCTTCGGCATCCAGGCCTGCGGCTGGTGGACTTCCTGAGCTTCACGGCCCGGGGCGAGCGGGTGCTTCGGGGCGAAGACCTCGTCCACGCGCTGTACCCCGTGGGCTACCCCTTCGTGCTCGGCCTGCTCCAGAGCGCCGTCGACCCGCTCACGGCCGGCCGCGCGCTCTCCCTGGTGGGTGGGGTCGTGGCCGTTGCGGCCACCGCGCGCTGGCTGGGTCCGGTGGCCGGGCTCTTTGTGCTGGTGCAGCCCGGGGTCCTCACATTCGGGGCCACCGAAGGGACCGACCTTCTGGCTGTCGGACTCGGACTCGGCGCCTTGGCCGCCCGCTCGGAGGACCGCCCCACCGTGGCCGGCGTGCTGGCGGGACTGGCTGCCCTCACCCGCTACACCACAGCCGCCCTGTTGCTCGCCCTGCTCGTGCCCACCGCGTCGGGCAACCGCCGCTCGCAGATCCGTGACGTCGGCCTGGGCATCGCCGCTTTCACTGTCACGACCGCCCCACACTGGGCCACGGCCTTGCTCACCGGCGCCAGCCTGCTTCCCGACCAGTCGCGCAACATGGCCATCGGAGCGAGTGCTCCGGTCCACGGCCTCGACCTGGACACCTTGCTTCGCCTTCCGCAGGGTCTGGCCTCGGCGGCGCCCTGGGTGCTGTCCGGTCCGGCCGTGGGCATCGGCATCGCAGCACTCCTGGCGCTCATCCTCCTCCCCGGCAAGGTGCGGTCGCGCACCGGTATCACATCCGCGGACCGCCTCGATGCCCTGCGGCTCGGCACCTGGGCAATCGCCCACACCACCCTTGTCGCCGTCGCTTTCGCAAACACCCGGCTGGTCCTTCCCAGTCGCCTCGCCCTTGCCCTCGGCGTGGCGGTCGCATTGCGAGGACGGCCGCGCATGCTTGCGGTCCTGAGCCTCCCCCTGGCCCTGTGGACCGTGCCCGCGGCATGGCAGGTGGGGCCCGCGGAGGAGCGACTCGCCGGCGTCGTAGCCATCTTGGAAGGACTCGACGGTCCCCTTGCCCGCGGACACTTCCTCACGAGCGACCCCTGGGTCTACCGGCGGGCAGGCGGCGCATTGGAGTCGGGGACCCCCATCCGCGAAGTCGGCGGAGACCCCCGCCAGATCACCCCCTTCCAGCTGGCCGAGAACGCCCGACTTCGCGGATACAGCCTCGTGGTGGTGGATGTCGGACGGGTCCAGCGCACCTACCCCGCCCTCGCGCCGCTACTCGACGACCCGCCCGGCACCGACGTCCTCCGCCCGGTGGGCCGCTCTCCCGGATACCGGGTCTTCGCCGTGGCCAGTCCCTGACCCGAGGTCCCCCGAATGCCCATCGCCGCCCTGCTCGCCCTCACCGTGGCCGTCGCCCAGGAGCCCGCCCCCGAGGCACCCCGGTCCACCCGCGACGCCGGCATCTCAGCCCTGCAAGACGGTCGGGCCGAAGAGGCCGAGGAGCTGCTCAGCAAGGCCATCGCCGAAGACCCCGCCGACTTGCGGGCACAGTGGGAGCTCGGCTGGGCGCACTGGGCGCAGGACGACTTCGGCGCCGCCGTCGAAGCCTGGAAGCAGGTCGAAAAGCGCGACGCATCCTGGCCGGATGTGTCCGAGTGGCTCACGAAGGCCCAGGCACGGGCCGCCCTCAACGATGGTCCCCCGGTAAAGGGCGAGGTCCCCGAGCAGGCGGTCGGCAAGCGCATCACGCTGGCTGCAGCGGGCGACACGATGATGGGCAGCGACCTTCGCAAGGGCGCCAGAGGGCTGGCACCCGGAGATGGCGTGGGCCTCTTCGACGGCCTGGAGCCCATCTTCCGCGCAGCCGACGTCGCCTTCCTCAACCTTGAAGGTCCCCTCGCAGACGGTCTTCCCAACAAGAAGTGCGGTCCGAACAGCACGAGCTGCTACGCCTTTCGCACCCCCACCCGCTACGTCGCGGCGCTCACCGACCTGCAGCTCGACCTCGCCAGCCTGGCCAACAACCACGCGATGGACCTCGGCGACGCCGGCATGAACAGCTCCATCGCCACCCTCGACGCCGCCGGCATCGCACACGCGGGTCGCTACGGCGACATCGCCTTCATCGAGCGGGAGGGGGTGCGCATCGCCATGGTCGCGGCGCACAGCGGCGGCTGCTGTCCCAACGTCAACCGGCCCTCCGAGATCAGCCGGCTCGTGGTGGAGGCCGACAAGCAAGCCGACATCGTGGTCTTCAGCTTCCATGGCGGCGCCGAGGGGGCGAAGTACAGGCATGTGCCCGGCCGCACCGAAGTCGCCTGGGGGGAGCGAAGGGGCGATGTGAAGGCACTGGCCAGGGCCGCCGTGGATGCCGGCGCAGACGTCGTTCTCGGGCACGGCCCCCACGTCCTTCGCGCGATGGAGGTCTACCGAGGGCGCCTCATCGCCTACTCCATGGGCAACTTCTGCGGATACCGGCAGTTCGGCACCCGGGGCGGCTTCGGCGGCACGTCCTTGGTTCTTGAAGTGGGACTCGCCGAGAATGGCGTGTTGATGGATGCCAAGGTCCACCCCGCGGCATTGAACGGTGAGGGTGCACCCCGCCCGGACCCCTCTGGAGCCGCCATCGAGCAGCTCAACGAGCTGTCGGGGAGCGACTTCCCCGATACCGGCGTGCGCATCGACCCCGACGGCACCGTTCACTGGTAGCTGCGAGGACACCAGATGGACGCCATCCCCACCAGTGCCTGGCTCTTTGCGCTGCTCATCGGTCTCACCGGCCTGGAGCGTCTGGTCGAGCTGCGCGTGTCGCTCCGAAACGCCGCCTGGTCGCTCGCACAGGGGGGGACAGAGCACGGCAAGGGCCACTACCCCTTCATGGTGGTGCTCCACACCGGCTTTCTCGTGGCCTGCGTCGCGGAGGTCATCCTCCTGGACAAGGTCTTCACCCCGTGGCTGGGCTACCCGATGCTCGTGGTGGCCATCTTCTGTCAGGGACTGAGGTGGTGGTGCATCACCACCCTCGGAAAGCGCTGGAACACCCGCGTCATCATCGTTCCCGGCCTGAAGCGCGTCACCGGCGGTCCTTATCGCTTCTTCGACCACCCCAACTATGTGGCGGTCGCCGTGGAGGGAGTGGCGCTGCCCCTCATCCACAACGCCTGGCTCACGGCAATGGCCTTCTCCATCCTGAATGCGGGCCTCATGTGGGTGCGCATCCGGTGCGAGAACGAGGCGCTGGCCAGTCTTCCCCAAGAATGAGACGGCCCCGCCCGGCAATCCGGACAGGGCCGCTGGTCCGAGGGTTGCGGCCTACCAGGCGTAGGTGACGTCGACGTAGCTGCCGCTGGCGGAGGGGATGAGACCCAGCTCGTCGGCGTCGGTGAGCAGGCGCAGCTCGACCTGCTCCAGCTCCAGCTCGTCCACATCGAGCACCGCTTCGAAGGTGAAGCTGTCGCCAGTGCCGTCGGGGCAGGTGCAGCCGCCCGCTGCAGTCACGGTCTCGCTCGCCGTGAAGAGGGGCTCGTCATCGCCCGCCACCACGAGGGCGAAGCCCAGGTTGACGTCGGAGGAGGCGCCCGTGTTGCAGATGGAGGCATCGAAGGCGAAGGTCACCGAGTAGGGCACCATGCCTTCGCCGTGGGGCAGGGAGGCAGCCATGTAGCCCACACCGAAGTCGGGCTCGATGAGCGTGCCGTCCACCACAGCCTCATCGGCGGCGCAGGTGTCGTCGGCCCCGCGCAGGTCCGCGCCAGTGATCACATGGTCGGAGGTCGCACGGGGCCCGCCCACCTCGGCGGAGGCGCCAGCGGCATCCGACACCCGGGAGCCATCGGAGGCGACGACCGAGCAGGCCCACTGGTCACCCGCCTCGACATAGGCGCCGTCGATGGAGTCGCCGGTCTCGTCGGAGTCGAAGGTGGCCCCTTCCCAGACGTCCCCGTTGCGGGTCCAGGTCACCACCTGCGTGAGCACGTAGCCATCGGGATCGTAGGCCGGTTCGTCGATGGTGCAGACCAGGTCGTCACCTTCCGCAGGCTCCTCGGGGGTCATGGAGACCTCCGGCGCGTAGATCTCGGCCTGCTCGATGGCGATGGAGACCGTGACCGGCAGGCTGGTGTGCTGGGCATCCCTGGCGGCGACCGTGACCGACACCAGATCACCCGCCTCGGGGGTCCCCATGATGGTCGGGCCGTCACCGGCAGGCGCGCCATTGATGGTCCAGGCGTAGTCGATGGTGAACTCATCACCATCGGGGTCGAAGGCCGAGACGTCGATGGACACGCCCGTCTCAACGGTGGGCGCCTGCTCGTTGAAGCGGGCACCTTCGATGATCGGGGCCGAGTGGCCCACGTACACGGGAACCGAGCCCGCATCGCTGGCCGAGTAGCCGTCGTCGAAGGACGCGATGCAGACAAGCTGCTGGCCACCGCGAGCCGCACCCGCCGCAAGGGTGGGGCCGGTGCCGACCGGATCACCGTCGGCAAGCCAGGTGTAGGAGGCCGAGACGACGTCGTTGTCGGGGTCGGTGGCGGTGCCCGAGCAGGTCACGGAGTCCGAAGAGGTGGGCGAGGCCGGCGAGATGGTGACGCTCGATGCCGTGGGCAGGGCATTGCCGATGGTGAAGCCGACCATGGTGGGCTGGCTGTCGATGCGGCCATCGTTGGCGGCAACAGCGACGGCGACCACATCCCCGCGGACCGTGGCGGCAGCCGGGAAGCGCTCGTTGGTGGAAACCGAGGTGGGCGAGCCGTTCAGGTACCAGGTGTAGCTGTGCGTGACGGGCGCGCCTTCAGGGTCGATGCCGGGCGCGTCGAGGGAGACGACCAGCGCTTCGGTGGACGACACCACGCCGCCGCCAGACACACTGGGGGACGAAGGCTTGCCATTGACCATGACCTCGACCATCGCGGCGGCTTCGAAGCCATCAATGTCGCGGACGGCAGCGACGACGGTGTGGGCACCGCCGGGAATGGCGCTGGTGTCGAAGACCGCGATGCCGTCGGCGTCGGTGGTGGACACATCGTAGAGAGTGCCATCCACCGACCAGCGGACCACCGCGCTGCCCGTCGCCGAGGCCGCACCGGTGACGGTGGCGGTGATCTCGTCGGCCACACCCTCATCGAGCATGCTGGTGGGCGCGTCGAGGGTGAGCGTGGGAGCGGTGCCCACCACATGGGTGACGCTATCGGTGCAGGTGGCGCCCACCTCGTCGGTGGCGAGGAACTGCAGGGTGTGGGTGCCTTCACTGAGCACCACCGCCAGCTCGCTCTGGCCGGTGGTGGTGTCGAAGTCGCCCTCGCCAAGGTAGCCGTCGAGGGTGCTCGACCACACCACCCGCAGGCCAGCAGCGCCCACGTCCGCATCATCCGCAGTGGCGGTGAGCGTGGTGGCGGTGCCGGCTTCGGTGACATCACCGCTGACCGGGCTGAGCACGGTGCAGTTGGGGATGGTGTTGGGACCTTCGACGAAGACGGTGGTGCCATGGTTGATGGTGGCGCCGTTTCCGTCGGTCACGGTGACGGTGATGACGTGGTCACCGGGGGACAGGGTCGCGGTAGCGGAGAAGTCGCCCTCATCGCCGAGCTCGACCTCGAAGTCGCCGTCGTTGTGGCTGCGGACCGAGACCGACAGAGGACCTTCGCCCGACGCGACGCCGGTGATGGTGAGCGGCTGGTCGCTGTAGATGGACTGGGTGTCGATGGCGTCGACGTGAACGGAGGGCCCCTCCGCAGCGTCCACGGTGACCCCGACACTGGCGGTGGCCTCGAGCCCATCGGGGTCGACGACCGACAGGGTGATGTCGTCCTTGCCGGGGGTGCCGGAGGCTTCGCAGGTCACGATGCCTTCGGCGTCGGGGGTGACGTCCGAGCACAACGCCACACCGGCGTAGGACCAGGTGGCTCGCAGCTCATCGGTCGAGCTGTCCGCGTCCGCCACGCGGCCCACGAGGCTCCAGGTCTCGCCAGCGATGAGGGTATCGCCGCTCTCGGGAGACAGAATCAGCGCAGAAGGCGCGGTCTCGGGGGTGTAGACCTGTGGACCCGCATCTGCTGGCTCAGGCATGGGGACGTCCGTGCAACCCACTGCAGCGAGCAGCGTGGAAGGGACGAGGAGAAACAGGGCCGAACGGTGAATCGCATGCATCGTGCCTCCCAGGGCGGGTCGTTGAACGTGCCGTTGCACGCCCTTCGCCTCGGGGATCGACGATTCGTCCGAGCGACTGAACCACCTGGCCCGCATTTGCGAAAGAATCCGCTGGGCGACCGGTTTCCGGTTCACCCCGAAAACCGCCTACCACACGCCACTTTCGCACAGCCAAGACCCGGATGATCCCACCCAATTCAGGTCAATTGCGCGAGGGTGTCCGCAGCACAGGGTGTCTCGAGTACACGCGGTCAGGGGCAAGAAGCAGTCGGCAGCGAGACAGGTCGGGACTCAAAGCGCACCCCGCGACCCGCCGCCAAAGACGGGCGCGTCCCTCCAGGAAGCGGGCCTCGGCGGTCTGGGCTGTGGCCACGGCCGCATCGAAGTCCTCCGACGCACCCGGCCGACCCAGCTGTGCACGAGCGCGGGCCCGGGCAACCCGAAGCTCGGCCTCGAGCAGCCGCATCGAGCGTTCCACGGCGAAGTCGATGGGGTTGTCGAGAACGGCAGGCATCACCAATGTGCCCTCAGCGAGGGCAATTCGGACGGCGAGCCCCTCCGCCCCGAAGCGACCGGGACGCCGACCGGAGAGGTCCCAGGCCACAATCGCACGGTCGAGGTGGGCCCGAGCACTCCCGGTGTCCTCCATCAACAAGGACAGCTCTGCCTGCTCTTGCGCTGCCGCTGCCCGGGGTGCGGCCGCGCGGGGCCCCGCTTCGGACAGGCCCCCCTCAAGCCGGGCCAGGCGGTCGGACGCCCGCGCCAACAGGCCATCGAGCCGGTCGAGGCGCGCCAATCGGAAGGCCACAGAGAGCTCTGCGCCCGCAGCATCGAGCTGCCCCAGCCGGTCCAGGCGCGCGCGGGCTTCATCGAGCTCGCCCAGCAGAAGACGCACCCCCACGGCCACGTCGAGCGCAAGGGCCAGCGGACCGGCCCCGTCTGCCCAATCCACCGCCTCGTCTGCCGCGCGCCGAGCCGGCACAAGCTGCCCGACATCCTGCAGCAGCCCCGCAAGCAAAGCCCCTGCCACAGGGTCTCGGCCACCCCCGTGGAGGGCCTGAGACAGTGCCTTCACCGCACGCACAGGGCGGTCGGCCTGGCGCCAGGCATCGGCCGCAGACCGCCAGAGTCGACGGGCCTCCGGAGCGTTCCCGAGTCGGGCGGCACGGGCCTCGAATCGAGCCGCCGCCTTGTCCGGAGACGTGCGCCGCCTCATCTGCTTGCCACCACGCGCCATGAGCAGAGGATACCATCCGGCGATGCCCGAGCCCTCGCCCCACCCCGAGCGCCCCCACCTGCCGGTGTTGCCTGTGGTGCTGGGCCTCGGACCGGCACTCCTCGGAGCCACCACCGCATGGGTGGGCGCCCGCACCCCGCTCGCGGCGGCGGTGTTGTGGGCCGAGCCATTCCTGCTGTTCGTCGGCCTCTACATCGCTGGGTGGCTGCTTCTCGACCGGCGATGGCTTGCGGCCGCCGCCACCATGGTCGGCTTCATCGCCGGCGGACTCATCCAGCGGGTGCCTCCCGTCGCCCAGCCGCCCGACCCCGCCGCGGAGTCCTGGGCGTCAGAGCTGCGTGGCTGCAGCATCTTGCCCGAGGCGGTGAAGCGCCCCGTCCGCGTGCTCACCTGGACGCTCGACTCCGATGGCCCCACGCCGGGAGTGGCCAGCTTGTTGAAGCAGGAGGCGGACATTGCCGTCCTGGTCGGCTTGCGGGACCCGGTGGTGGCAGAGGCCCTCGCCGCGGGCATCAACGGCGAAGCGCTCTACCTGCCGGCGGCGCAACGGGAGGACGGCATGGCCTTGGTCGTGCGCGGCGTCTTCCAGTATTGCAGCGGTCGGGAGGACTCCTGGGAGGTCCACCTGCCCGGCGCCGAGGGCGAGGAGGCGCGCGCGGTCCTCACCTTTCCGGAGGTGCAGGGGGCAGGCGTCGTCCCGCTCCTCGCAGTTCAGCTCAGCGGCCCCGGAGAAGCCCGAAGCTGGGGGAGCTGGCCCACCCAGATCTCGGACAGCGCCCAGATCATCGGCAGCCTCAGCCATGCCCTCGGCCCCAGGCGCGTGGTCGTTGCAGGCGACTTCGGGGTCCCCCGCACCTTTCGGGAGACCGCCGCTCCACTGATGGGTGCGGGACTCGCCGAGGTACCGGTGCCCGCATCCTGGCCCACCCGTCTGGGTCCGGTCGACCTGCCAGGCCTCCACGCACTCGACCGGGTGTGGACGGGAGGGGCGTGGAATGCCCTCGCCGCGCACCGCACCCGCTCGCCCAGAGGACACTCCCGTTCGCCCATCGTGGTGGACCTCGCCCCGGCGGAAGCCCACGCCCGCTGAGCCGAGGGTCAGAAGCGCCCTCTCAGCCAGACCCCGCCCGGCACCGGCGTCACGGACACCGACTGCACCTGCAGCACGACCCCAGCCGACAGCAGACCGACTCCGACACCTCCGGTGGCCAAGGTGAGCAATCGCGCGGTCTGGAACTCGCTCGACAAGGTGCTGGCCTGCGCAGCAGTGACCGATGCAGGTTTGGCGCGGGCATCTTCGAGTGCAGCCCATGCGGGGGCAGCCTTGGCGAAGTTGAACACCACACCCGTGGTGAGCAGCACGCCGCCACCGGCCATCAAGCCGATGGGCACCAGGTTGCGCTCCGACGAGGGCGCCGGCGGGCTGAGAGGTGCTTCCACGACCGGCTCCTCGTCGGACCCATCTCCGAAGTCGGGCACCAGCCCACCGAAGATGTCGTCGTCGCCGTCATCTGCCACCACCACCGTGGTGTCGATGCCACCCGGGCACAGCTTGATCCAGTTGAGCGGGCGGCTGAAGGTCGTCCACTCGCCGGGGATGGTGCCATCGTCGCAGGTGATCTGCGCGAGATGGAGGCCCTCGAGGACATCTTCGCCAGCCCGGACACGCTCACCATCCACATAGGCCTTGGCTGCACCGAGCTTGTCGGGCACGCCGGGGTCGACCCTCGGCCGGCTACTCACCTCCCCCCGGAGTGCCTCGAACAGGCTGAAGGCATCGCCATCGTCGATGAGGGACTCGTCCCACGGCAGCTCGTTGTCGACCACGAGTGCCTGCCGCCAGAGGTCCGGGGCGCGCTCCTTGCGGTCTCCCATCGTCCTGTGGGCCACACCCCGAAGGTAGAAGATGGCCGCCGCCGATCGACCTTGGACGACTTCACCGGCCGTCCCTGCGAGCTCCTCGGCACCCTCCAGCGCGGCCAACGCCTGCTTCGGCTTGCCCGCGACCAGGGCGGACCGAGCGTCGGCGAGCGCCGCGTCCAGCCCGGTCGTGTCCGCAAACGCCGGACCTGCCGATGCCCAGAGCGCCACGGTCAATAGATGCACGGGGGTCAAGTCACTGAGCCGCGGCGCACTTGCCCACGGTCCATTCGCCACTCTTCTTCGTGTCGAAGGTGAGCTCACAGGCCTGACCGCCCTTCACGTCGAAGGTCGCCCGCAGCGCAGAGCCGCCGGTGGGCGAGATCTTGGTGCGGTAGGTGCCGGCCTCGAGCCCGATGAGCTCCAGCGCGCCACCACCATTCCAGGTCTCCTTGAAGTCACCACCCACGGCCGAGATGCGAACGCTGGCCTGACCGGGAGGACGCACCCGGAGGATGACCGTGCCGGTGCTGTCGGAGAGCGGGCCGACCTCGACCTTGCCAGCCCCCCGACCCTCGACCTTGGGCGCCGGGCCATTTCCGGAAGGGGCTGTGCTGCCACCATCGTCGCCACCGACCAGTCCGAGCCCGATGGCCGCGCCGGCACCGCCTCCGACCACCACCAGCAGACCCACGACCAGCCCGATGATCTTGCCCATCCCGCCGGACCCGCCCGAAGGAGGCGGAGGCGTGCGGGGAGCGGGTGGCTTGCGGGCCTGCGCGGTGTTCGCGACAGGCCGGGGCGTGGGCGGCTTCGACGCTGCGGGCGGCGGCTTGCTCGCGGCAGGAGGCGGTGAGGTCTTGGGCCCCATGGGCGTGGGAGAAGGCGAGGGGCGCGCGCGCGGGGCAGACACCCCGCCTTGCCCGGTTGCCACATTGCCGGCAGAAGGCATGGGACCCGAAGCCGTGGGGTCGGGCACACTTCCGAAGGGCGACTGGCCCGGACGGAGGGCCGGACCGGCCGACGCCACGGGACGCGGGGCCGAGGTGGCCGGCGAGCGCGGGCGACCGAGGAGGTCGGCGGGGATGTCGCCGCCAGCGGGGTTGTGCTGGATGGTGGGCGCAGTGAAGAGGTTGGGCAGCGGCATGCCCGGCTGAGCGCCTCCACCCGCACCACCCGGATCGGGCACGACCGGAGCGATCTCGATTCCGTCGCCTCCCGGTGTGGCAGTGGCGACCCCGGCCGGGGGCGGGGGCGGCAGTGGGAATCCTCCGGAGGACTGCCCCACTGGCGCTGGTGCGACCGGACGGGCACCAAATGCGCCCGAGTCACCGGGATCGACCACCCCACCTGCGGGCGGCGGCGGCGGCGGCGGCAACGCCTCGGACGGGTCGCCCAGGTCGGGTGCAGGCGTGGTCTCGCCCGTCTCGCCTTCTCGCACGGTGAAGCCGGAGCTGTCTTCGAAGACGGTGGAGCCCGTGTAGGGATCGTTGGGGTCCTGCTTCGGGCTCCAGTTCTCTCGAATCGGACGCACCACCTCTCGGCAGAACCGACGAATGCTGCCGTCGTGGACCTCTTCGGCGAGCGCCTCCAGCAGCTCGGTGACCTCGCCCGCGCTGGGACGCTGCTCGGTGTCGTAGCCGAGCATCAGCCGCATGGTCATGCGAACCTGCTCGGCACGCTCATCGCTGAGGTCGCTGAGGTCGAGCTCGTTCAGGCGCTTGTCGAGCTTGGTCTCGAAGCGCTCCTCGCGGATGTGAATCTTCCCGTAGCCGTCGAGCGCCAGCATCTCGTAGAGCGTGATGCCCAGGGAGAACACGTCGCCAGCGGGGTTGTCGGGGTCGCCGAGGAGGCGCTCGGGAGCCATGTAGGCAGCGGACCCGAAGGCCAGCGCCTGGGTGTGGGCCTCCCGGTCGTCGAAGCGGGCCTGCGCAGTGCCGAAGTCGAGCACCTTCACGTCGCCGGCGACGGTGAGCATCACGTTGGAGGGCTTGATGTCGCGGTGAATGAGGCGGAGCGGCTCTCCGCCCTGCAAGGGTTGCTTGTTGTAGGCGGCGTCGAGCGCACTCGCGATCTGGGACCCGACCTCGAACACCACCTTGCGGGGAATCCGGGCGCCGCGTTCCCGAGCGTCGTTGACCAGGGTCTTGATGTCGACGCCGTCGAGGTACTCCATGACGATGGCGCACTGGCCCTGGATGGCCGTGAGGTCTTCAACCCGAATGATGTTGCGGTGGTGCAACAGCCCCAACACGCGCGCTTCGTCGCGCGACCGCTGGACGATCTCCTGGTGAGTGGTCCATTTGCCGTGGAGGAGCTTGATGGCCACCACGCTCTTGAAGTTGTCCCCCGTGATCATCTCCGCGAGGTACACCTTCCCGAACGCGCCCTCGGAGAGCTCCTTGATGAACCGGAAGCGCCGACGTGGCTCCATGAGGTGTTTCCGCTCCGCAGAGAAATTGGAGGAGGACTATAGCGCGGTCGACGAAGCCTGACCGAAACCCCCCGCCTCCAAACCGGACAAGGGACTGCAGTCGAGCCGCACCAACGCACATCAGCCGGTGCCATCTCGGGCGCCGGGCTCCTTCGTGCTGCAGCCTACCTGATTCGGGTGATGCACAGGGCGCCGCCCACCCTGGCCCCATCGCTCAGCTCATTGGTTGCAGAGCCCGCCCTCGCGCCACATCGACTCCGCGAAGACATGCATCAGCGCGAAGTACTCGACCACGCGCGCATCGGCATAGCTCCACTTCTCGTTGACCTCTTCCCAGGACCACTTGCGAGAGCCGCGTCCCCACGGGCGATCTCCGTCGAGAGCCAGCTCCTCCTGCCCCAACAGGATGGCTGCCACACCCATCACGGTGGCGTCGTCCTTTCGGTCTGGACCAGGCTCCAGCTCCAGCTTCTGGTGGACCGCGTTGATGGGCGCGACAATGGCCCACTCCTGCGCATTGAGCGAGGAGGTGCTCTCCAGCTCGATGGCGCGCCGCCCGCCAGACTCCTCGTCCACGAGGAAGTGGATGGCTTCGTAGCGTGGACGGTTGTTGTTGTTCTGGGAACAGAAGGCCTTGTGCAGCTGGTCGATGTCCGGGGCCCCTTCGATCAGCTCGTCGATGCGGGGACGCGAGTTGCGGTCGTAGTCCACCATCTTGGCGATGGCGTCCTTCACCATGGCGTCGGTGAAGCCGAAGGCCCGCAGATTGGCTTCCCGGTCGGTGTCCGTCCATGAGATGTCGATGAGCGGGTCGCGGTTCTTGCTCACCGAACCGGCCATGGCCTCTGTCGGCGGAATCGAAGGACCGTCCTCACCCGCATACATCTCGATCCACGCCAGACGCAGGGTGAGCAGGATGGCCGCCAGCGCTGCAATGACCGAAAGGATGGGCCGGTAGGGGATCATCGCCCACCTCCCATCCGGTTGCCCGATCGCTTCAGCACCTCCTCGGCCGTGGGAATGGCGAGCGAGGTGCAGTAGCCATCGCCCACCACGAGGTCGCGGTAGGCCTTCCAGGTGTCCTGCTGGCCATGGTTCTTGGCGTAGTAGCAGGCGGCCAGGACGTGCTGGGCCACGATGCTGTAGGCGTAGTGCTGGGTCTGGTTGGCGAGGACACCGTCGCAGCGGTCATTCGTGCGCATGATGTCGTGGTAGTCCTCACCCACGCAGGTGATGTTGTCCCCGTAGAAGTTGGGGGCGGCCCGCTTGCCCGTGATCTTGAGGTGGCGGTTGTAGGCGGGGAGGATGTTGGTGCCGCGCCGCTTGCCGTCCTTGGCATGGCGGGCGTCGTCGTAGCCGGCGTTGTGGCTGAGAATCACCAGCTGGACGACAGAACCCGACTTCTTGAGCAGCGGGTCGCTCCAGGGTTCGGACAGCAGCTTGATGGCCCCCTGCGTCGACTCCAGCAGCTGCACGCGCTCGTCCACGTCGCACTTGCTGATCCGGCAAGAGACGGAGGAGCCGGTGTTGCGCACGTAGCGGGCATTCCGAAGCACTCCGCGCACCGGGACGAGGTCTGTGGGGGTCCACACCTCGTCGGAATCCTTGAAGTGGCAGGCCTGCACGCGCATTCCTGCACGCAGGGCCACCTCTGGCATGAACTGCCACCAGCCGAGCGCACACACCGGACTCTTGGCTTCAGCCTTGTAGCCAGACTCCTGGTAGGGAATGGCCGCGAACACCTCGGGAAGTCCCGCGGCCCGCAGCTGTTGGACGACCTGGCGGTATTCCTGCTCGCGCGACTCCAGGCGGCTCCAGAACGACCAGGCGCGGGCGTGGGCCGCGACCGAGACCGTGAAGAAGGTCTTGAAGCGAGAGTCCCAATTGGCGGGGTCTTCGAGCTCGTCGCGCCGAGATTCCGAAGCGTTGGGCTTCATCACCCAGGCGAGGAAGGCCTGGTCGAGCCCCTGCAGGTCGAGCCCCGAAAGGTCGATGGTGCTGAGATCCTGGGTGTCGACGCGCTGGTAGACAGCCTCCCCGTCGGCGACGGGCCCGAGCATCGGAGGAGCCGGCTTGAGGATGTCGAGCTGACTGGCGATGACGCCCACCGTCGTGAGCAAGGTGATGGCCAGGAGCGTCGGGATGAACCACCACGGCCGGCCTCCCGAGGCGTCGATGGTGCCACTTCCCCCGAGCTGCTGGGCCTGCTCGTCGAGCGTCAGGATCTCCTTCTGCTGCCAGTCGCCGAGCCGCCGAGCCTCCACGAAGATGAAGGTGCAGCCCCGGTTCGAGGGTCCGAGGTGGACGACACTGCCGGGGGCGAGGTCAGCGTGCTTCTGGATGGGGAGAAGCTCGTCCCAGTTGACGTTCTGGTGTGTCGCCACTCGGACCTGGTTGACACCGACCGGGGCGATGCTCACGTTGGCGCCGTCGTAGACCGTGATGACGGCCTGCCGGTCGTCGATGCCGCGGTAGCCAGCCAGCCGCACACCGCCTGGTCCCGGGTTCGCTCCCATCCGCACGACAGGTCCGCGCGCGGGCGGGAGGTCCTGGAATCGCAGCGGGCCATTCAGGAATTGGAGCTTGATGTCCCAGCGTTCCTGACTCATTCGGCGCCTTCCGGATTGTCCGACCGCAAGGTGAGCTTGATTTTGCCGGTGGACGCGGGAAGGTCCGCCAGGACGGCATGCGGCGGCAAGGGTCCGGCCTCGGTGTGGAGGGAATACGCCCCCACGGGCAGCTCAAGCCAACCGGTGAGGTGGTCGACCAGACTCACCACGGGCACGGCGGTTCCGACCGGAGCCAAGAAGCGGACCTCCGAGGAGCCCGCCACGGTGATGTCCGCCATTCGCACCTCGTTGGGAATCGTGTGCACGACCAGCGGCAGGGAGGGGTCGAGCTCTGACAGCCGGGCATCCGGAGGCACGGGCTTGCCATCATGGTGGAGCCGATACCAACCCGTGAGTCGGCCAGTGAGGTCGGTTCGAACCGGCACGAGGTTGACAGCCAGCCAGCCAATTGCTTCTGCAGCGGTCGCCCCCTTCGGGAGCCGCATCCGAGTACCTTTCCCACCGGGCCCGCGACGGACGACGAAAGCCACCGCTCCACCGGCCTTTGCGCCAGTCTTGATCGGAGCCGGCGCCCGTAGCAGCCCCGCCGCCGGGCTCCCATTCCCATCGATAGAGACCTTGTCCTCGAGTGCGGGGGGAGGTGCTGCGTGCGGCTCCTCTTCGGGTTCCGCTGGGGGCGGCGGCTCCGCAGGAGGCTCCGATGGGGACGGGGGACGGCTGGGTGGTTCCACGCCCAACGCCTGGGCCGGAGCGGGACCGCTGGCGACGGGCAGACCACCGACCACCGGATCGGCCGCAGGAGGGGGCCCAGTCACGGGCACCACTTCTTGCACGGGGGGCAGGGACTCGGGTTCTGGAGGAGGACTCCCTCGTCGGACACGACGAACCCGCCGGACGCGTCCCCCGGCTTCCCGCTTGGGTGCCGCCTCGACTGGCTTGGACTCCTCCGGCGCGGCAGCTGCAGATCTGCGGCGGTCCGAGCTCCGCACGAGCTGCTCGATCAACGCCCCCGCAGCCGAGCCACCATCGACCGTAGACGCACGGCTGCGACTGGCCGACTGACGAATCCTCGCCAGAAGGTCGGCAGTGGAGGAGCGCGCGTCTGCCCCTGCATCCGCAAGCGCCTCCTCCGCCGGCGGGGGATTCGGGAGCTGTTCCGGTGCGGGCGCCGGTGGCTCGACTGGCGCCGGTGGCTCGACTGGCGCCGGTGGCTCAACTGGCGCAGCCTGGCGAACAGGTGCGCGCCCCCGCCGAGGACGCCGAACCCGCGATGAACGCAGCACCTTCTGGATGTCGACTCCCGAAGCCTGTTCGACTGCGGGAGGTGCGGGCTCCGCAGCCAGCGCCTCCTGGGCTGGTTCGGCTGCTGGCGCCCCCCGCCGAACTCGACGCACCCCGGATCGACGCGGGCCCGCCGACTTCCACCTCGGCTTGTCACCGTCTGTCTCTGCTGAGGGTTCTGCGGCCGGAGGGGGGGACGGCTCGGCTGGCGGTGGCGCATCAGGCTCTGACCGTCGCACGGGTCGACGCGCCCCAGACCGACGCACCGCTGCAGACCACCGACGACCGCCAGCTGCAGGCGCGGCCTCTTCGTCTGCTGCGTCGACCGGGCGTGCTGGCTGCGCCTGTCGCGCGGGAGATCGGCGACCCGGTGGCTTCCAAGCCTCCCGGGCACTGCCCCCCGGCTCGTCGTCGTCATCATCGAGCATCGCTCTGATCTCTTCGGGCGTGCCCATCACCGTGGACGCAGAGTCGGGGACAACGCCCCGACGCTGCATCTGCGAGCTCACCTTCCGCATCACTTCGGCCAGCGATGGGCCGGTTGCGTCGCCGCTCGACAATGCCGCTGCAGTGGCTTCCAGAAACTCCTCGCCGGTGTCGAAGCGATCGTGCATCTCCAGCCGCATCGCGTTGCCGAGGATGTCGCGTGCTGAAGCGGGCAGGCTGTCCCTCGCCCGAAAGAGAACTCTGCTGGCCTCCCCCCTCGCCGCCTTCTGCCGGATGTCGTTCACCAAGCCGTCGTATACGGGCTTGCCCGTCATGAACTCGAACGCGATGAGACACAGGCTGAACAGGTCGCTGCTGAGGTTCTCCTCCTCTCCATGGATGCGCTCTGGGGGGCAATACCGGAACGAGTCGGATGGCGGCACCACAGTGTGGTCCTCATGAAACATCAGGATCTCGACCTGCGGCAGAGCGTGCCCGATGACCAGCACACGACCATCCTGGCGAAGGACCAGCCGCCAGGGAGTGAGTCCTCCGTGTGAATAGACATTGCCTGACGCACCGTAGTCGGCAGCTTCCGCCAGAACCTGCCCGGCGCGGTGCATCAGCTCGAGGCCTGCCCGGACTCCGGCGGTCTCACCGAGGTCGGCCAGAATCCGAATGACATCCGCGACGGCCCAAACCTGACCGGTTGGGTAGACGAACGCCCCTTCGCGCTCGTCGCGCCCGACCAGCTCCACGAGATCCGGCACCATCGGGTCTTCAAGGAAACGAACCACCACTTCAAGGGCGCTGTTGATGCCTCGATGCGACCGGAATTCCGGGTGGAAGCTCACCGCCGTGAGCTTCTGGCCTCGGTCGCCAGTGAGCTCAATCAAGTCGGCCGCCGGCCCCTTCAGCCGCCGACCGGTTGTCTGGTAGCCAGCGATGGTCTCCATTTTCAGCTCGCTCCTGCGTCACCACGCCGACGCTGGCTCATCATCTGTCGCGTAGACCGCGGATCGATACCGTCTGCCGACATCGACAGATCGCCGACACACAGGGCGAAGCGTACCAAAGGCGCACCGACCACGGGGGCCTGGCGACGAGTACGTGCACCGAATCGGGTCTTTCGGCCCTCCGGACCCAGCGGCATGGCCGAGCGGGCAGCCACGCAACCGGCTTGCCTGACGACACACAAGCAGCCCCCCATGAGCACGGCAGCAAGAACGAGTTCGCCCCCCGGAGCGGATTGCTCAACGGGGGGCGAAGAAGGGGTGGCCGGCGATAACCTACTCTCCCACCGGGTCTCCCCGGCAGTACCATCGGCGCCTTGAAGCTTAACTTCCGTGTTCGGTATGGGAACGGGTGGGTCCTTCAGGCTATCGTCACCGACCAAAATGGGTCGTATATGAGTGGGGTTGACTCTGCGGCGGAGTGTCGCCGAAACATCTGTGCTGAGAGAGACAAACCGAACGGACACTTAGTACTGGTTTGCTCCACGCATTGCTGCGCTTCCACATCCAGCCTATCAACCTTGTAGTC
>ENA-OWNT01001154-OWNT01001154.1-seawater-metagenome-genome-assembly--contig:-NODE-1154-length-36870-cov-11.007393_pt1 | contig 36870 bp, 27 predicted proteins | sample MGYA00238136_ERZ651165 | MGnify/ENA primary metagenome ERZ651165 (study PRJEB26861, sample SAMN08777766) | seawater metagenome | isolation source: coastal seawater | place: USA: Florida | collected...
AGGGGGAGGACTGTGAGAACGACGATGTCCTCCCCCTTCAGGGGGAGGTGGCCGCGAAGCGGTCGGAGGGGGCCCCGGGTCACCTCCAGAGGCAGGACACGCCGGCGAGAACGCCATCGCCAAGCGGCGAGTCAACAGGAGGTCGTCCCTTCTTGGGACCTCCGCCTGCTCCGCAGGTCTCAGGCCAGGCGGTCGCGCGCGGCCTTCAGGGTGCCCAGGCGTTCTTGGGCTGCGGCGAGCTTGGTCTCGAACTCGGCGACGACGTGGGCCGGAGCCTTGGCCTTGAAGCCGGGGTTGAGGCGGCGGGACAGGCCGTTGACGTCTTTTTCGGTCTTCTTGATCTGCTTGTCGAGGCGGGCGCGCTCGGCGTCGAGGTCGATGACGCCTTCGAGCGGCAGGTAGAGCTCCTGCCCACGGACCACGGCGGTGGCACAGGCACCCTCCCGTCCGCCTTCGTGCACCTCGGAGATGCCGGCGAGGTCGTTCAGAGCCCGCGCGTGCTTCTGGAGCAGGGTGACGTTGGCGGCGCGCACGGGGAGCTTCAGCTTGGGCGACAGCTCCATGTCGGCGCGGATGCGGCGGATGGCCACGATGGCTTCCTGCAGGTAGGCCAGCTCGTCGAGGGTGGCGGAGTCGGACGGGAAGTCGGTGGTCTTCGGGTACGACGCGAGCATGACCGTGCCGCTGGTGCCCGGCAGGCGCCGCCACATCTCTTCCGTGAGGAAGGGCATGATGGGGTGGGCCAGGCGCACGAGGGCGTGGAAGACCTCGAGCAGCGTGTGGCGGGCACCCTGGCGACGGGCTTCGGCCTCGGGGGTGTCGGCGTCGTCGTAGAGCGTGCCCTTGGACAGCTCGAGGTACCAGTCGCAGAGCTCGTCCCAGGTGAAGCTGTAGATCTCGCCGGCGGCTTCGTTGAAGCGGTAGCCGTCGAGGGCTTCACGCACGCGACCGATGGCGGCGCCGGTGCGGGCGCGGATCCAGTGGTCGTAGGCGGAGTGGGTGCGCGGGGCCTCGGCGTCGTACTTGTCGAGGTGCATCATGGCGAAGCGGAAGGCCTGCCACAGCTTGTTCTGGAACTTGACGTAGCCCTCGGCGCGGGCGGGGTTCCACAGGATGTCGCGGCCCTGCGCGGCCATGGCCACGAGGGTGAAGCGGAAGGCGTCGGCGCCGTAGTCGCGGATGCCGTCGAGCGGGTTGACCACGTTGCCCTTGGTCTTGGACATCTTCTGGCCGCTCTCATCCCGCACGAGGGCGTGGATGTAGACGTCGCGGAAGGGCACCTCGCCCATGAAGTGCTGCCCGCTGTACACCATCCGGGCCACCCAGAAGAAGATGATGTCGAAGCCCGTGATGAGCACGGAGGTGGGGTAGTACTTCGACAGCTCGGGGGTGCGGTTGGGCCAGCCCAGCGTGGAGAAGGGCCACAGGGCGGAGCTGAACCAGGTGTCGAGGACGTCGGGGTCTTGCGTGAGCACCACGTCTTCGGCGAGGCCGTTCTTCTCGCGGGCCTCTTCTTCGGAGCGCGCCACGTAGCAGTTGCCTTGGGCGTCGTACCAGGCGGGGATGCGGTGGCCCCACCACAGCTGGCGGCTGATGCACCAGTCGCGGATGTTGCGCATCCAGGCGTAGTAGGTGTTCTCCCACTGCTTGGGCACGAACTTCACGAACTCGTTTTCGACGGCGCCCACGGCGGGACCGGCGAGCGGGGCCATCTTCACGAACCACTGGGTGGAGAGCATGGGCTCGACCACCGCACCCGAGCGCTGCGACCGGGGCAGGGCGAGCTCGTGCTCCTTGGTGCCGCGGAAGAGGCCGGCTTCGGCGATGGCTTCCTTGACGGCCTTGCGGGCCTCGAAGCGGTCGAGACCAGCGAACTGGCCGCCGCTTTCGTTCACCTTGGCGTCGAGGGTGAAGATGTTGATCATGGGCAGGCCGTGGCGCTTGCCCACCTCGAAGTCGTTGAAGTCGTGGGCGGGCGTGATCTTCACGGCACCGGAGCCGAACTCGGGGTCGACCAGGATGGCGTCGGCCACGATGGGGATCTGGCGGTCGACGAACGGGTGCTTCACGGTGCGACCGATGAGGTCTTTGTAGCGGGGGTCGTCGGGATGCACGGCCACGGCGGTGTCGCCGAGCATGGTCTCGGGACGGGTGGTGGCCACCACGATTTCGTCGATGACGGAGCCGTCTTCGCGGGTGTGGGGGGCGTCGAGCTTGTAGGCGAAGCTCCAGAGCTCGCCCTTGGCGCCTTCTTCGTTCTCCACTTCGAGGTCGGAGAGCGCGGTGAGGCCGATGGGGTCCCAGTTGATGAGGCGCTCGGCGCGGTAGATGAGCCCTTCTTCGTAGTAGCGGACGAACACTTCCTTCACGGCCTCGGACAGGCCTTCGTCCATCGTGAAGCGCTCGCGGCTCCAGTCGCACGACACGCCGAGCTTGCGGAGCTGGTGCGTGATGGTGCCGCCGGACTCTTCCTTCCACGACCACACACGCTCGAGGAAGGCCTCGCGACCGAGCTCCTTGCGCTCGATGCCCTGTGCGCGCAGCTGGCGCTCGACCACCCACTGTGTGGCGATGCCGGCGTGGTCGGTGCCGGGCACCCACAGGGTGTTGAAGCCGTCCATGCGCTTGAAGCGGATGAGGACGTCTTGGAGGGTGTTGTTGAGCGCGTGCCCCATGTGCAGCGAGCCGGTCACGTTGGGCGGCGGGATGACGATGCTGTAGGGCTCGCCGGGTGCACTGGGGTCGGGGGTGAAGAGGCCGGCGCCTTCCCACTCGGGGTAGTAGCGGTCGGCGGCGTCGTGGGGGTCGTAGGTGCGCGGGAGCTCGCCGGTGGGGCGCTCAAACGCGGCAGCAGGGGTGTCGGACTTGGACATGACGATTCCTCGCCCGTGCGGCCAGCGGAGCGGCGGCGACGGGACGAATGATTGGGGGAAAGGGGTGACCGTGGAGGGTCAGGAGGGCGCGTCGGCGCGCGCCTCGAGCTGGGAGAGCCGCTCCCGCACCACGCGTGTGGCGATGTCGGGGAGGGCTTCGCGGACGGACTCATCGACCGATGCCGCGACGAGATCCCGGAAGGCGGTCGAGCTACCGAGCGCAGTGCGCAAGACAGCTTCGACGACCTCCGGAAGCACCTCCAGAATGGCCCGCTCCACGGCGGGTCCGACGATGTCGGGGTCGACCTGCACGAGCGGCACCTGGCGGTAGTCGCGGGGCAGGAAGGTGGCGAGTCGTTCTTCGGTGGTGGGCATCGTGGGGGCGGGGACCGCCACGTTGGGGACCAGCGAAGGGACGGGTTCGAGGGCCGATGGGACGATCGACATGGGCGGGCCGAGGTCGTCGGAGGGCTGGGGTTCGGGCGCTGCCGGCGGGGGCGCCAGCGGCGTGAGCGGACCCACGAGCGACTCGACCAGCGCGAGGAACTCTTCGGGATGACAGCCCTGGCGGATGTGTGCGGCCACACCAGCGCGCTTGGCGCGGGCCTGGTCGAACACCTCGAAGCCGTTGGTGGTGAGGATGACGCTCGCGGCGGGCCACCACTCTTTCAGCGATGCGGCCAGGCCGTAGCCACTGGCCCCCCGAAGCGAGGCGGCCACAACCACGAGGGCGACGTCGTTGCCTTCGCCGAGGCCGCGCGCATCCGCTGCGACCGTGCTGTGGAGAACCTGTTCCGCCAAGCCGTCCAGCGCAGCTTGGATTCGCTGAGCGGTGGAGGGGTCGGGGTGGAGGACGAGAACGGTCGTAAGCGGCATAGCAAACCAAGGCTGAGACGCGGCGGGTCTGGTATCCGCTCTATCGTACGACGGCTACGGCAGATGGACGTTGTGGGAGGGGTTCAGTCCTCGACCACGGCGACGGCGATGGCCCGGGTGATGACCTGGACGTCGTTGCCGGTGACCGAGTCGCGACCGTGGGTCTGGAAGCCCACGTACAGGTTGTTCTGGTCGACTTCGATGCGTTCGTCCATGAGGTCCCACACGGCGCTGTCGAGCTGGAAGCCGTCGAGACCGGTGACGTTGCACGTGACGGATTCCCACGCCTCGCCTTCCTTCTCGCGGCGCACCTGGACGAAGACCTCGTCCCAGAGGTGGGTTCCCCACTCCATCCCGACGGAATCGCCGAACTCGATGGAGGTTCCGCCGGTGTCGAAGATCACGGTGGGGGCGGCGTTGGGGGCGGGGGTGGCGGCGCCGGTGAGCGGGCCGGCTTCGACGAGCGTGATGCCGCCCGCCATGATCTCGTCGGTGCTGTAGCAGGTGCGGACGTCGGGGTAGGCGTCGTCGTAGTAGAAGCCGACGTTGAGCTTCTGCATGCTGCCGTCGTCGACCTCGGACTCCCAGACGGGGTCGCCCGACATGCCCGGGATGTCGAGCGCGGCGGGACCGGCGTCGTTGGGGAACATGTCGAGGCCGGCCTGACAGTCGCCCACTGCGGGGAGCTCGAGGGCTTCCACGCCGCCCGGTGCGTATTCGAGGGTGGCTTCCTGGCCGAAGGCGCCCTGGTACTCCCAGCCATCGGAGGGGTCGACGCAGGTCCAGGTGTAGACGTCGGCGATCAGGCGGGCATCGACGATGGCGCCGGTGAGAGAGCCCCCGCCGGTGGCGTCCTTGTCGCCTTCGACCGTGCCCGAGGCACAGGCCACAAGGGACAGAGCTGAGATTCCGGCGAAGAGCCGGCTTGCGTGGCGCGCGAACTGGGACATGCCACCTCCGTGGCGGAGATGTTACACCGGGCCAAGTGGTGCGCGCTCGTCAGGGGTTCGTCTGCAGACCATGGTCATGGTCGGTGGGGCTCGGGAGCGATACACGCACTGCGTCGCACGTGTGGAGGCGTGGCGGAATCGGTATACGCGGCGGATTCAAAATCCGCTTCCCAATTGGGAGTGAGGGTTCGAGTCCCTCCGCCTCTACTCAAACGCGCCCTGATGGGGCGCGTTTTTCGTTGTGGGGGCCCCATCCGCCCTTCGGGCACCTTCCCCTGAAGGGGAAGGACTGTGGTGGGCACCTTCCCCTGGAGGGGCGCGTTTTTCGTTGTGGGGGCCCCATCCGCCCTTCGGGCACCTTCCCCTGAAGGGGAAGGACTGTGGTGTGAATCTGTACGTTCCAACCCGCCCTTCGGGTAGCTTCCCCTGAAGGGGAAGGACTGTGGTGCGGATCTGTCCCTACTGGGGGCGGTGGTGCCCTCGCCCGACCTTGATCTCGGCCCGTGCGTCGGGAATCCGGGCATCGGCGGGCTCGAGGTCGAGGAGGTCGGGGTGTTCCAGGAGCTGGCGGACCTCGCGCGTGAGGACTGCGGCGTGGAAGCCGTCGATGACGCGGTGGTCGAAGGTGGCGTTGAGGGTGAGCACCGGGGTGACCACGGGCTGCCCGTCGACCGCGACGACGGTGTCTTCGACGGCGCCGGCGACCACGGCGATGGGGTTTCGGGCCAGCGGGAAGAAGGGGCCGTAGGCGGTCTGGATGCCGAACATGCCCACCGAGCTGACCTCGGCCGAGCCGACGGGGTCGCGTGGGACCCCCAGCCAGTCGGTGCGGATGTTGAGGCCGTACTGGAGGAACTCGGCCAGGCGCAAGCCGATGCGGAGCAACCAGCCGGGCATCCACGCGGTGTCGCGGCGGGTCTGGACGAGCTCGGGGTCGGTGCCCGAGCGCTTGGCCTCCACGCCATCGTCGACGGCTCGGGCGATGTCGGGGACGCGGAGGCGGTCGGCGTCGCGGAGGCAGAGGCCTGAGAGGTCGGCGCCGCCGATGGATGCGCCGGGGTCTTCGCGCAGCAGGACGTGGACGTAGATGTCGACGTGTTCGCGCAGCCACAGGCGGCCAAAGCGGACGAGGCCGTTGGCGTCGGGGTGGCGGGCCAGGACCATCGCGACCGCGCGCACGACGGCATGGGTGACGGTGAGTCGGCGCCCAGCACGGTCGCTCTCACGGTCGAGCCAGGCGAGGAGTGGCGCGGCGCGGACCGCCACCGATCCGTAGACGTTGGGCTCGCGCGGGGCGACCCAGGCGGCAGCTGCCAGCTTCCGGAAGCTGCTGGCATGGGGATAGGGGCGCAAGTCGACGTTGGGCATCGGGCTCCGCGGGCGGCCGTCGGGGTATCCCATGCCTCCTGAACCGGACACCACACCCACCCCTCGGGCCGACCTGGAGCTGGCTCTGCGCGGGGGGCGGTCGCTGATGGGCCGGGTGCTCACCCGCGGGGAAGGGGTGGTGGTCGACGCCTGGTTCAGCCTGCCGCTGCCTGCCCGAGCACTGTACGCACGCCTGTTCTCACGGGTGGACCGCATGGTGCGCAGCGAGGGGCTGGCCGACGCCTACCCGGAGGTCCCCGATGGTCCCGCCGCGGTGCACACCCTGTCCGAAGCCGGCTTCGCCTGGGTGTCGCCGCAGCATCCGGTCCCGGTGGGCTGGCGCCTGCCGCTGTACGACCGCCCAGAGCTGGTCCAGATCTGCCGACACCTCTCACTGAGCGCACGGGGCCGACGGGCCGCCCTCGAACAACGCATCCTCGACCACGGTCCCACCGCCCTGGCCACACTCGACCGACCGGGCATCCGCCTGCGCCATCGAGGCCTGCTCCGGCGGCTGTGTCGTGCCTTCCTCGGACGTCCCGACGGCGACCTGCGCGCGCTCGTGCTGCAGAGAATGGGGACCGTCCGCTTCGCCCGCTACACCCCCACCGGCGGCGCCGGCCTCTTCCCCGACCGCCGCACCCTGCGCGCATTCGAGCAAGCCCGCGCCCGCGCCCACACCCTCCTCGACCAACCCGCGCTCACCCCCGCCCACATCGCCCACGCCCTCGCCGGCCTGCGCACCGGTCCCGTGCATGCCCCCGAGTTCCGCCGGTTCCGTGCCGCCCGCTACGACGTCCGCATCGCCACCGCCGCCGCCGACGCCTTCGAGCGGTCCAAGGCCCCCGCCGAGGCCGCCCCCATCTGGGACGCCCTCGCCCGCAGCGGTCACCCCATCTCCGCCCACGCCGCCCGCCGCTGGGCACTCTGCCAGGACAAGCTGGGCAAGCCCGGCGTGGGTGCCGCCCGTTGTGCCGCTGCCCGCCCCACCGCCCCGGCCGACGAACGGCTCTCACTCGACCGCACCGGCCGTCGCCTCGCCCGCAAGGCGCGCACCTCCTGGCGCCCCTCCCCTCCCCTCCGCCCAGCCGCCGTCCGCAGGCTCACCCTCGATGCCCCCGCCTCCGACGGACCCCGCCCGCTGTGGTCGGGAGAGGTGGTGGAGGAGGCGGTGGCCCGGGCCCTCACAGCCACCGGTCGACGGGTGGTGCGCAGCGAAAACCTCCTCTGGACCACCCTCTTCGGGCTGCTCCTGCGCGATGTGGTGTTCGCCGAGGTGCCGGGCATGCTCCCGGGCACCCTGCAGATGGCGCCGCTCGACCTGGGGCTGCCGTCGTTTGCCGAGCGCCGTCGGTCGCTCCTGGATGCCGCGCTCGACGAGATCCGAGCCGACGCCGGGGTGGCCCGCCTCCACCACGCGTTCACCCACCACATGGGCGAGGCCATCCGCGGGGTGCGCTGGGCCGCCTGGAGCCCGGCCGACCTCGAAGCCGTGCTGACCGGCATCGGAGGCACCGTGGTCGCGGGCGTTCTCGATGCACTGGCGTGTGGTGCGGCCCGGAGCGGTCTCCCCGACCTGTGGGTGCTGGAGGGGCCTGCGGTACGGGTTCCAGGGCTCTTTCCCGGTCGGCTGGCCCCCGGTGGCCTGGCCATCGAGGTCAAGGGTCCGTCCGACAGCTTGCGGGATGGACAGCGCGTGTGGCTGGACCGCCTCCTGCGCATGGACGCCGCAGCCGAGGTGTGGGAAGTTCGGTCCCCCCGCTGAACCCCGGAGCAATGCCATGTCGGATGCCTTTGCCCACGCCCCGAGCGCGTCGCTGCGTGCGGTCGCCTTGCGCTACCCCGAGACGTCGGAGGGCACGTCATGTGTGAACCGTGCGTTCAAGGTCCGGAAGAAGAACTTCCTGTTCGTGGGTGAGAAAGGCGCCAACATCCGCGTGATGCTCAAGCTCGGTCCGTCCCTCGACGACGCCCGGGCCCGCTCTGGTGACGACGACCGCATCGGTGTGGGGAAGACCGGCTGGGTGACCCTCAACTTCGCGGCGGCGTCTCCCCTCCCCCCCGACCTGCTGGAACAGTGGGTGGACGAGAGCTTCCGACTGCTGGCGCCCAAGTCCATCGTGAAGACGCTCGACCCCTGACCGACCCGGGTTAGCGACCCCGCCAACAGGAGTGCCCCATGGACATTTGTGCAGAAGCCAAGAGCCGCATCGAAGCGGCCATCCCCGGCGCCGACGTCTCGGTCACGGGTGGTGGTGGCCACTTTGAGATCAAGGTCGTGTCGGACGCCTTCGCCGGAAAGCGCATCGTGGCCAAGCAACGCATGGTCTACATGGCCATCAAGGAGCTGATGGCGGGCGATGCCGCACCGATTCACGCGGTGGACCGCATGGTGTGCGAGACGCCCTGAGCCCTGCCGGTGGGCCCGACCACCCCAAGACGCACAAACACCCCGTCCAAAGACGGGGTGTTGTTGTTGGCGGATGCCGAAGCGGGGACGAGCCCTACTTGTTGATCATCCAGCGGCCTGCGGAGAAGCGCACGCGGCCTTCGCGCTTCATCTTCCGGAGGACTGCGAGGACCTCGCCTTCGGAGAGATCATCCCAGGGGGCGCGGTGGCGGGTGCCTGCCACGATGATCTGCTGCTTGAGACCGCGGGTGCCGTAGTTGTTGAGGCGAGAGAGGACGTCTTCGCGCATCCAGTCTTCGCGACGGCTGTCGGGGGTGCCCCGAGTGGGGGGACGCCGACGCGGCTTGGCATCGGAGGGCTCGAGGATCTCGATCCGGGGCTCGGCGCGGGCGCTCGAGCTGGAGGCCCGACGCGGCTTGACCGGTGCAGCGGCACGCTTGGGTGCGGGCGGCGGTGCCTTGGGAAGCTCGATCTCGATGGGCTCTTCGGTGCCCCAGTGGCGCTCGAGGGCCTCGAATGCCGGCACGACATCTTCGTGCTTGCAGTCGGCGCAGATGCCACGGATGCCGGTGCGCAGGCACTCGGGCTGGGCGTGCGGTGCCACACCGGAGAGGTCGCGGAGGAATTCGGCGAGGGGCGGACCATCGGGGAGGTCGCCGACTTCGCGCATCATCCGGTCCCGGAAGGCCGAGAGCTGACGGGCAAGCTGCGTGGGGATCTGGTTGGGGATCTCGGACAGCGCCAGCAGGTCGGCGAAGGTGCGGGGGTCGAGCTGCATGAGGGGCGTCCGGAGGACGTCTTCCACCAAGACCGTGAGGTGCGTGGGGTTGGCCTTACGCAAGCCACCGACCGCGATCCGGTTCTTTCGCTGCTCCACATGGACTCCTGATTCGGACGACGCGCGGCGGGGGCGGCGCGTCTGGACGGCTGCTGCGGGGACCTCGGGGTGGTGGTCGGGCGCAGCATGCCGCGAGAAGAAATTGAGATGGGTGTGGGAGGGGGCTGGTGGAGCCACGTGGGCTTGCAGCACTTCGGTCCGCTTCAGGCGACACCACTCCGAGACAGCCCACGACCGCAGAGACGGCAGCGTGTGCATTGGCGTGCAAAGACGCCGAAGGAGCGGGTGGAAGGAGCGGGCCGGAGAGGTTCGGGGTGGGCGTTCCAAGGGGGAACCACTCGCCATCCGAACCGAAGCGCCACGAGGGTGCGACCACCGGTTCAAGTCCCCTATCCGTCCCCGGGTCGGCGTGCACCCGTCAAGGCGTCGACACCCGGGGCACCCCCATCCCGCTCTGCGGCCCGAAGCGCTCCGGTCGCCCCTCGACGCCCGACCTCAACCCGGTATGCCCACGCCACGGGTCGGGGTCATCCGACCGCCCAATCGAGGACAGGCATGCGCATCACGAAGGTCTACACCCGCACCGGCGACCGTGGGAACACCCGCCTGGTGGGCGGCACATCCACCCGCAAGGACGCCCCCCGCATCGAGGCCTATGGAACGGTGGACGAGCTGAATTCGGTGGTGGGCCTGGTGCGCACCTGGAACCTGCGCAGCGAAGCAGACGGGGCCCCCAAGGCGGCCATCGAGCGCCTCGACACCATGCTCGCACGCATCCAGAACGACCTGTTCAACGTGGGTTCCGACCTCGCCACCCCAGCCGACTCGCGCTGGGAGGGCATGTACCGGGTGGGCGATGCCGACGTGACCCGCCTGGAGGAGTGGATCGATGCACTCAACGCCGACCTGCCGCCCCTGAAGGAGTTCATCCTCCCGGGGGGTGGCCTGGTGGGCGCGCACTTCCACCAAGCCCGCACGGTGTGTCGCAGGGGCGAGCGGCGGGTGCTCACGCTGATGAACCTCGAAGACAACGTGGGCGACGGCGCTCTGCGCTACCTCAACCGCCTGAGCGACTACTTCTTCGTGGCGGGTCGGTGGGCCGCGAAGGCGCTGGGTGAGGACGAATTCCTGTGGGAGCGGCCACACAAGAAGCGGAAGCGGTAGAGGTCCGGGTGCCCCCACCGAAGAAGCCGCTGGTTCACGGGTGCGCCACCTGCTCGCCGATGAACTACCCCGAGTCGCGGGCGCAGACCCCGGCGGCGCAGCGGAACGTGAGCTGTTCGCCGGCGTGCACGGTGATCTCGCCGAGGTTCTGGTCGGGCCCACGCAGGGGGCGGGCGGTGACGGAGTAGGTGCCGGGCGGGACCGAGCCAGCGCCATACACACCCCGGTCGCCCGACAGAGAGACGGTGCCCCCCAACATGGTCACTGTGCCCACGGCCGAGGGATCGACCGGGCCGTCCATGGGCGTGGCGCCCGAAGCGGTGCTGGGGGTGTCGGCTTCGACGGTGACCACCACCTTCTCGGGTGCGGGTGCGCGGGGCACGAACCATCCGCCGAGCCCCACTGCGACCGCCACAAACACGCCGGCAGACAGCCCCAGGTGCACGCCGAGGTGGCTGGGCGGACGGGGGCGGGTGGCGAAGGACTGGGCCAGCGCCTCGTGGGCGGTGCGGACCTCGTCGAGCCGGGTGCGGGTGTCTTCGAGGTCGGCGCGGAGCCGCTGGACGGTGTCTTCGAGCTCACGGACCACACGATCCCGAGAGGGCTCGGCGCGACGGGAGCGAACCCGGGGCTTCTTCTTGGGTTCGGGCGGCGGCTCGGCTTCGGTGGGGGGGTCGGGCTCGAGCGGAGCGGGGGTGTCGCGCTTCGGATGGACGGCTGCGCGGGCATCGCGGGCCACCCGCTCGAGGCGTTCGGCGAGCGCTGTGGGGGAGGGCCGGGTGGTGGGGTCGATGGCGAGGGCGTCGTCGAGGACCGCGATGATGGCCGAGCCCACCTTCCGGCCGATGCCAGCGTGGTCGGCGAAGCGCAGGATGAGCTCGCGGTCGGCGGTGGGGAGGCGGTGGGGGTCGGGGTAGTTCGAGAACGCCTGTCGCAGGCCACCCTGGCCGCCGCGGAACATCCCCTGGGTGTGGAGATCCGAGAGGAGGCGCCCGACCTGGGTGTGGCTGGCCGGCGACTCCAAGAGCTCGCCGGTGCTGCCGTCGACGCTGGCGTTGGCCCAGGCACACGTGGCCAGGAGGGTGGCGCCGATGCCCCACACCACCCGCGGGGCGCCGTCGGAAGAGGGCACGCCCTGGACGGTCTCGGGGGCCAGGAAGGCGCTGAGAACATCGCCGCTGCCCAGCTCGGGGGGCATGTCGACCAGGGGAGCGAACTCGGTGATGAGCCAGCGTTGGGCGTCGTGGGCTCGGAGCGCTCGGGGACGCACCACAGGAACCAGGCCTTCACCGGCAGCGGGCTCGACCAGCCGTCCGGCGCTGCGGCTCACGGTCGCCAACAGCTCGAGGAAGCGGGCCACACGGTCGCGGTGGGGGGCCGCATCGATCCACCAGCTCTCGAGGTCGCCGCCCGGGTGCTCGACCACGATGGCGTTGCCCGAGACGAGCACACCCTCCACCCGCGGAACTGCGGCTGCGGAGCGCGGCCCGCTGGACAGGGCCTCGAGGAGGGCCCGTCGGGCTGCGAAGAGGCCCTGTGCGGTGGCATCTTCGCTGGTGGGCCACTCGATGGTGCCCCGCCGCGTGCCGCTGGCGACCTCGCGGATGGTGCGGTCGGAGAGACGGGTGGGGGGCGGACCGACGGCCACCCAGGTGCGGCCGAGGGAGTCGCGCCACACCTGTGCATCGGCCGCGGTGGCCAGGCGTGGGTCGGGGACGGAGTCGGTCACGCAGCCTCAGAAGCGCCCACGCAGAGCGACACCGGGCTGTTCGGAGATGATGATGCCCACGTACTCTACGCCCAGGCCCACCGCGAAGGTGGCGCCGGCGGCGACCACGAGCGTGTTGGTGAGCTTCTTGTACTTGTCGAGGTCGGCCGGGTTGGTGGACGACTCGAACTTGGCGTGCGTGGCGAAGGTGGTGGCGTACATGGCCCCACCTGCGATGGCCAGAGCTCCGCCCGAGATCATGAGGGGGGTCTTGGCGGGGGGCCGCACGCGCTCGACCTTTTGCGCGGCGTAGAGGTCTTCGGGCTTGTCGGGTTCCGAGGAGGCTTCGCCTTCGGTGAGGAACTGCTCGGGGATTTCGTTGCCGTTGATCACGAAGACCTGGCGGGCCACCCGGTCGTCGCCCACGACCATGAGGATGTGGGGGCGGTCGAGGGTGGCGGCGGCTTCGGTGAGCTCGCGGCCATCGAGCTTGAGCTTGGCGCCGGAGGGAGCGGCGATGGCCTTGCCGTCGAGGGCGACCGGCGGGACCGTGGCGGCGTTGCGCTGGGCGTCGAAGGCGCGGCGGAGGGGGTGGTCGAGGGCCAGCTCGCCGGCATCCCACTCGTAGCTGGGCTCGAGCTCGAGGGCGGTCTTGAACCACCGGCGCGACTCGTCGAAGTTGCCGTTGAGGTAGTGGTAGGCGCCCACGTGCCGGTACGCGCTGGCGAAGACCCGCTGGGGGAGGTCTTTGCGCACACAGCCGATCTGGCTGGCGAGGCGCTGGCCGGTGTTGCGGTAGCCGGACTCATCTTTGGCGCGCAGAGCGGTGGTCATGGCGCCGAGGTCGCGGCTGAGCTCGGAGGTGGTGTACGTGCGGGCGCACTCTTCGGCCGCGGCTGTGGTGCCGACCGTGAGCGTGGTGCCGAGCGCGACGAGCCCGAAGGCCAGCCCGACTGCGCGCAGAGCCGAAGATGTCGTGGAGACCGCGTGGCTTGCCGATCGCATCCGAACACTCCTGAAGGCGCTGTGGGCCTGTCGACCCGCGCCGGCCGAAGCGTAGCATGGGCGGGGGGTGTGAGGGTCAGTCCGCAGCCGTGACCCACCCGATGACCTCGCCCTCGGCGATGGGGGCACCGTCTTCCAGGCGCCACCGCACCACCTTGCCGGCGATGGGGGACCGGATGGGGGTGAAGGTCTTCATGACCTCGACCAGGCCCACGGTGTCGCCTGCGCCCACGGGTGCACCGGGTGGGGCGAAGGCGGGGTCGGTGGGACCGGGACGGGACCAGAACGAGCCTTCCATGGGCGCGCGGACGGCGACGGCACCGGGGACATCGGCGGGGGCCTCGACTTCGACGGCTGCTTCCACGGGGGCGACGGCTTCGGTGGTGGCCGGGATGCCCTGCGCGAGCACCTCGAGGTCGTGGATGCTCCAGATGCGCGGGTTCTTGATGCGGCGCACGCCGATGGGTTGGTAGGCCATCTCGGCGAAGGCCACGAGCCACGGCCGGAGCTCGTCGAAGCGCACCACTTCGTCGGTGTCCATGCGGGCAGCGGCGGCGACGGGGTCCATGTCGGCTTCGATGCGGGCGGCGGTCTTGGCCATGCCGGCTTCGATCTCGGCCCGTTCGTCGGCGGAGAAGCGGCTGTCGATCTCGAAGTTGGCGTCGAGCTTGGTGTTGTAGGCGGCGATGGCCAGCGTGCGCCCTTCCATCACGGCCTGTCGAGACAGTGTGGTGGAGAGCTGGACCACCGGCTCGTAGGGCAAGCCGGCCATGGCGTAGTAGCCCGCGCCCGACGCCTTTCGCAGGAGCACCGTGAACATGGGTGTCCGGTTGGTGCTGTTGCTGTAGATGAGGGAGCTTCCGTACCCCAGCAGGCCTTGGGCTTCCGCTTCGACGCCGATGTCGAAGCCAGCGATGTCTTGCAGCCACACCAGCGGGATGCCGTCGTCGTTGCAGGCGCGGGAGAAGGCGGCCAGCTTGGCGATGCCCTCGCGGTAGAGGATGCCACCGGGCCGTCGTCCTGTTCCGCCCGGACGGGGCATGGGCTCGAGCACATTGGCCGCGAAGCCCACCCACAGTCCCCCCACCCGGGCCACGCCGGTGAGGATTTCGAGGCCGGTGTGCGGCATGAATTCGTGGAAGAGCGAGCCGTCGACCAGGCGCCCGACCACATCGCGGATGTTGTAGACGTGGCGGTGGTCGGTGGGCATGACCGCCGGGAGCTCGGCGGGGTCGTACAGCGGCGGCTCGGCTTCGGCGCCGTGTTGGTAGAACGCAGCGGCGGAGCTGGGAAGACGGGCGACCTCGGCTCGGATGGCGGCCACACAGGTGTCGTCGTCGGGGACGCGGACGTCGGCACAGGCCGACTGGTGCACGTGGACTTCCGGTCCGCCGATGTCGAGGCTGGACAGCTTGAGGGTCTTTGCGCCCTGGATGAGCGCCGCCCCCGCGATGACCATGTAGGCCTTTTCGGTCATGTAGACGCGGTCGCTGATGATGGGCATGTAGCCACCACCCGCGATGCAGTCGCCGAACACGCCGGCAATCTGGGGCACGCCTTCGGCCGACAGGCGGGCGTTCATGGTGAAGATGTGGCCGGCGCCCGTGCGGCCCGGGAACGACCGTGCCTGCTCGGGGAGGAACAGCCCGGAACAGTCGACCAGGTACACCACCGGCACCTTCAGCTGCAGGGCCATGGTCTGGGCGCGCTGGATCTTCTCGGGGGTGAGCGGCCACCACGCCCCGCTCGCCACGGTGTTGTCGTTGGCGATGATCATGGTCCACCGACCATGGATGCGACCAAAGCACGTGACCACGCCTGCGCCGGGTGCCAGCCTCTTGGAGCCCGGGAAGGTTCGGCCCCAGTTCACGAGCGTGCCCACATCGAGGGGGGTGGTGCCGGCGTCAACCAGCTGCTCGATGCGCTCGCGGGTGGTGCGCTTGCCCTTGCGATGGGCCCTGTGTGCGCCCCAGCCTTCGGCCACCACGGCGCGCTTTTCGTCGAGGGCGGCTTCTCGTTCGGCGAGGGCGGCTTCGCGGGCGGCACGGGCGGGAGCGGAGGCATCGCCCGGCAGCGGGGCGCCGATGAGGTCGAGCTTGATCTTCATGCGAGCATTCCTTCGAGCTCGCGCTCCAAGAACCGGGTGTCGTAGCGGCCAGACGCGAACTCGGGGTGGCGGAGGATGCGACGGTGCAGCGGTGCGGTGGTGGGCACGCCGGTGGCCACGAGCTGGGCGAGCGCGGCGTCCATGCGGTCGATGGCGGCGGCGCGGGTGGGGGCGTGCACGATGACCTTGGCGAACATCGAGTCGTAGTGGGGGGAGATGCGGTCGCCTTCGGAGAGGTGGGTGTCGACACGGACGCCCTCTCCGTCGGGAAGCCGCAGAGTGGTGATGGTGCCGGGGGTGGGCCGGAAGCCAGCCTCGACCGCTTCGGCGTTGATGCGACACTCGATGCTGTGCCCCGAGGGGCAGACCGGGGGAAGACCGCCGAGGCCCTGGTTGGCGGCGATGCGGAGCTGCCACTCCACGAGGTCGAGGCCCGTGACCTCTTCCGTGACGGTGTGCTCCACCTGCAGGCGCGTGTTCATCTCCATGAACCACAGTTCGTCGGTGTCGGCGTCGTAGAGCATCTCCACGGTGCCGGCACCCCGGTAGTTGAGCGCGCTGCAAGCCCGAACCACGTGGTCGACCGTGGCGGCGTACAGCTGGGCGGAGATGCCCGGTGCAGGGGTTTCTTCGATGAGCTTCTGGTGCCGGCGCTGGACCGAGCACTCGCGCGCGCCGAGCACCCGGACGTCGCCTTGGCCGTCGCCCAGGAGCTGGAACTCGATGTGGCGCCCACGGGTGATGAGCTTTTCCATGTACATGCGGCCATCGCCAAATGCGGCGGCCGACTCGGCGCTGGCTTCGGCGAACGCTCCGGCGGCTTCCGATGCGGCGAACACCCGACGCATGCCACGACCACCACCACCTGCGAGCGCCTTCAGGAGCACAGGCGGCCCCATCTCGGCGGCGGCCCGGGTGGCGGCTTCGGGGGTGGGCAACACATCGGTGCCCGGGACCGGCGCGAGCCCGAGGGACGACATGGTGGACCGGGCCATCGCTTTGTCGGCCATCTCCCGCATCGAGCGGGGACGGGGCCCCACGAAGGTGATGCGGGCGGCCTCACATCGCGCGGCGAAGGTGGGGTTCTCGGCGAGGAAGCCCCAGCCCGGGTGCAGCGCGCTGCAGCGGGTGTCTTCGGCAGCCTGGATGAGGGCGGACTGGTCGAGGTAGGGGCGGCGTCCGGGGAGCTCGACCACCTGGTCGGCCATGGACAGGTAGGAGAGGTCGCGGTCGGGACCGCTGGAGACAGCGACAGTCTCGATGCCCAGCCGACGCGCAGTGCGGAGGATGCGTGCGGCGACCTCCCCTCGGTTGGCCACGAACAAGCGACGGAACATGGGGAGGCTCCCGGGGCTCGAAGGTGCGCCGGAGCGGTCGGCGCGGGAGGGCCCGGGTATCCTGTTGGCGGGTGGGGGCTACCATCGGTCCGCCCTCCGGAGCAGGCCGGATTCCCGCGCGCTCCCACCGGTCGACCCCGCCGTCGCGGGCTACCCTCGCGGGCATGTCCACCGTCCGTCCTTTCTTCGTTGGCTGTGCCGCTCTGGCCACCGCCTGTTCCGAACCTCCCGCCCCCGTCTGGTCGGCCGGAGCCCCCGAGACCATCGAGGCCGCAGACCACCTGTTCGCCGCGGACATCGACGGCGACGGACACGACGAGCTGGGACAGGTGGTCGGGGAAACGGTCCGAGTCGGGACCACCGAGCACACCCTCGAGGGGGTCTTCCAGAGGGCGGTCGCGGTCCCGCAGAACGGGCGCGAGGTGGTGTGGATGGCGTCGGGGCAGGGGCGCGGGAACACCGGTGCGCCGGTCCGCATCACCGAGCTGTCCGGAGATGGCGTGCGGGCGGTCTGGGAACGCCAGGGCGACCGCGACCAGGTGACCGACCTGCGGGTGCACGGCGACCGGGTGTGGGCTGCCGTGTATGCCGATGCCAAGCGGGTCTCGGGAGGCTGGCTGACCGATGCGGGCTTCGAGGCGGTCACCCGCGAGCACATGGGCCAGCGTCAGGTGCCGTTGGACGACGGCAGCGTGGTGGTGGGACGGGTGTATGGGCCGGCTCCGAAGAGCCCGGGAGACCTGCGGCGTGTGTCGGACGACACGAAGACGTCCACCACCCTCACCTCGCTGCGGGGTGTGCGGGCGCTAGCCCTGGCCGACCTCGACGGCGACGGCCACGACGACCTGATCAGCGGCGACGGCTGGCACTACGCCTACGGCAAGGAAGGCGATGCCCGCGTGGTGGTGCACCGCGGCCCCGACTTCACCGACGCCCGCGTGGTGGGTTGGGTGCCCGACAGCTACGCCGCGCTGTCGATTGTTCCGGTGGGCACGGGCACGAACACGGGCCTGGTGGTGCGTGGTAGCCACCGGGTGGTGCTGCTGGCACGCGACCCTCTGGGCTGGGGGGTGGTGGACCTGGGGCGGGTGTCGGAGCTCGGCAGCATCGCCGTTCTGGATGCCGAGACCGCCCCGAAGGTGGCCATTCCCGGCGACAAGCCACGCATCGTACCGCTGGTGCTGGAGGCCCCATGACCCTGCGTGGACGCGTGTGGTGTGCGGTCGTGTGTTCCGCCTGTGGGTCGACGCCCACGCCCGAAGCCCCCGCCGAGCTGGTGGCTCCAACCGAAGCGGCGGTCGCCCCTGTTCCCACGCCCTACAAGGGCTGGCCCCTCGCGGATGCCCGACCGGCCCGAAACGCCCTCCTCATCGTACTCGACACCACCCGCGACGACATCACACGCGCCGCGGCCACCCCGGCCCTGGACACTCTGGCCGAACAAGGCGCACGGGCGGAGCGGTCGTGGGCGGGGGGCACCTGGACCGTGCCGTCGGTGGTGAGCCTGCTGACCGGCCGGTTTGTGCGTCACCACGGCTGGGACCACCCCTCGGCGCGGATGGGAAAGTACCCGCCGCTGCCCGATGTGCCCCGACTGGCCACGGTCTTGAAAGACAACGGGGTGGAGACCGTGGGGTTGTACGCCAACCCCTACCTCTCCGAGCCGCTGGGCTTCGACCAGGGCTTCGACCTCTGGCGGCGCACGTCGGACAAGCAGATGGCCAAGACGTTGAAGGGGCACATCACCAAGGAATGGACCATGGCGGACCGGCACTTCGCGTATGTGCACGTTCTCGGTCCGCACTCTCCGTTGCGTCCAACGGAAGCAGCCCGCGCGCGCTGGAAGGTGGACGACCACTGGTTCGAAGGCAAGCATGGCTTCATGGTGGGCGCGGCCAAGCGCAACCAGGAAGACGGTGTGCGCGCGGCCTACAAGGCGGCCTACCACGCGGCGGTGGAAGACACGGATGCCCTGGTGGCCAACATCCTGGACGCCCTGGGCCCCCATCGTGCAGACACGCTGGTGGTGGTGACCTCCGACCACGGCGAGCTGCTGGGCGAGCACGGTCACGCCGGCCACGGCTGGTGGCTGTACGAGGAGCTCACGCACGTGCCATTCATCGTCGACCACCCCGGCATCCCCGGTCCGGCCGAGGCGCTGCCACCGGTGGTGAGCAATGTGGTGACAGCAGACGTGATCACCCGCGGGATGGGCATTTCCGCAGACTGGCCCGTGACGCTGGCCGATGCGCCACTGCTGGCTGCGCGTCGGGACGGCCGGGAAGCGGTGGCGTTTGATGGTGAGCACAAGGTGGTGTGGGACGACCGTCTCATCGGCACCGCGCCGGTGCTGGTGGACCTGGCAGACGACCCCGACGAAGCCCATCCCGTGGCCGCAACCGACGCCGACCTGGCTCCGCATGCCGCCTTTGTGGCCCGCTTCCCGGAAGGAGCGGTGGGGTCGGAGGGCAACACAGCGGTGGATCCGGAGCGCGCCGAGGAGCTGAAGGTGCTGGGCTACGTCGACGAGTAGATGAGCGCGGCCGGAACGCCGGCTCGAGTGCGTGCAACCGTGCACACGCGAAGGGGGCGGTGTGGGCGTGTCTTCGGGGCGGAACGGGGCGTCACAATGTCCGGTACGTCGGGCAGACCGACCCACTCGACAGATGGTGATAGCGTAGCGTTCACACGCGATGCGCCGCATTCCGCGCCTCTGGACCTTCGATGCAGCTCCCCTCCCCCCGCCTCCTCCTCTCTGGCCTTGCGATGGTCGTTGTCGTGGCCTGCGGCGACGAACCCGAAGAACAACGCCGACGCAGCAGTCGATCGGAACGGTACGCCTCCGGGTCGGCCGGTGCGCCGGCTCCCCCACCGCCGCGGGATGTGTCGGAACGTCCGGAAGGCTCCCGCGCCGCCGACGTCCAGAACCCGGATGCGGTGGACGGCACAGCCGACGGCGAAGAAGCGTCCTTCGGTCCCCCCGAGACCGCCGACGCCGATGTTCTCGAAGCGGCGGTGTTCCGGCGCCAGGCGTGGTCTCCCATCGGCACGCGCGCCCAGGCGATTCGGTGCCAGGCGGCCCTGGGAGAAGCAGCGCAGCACTTCGCCCCCAGCTGGTACGCCTACGACGACCGCTCCAACCCCGACACCCCCATCGAAGGGTGCGAACGCGGCGAGTCGGAGTCCATCCTCGAAGCCCTGCCCTGGGGCGAGGGTCGCACCGAGATGTGCTCGATTGGCTGGCGGGCGGTCATCCGCAAGGGGTCGGGCTTCCCGTACGCCGGCATGGGCGTGCGCACCGCGGGTGGCATCGAGGGCTTGCGGGCGGTGATTGTCGAGACGCGCAGCACAGGCGAGTCGTTCCAGATCACCGCTCAGCTCAACATGGAAGAACAAGACACCATGCCCTGCGGCGACGAACGCAAGGCTCCCCACGAAAAGCGCCTCACCTGCGATGGAAGCGGCGAGTGGCTCGCGCACCGGCTCCCGTTCGCCGGGTTCCATCCCACCTGGGGCAACCCGAGCGCCCTCGACCTCTCGAAGGTGATTTCCCTGCACTTCCAGAACCTGCCCGGCCACGAGGGTCCGCTGGAGTGCGACTTCCGGATTGTGGGCGTGGAGTAGCGTCGCCCGCCAGAGGGCCAAGAGGCCAGAGTGGATTAGGAGGCGCGCCTGAACGACGAGGTCCGCGCATGTCTCCCAACGCTCCGAAGACCCGCCCCACGCACCCGGTTCGCATCGTCACGGCCGCATCGCTGTTCGACGGGCACGACGCCGCCATCAACATCATGCGGCGCATCATCCAGGGCACGGGGGTGGAGGTCATCCACCTGGGCCACAACCGCTCGGTGCACGAAATCGTGCAGTGCGCGGTGCAAGAAGATGCCCAGGCCGTGGCCATCACCAGCTACCAGGGCGGCCACGTCGAGTACTTCAAGTACATGGTCGACCTCATCCGCGAGAGTGGCCAGCGCATCGAAGTCTTCGGAGGCGGCGGCGGCACCATCCTCCCGTCTGAGATCGAGGAACTGCACAGCTACGGCGTCACCCGCCTCTACAGCCCCGACGACGGCCGCGAGATGGGCCTGCAGGGCATGATCGACCACCTGGTGGGCACCGCCGACTTCGAGAAGCGCTCCGGTGCGTTCACCGACGACCAATGGGCCCGCCTCGCCGAAGGCCACGACGCCACGCTGGCCGCCGCCATCACCATCGTAGAGAACCACCCCGCGCTCCGCGCCGACTTCATGGCCCGGGCACGCGCGATGATGGGCGACCGGAAGGTGCCTGTCGTGGGCATCACAGGCACCGGCGGCGCGGGCAAGAGCTCGCTGGTCGACGAAATCATCCAGCGCTTCCTCCGCGACCCCTCCAAGGCCACCGACCGCATCGCCATCATCTCGGTCGACCCCACCCGGCGGCGGTCGGGCGGGGCCCTGCTGGGCGACCGCATCCGCATGAACAGCGTCGACCATCCGCGCGTGTACATGCGCTCGATGGCCACGCGGCAGGCGCACATGTCGCTGTCGGGCAGCGTCACGGATGCGGTCGACCTGTGCAAGGCGGCCGGCTTCGCGATGGTCATCCTCGAGAGCAGCGGCATCGGCCAGTCCGACTCCGGCATCGTCGACCACGCCGACGTCTCCCTGTACGTCATGACCTCCGAGTACGGCGCGGCCACGCAGCTCGAAAAGATCGACATGCTCGACTACGCCGACGTCATCGCCATCAACAAATTCGACAAGCGCGGCGCGGAAGATGCCCTTCGCGACGTCCGCAAGCAGGTCCGCCGCAACCGGGGCGCCTTCGACACCCCCCTCGACCAGCTCCCGGTCTACGGCACCATCGCCAGCCAGTTCGCCGACGACGGGGTGACCGCTCTGTACGCCGAGCTCGACCGCCGCGTGCAGGCCTGGCTGGGCGAACAGACCGGTGCAGCAGCGCCCTTCGACCTCGAGCGCAAGCGGGCCGGGCTCATGCCTCCCGAGCGGGCACGCTACCTCGCAGAAATCTGTGAGAGCATCGACCGCTACGCCGACTTCGTCACCGAACAGTCCGGCATCGCCCGCCGCCTCTACCAGCTCCAGGGAACCGTCGGTGTCCTGCGCGACCTGCCGGGCGGAGTCGCAGACACACCCACCGCCGTGTTGCAGACCATCGAGGGGGACTCCGACACCACCCACGACCTCATCCGCCGCTACAACGCACTGCGCGAACGCCTCCACGCCGACTGCCGCGAGATGCTCGCCGAGTGGCCAAGCGTGGTCGAGCGCTACGGCGCAGACACCTACAGCTTCCAGGTCCGCGGCCGCACCCTGTCGCAGCCGCTCAAGCGCAAGAGCCTGTCAGGGAGCCTCATCCCGCGGGTGTCGCTCCCCCGCTTCCAGGACTGGGGCGACCTCCTCGCCTGGCGCATGCACGAGAACCTCCCCGGGGCGTTCCCGTACGCCGCAGGTGTGTTCCCCCTCAAGCGTGTGGGCGAAGACCCCGCCCGCATGTTCGCCGGCGAAGGGGGTCCGGAGCGCACCAACAAGCGCTTCCACTACGTCTCGCGCGGCCAGCCCGCCAAGCGCCTGTCCACGGCCTTCGATTCCGTCACCCTGTACGGCGAAGACCCCGACCGTCGCCCCGACATCTACGGCAAGGTGGGCAACTCCGGCGTGAGCGTGTGCAACGTCGACGACGCCAAGAAGCTCTACAGCGGCTTCGACCTCGCCCACAAGGCCACCAGTGTGTCGATGACCATCAACGGCCCTGCGCCGATGGTCCTGGCGTTCTTCCTCAACACCGCCATCGACCAACAGTGCGAGCGCTACATCGCCGACAATGGCCTCGAGGCCACGGTCGACGCCAAGATCGACGCCATCTACGCCGAGCGCGGCATGGACCGCCCCCGGTACCAGGGCAGCCTCCCCGAGGGCAACGACGGCCTGGGCCTCGCGCTGCTGGGGGTGTCGGGCGACGAAGTGCTCCCCGCCGATGTGTACGCCCACATCAAGGCCAAGACCCTCACCCTCGTGCGCGGTACCGTGCAGGCCGACATCCTGAAGGAAGACCAGGCCCAGAACACCTGCATCTTCTCCACCGAGTTCGCGCTCCGGATGCAAGGCGACATCCAGCAGTACTTCGTCGACCACGGCGTTCGGAACTTCTACTCGGTGAGCATCAGCGGGTACCACATCGCCGAAGCCGGCGCGAACCCCATCACCCAGCTGGCCTTCACGCTCGCCAACGGCTTCACGTTCGTCGAGTACTACCTGTCGCGCGGCATGCACATCGACAGCTTCGCGCCCAACCTGTCGTTCTTCTTCAGCAACGGCATGGACCCCGAGTACGCGGTCATCGGGCGCGTGGCCCGGCGCATCTGGGCCAAGGCCATCCGCGAGAAGTACGGCGGCAACGCCCGAAGCCAGAAGCTGAAGTACCACATCCAGACCAGCGGACGGTCGCTGCACGCCCAGGAGATTGCGTTCAACGACATCCGCACGACTCTGCAGGCGCTGTACGCCATCTACGACAACTGCAACTCGCTGCACACCAACGCCTACGACGAAGCCATCACCACCCCCACCGAAGAAAGCGTGCGGCGGGCGCTGGCCATCCAGCTCATCATCAACCGCGAGCTGGGCCAGGCGAAGAACGAGAACCCCCTCCAGGGCAGCTTCATCATCGAAGAGCTCACCGACCTCGTCGAGCAGGCCGTGCTCACCGAATTCCGACGGATTTCCGACCGCGGTGGCGTGTTGGGGGCCATGGAGCGCATGTACCAGCGGTCCAAGATCCAGGAGGAATCGCTGGTGTACGAGACGCAAAAGCACACGGGCGAGCTGCCCATCATCGGCGTGAACACCTTCCTCGACGAACAAGGCAGCCCCACGATTCTCCCCGACGAAGTGATTCGCTCCACCACCGAAGAGAAAGACTACGCCATCTCGTCGCGCGAGGCCTTCCAGGTGCGCAACGGCAAGAAGCGCGAGCAGGCCCTCACACAGCTCCAGCAGGTGGCCCTCGACGGCGGCAACATCTTCGAGCAGCTCATGGAGACCGTGAAGGTGTGCACTCTGGGCGATGTGTCCCGAGCGCTGTACGAAGTGGGCGGCCGCTACCGGCGGAACATGTGAGCGGCGTGCGTTCCGTCCTTGTCTTGGGCAGCCTCACGGTGGCGTTGGGGGGCTGCTTCAAGGCACCGCCGCCCACCGAAGGCCTGGCTCCAGGTCCCAAGCGCGCCGAGCTCGACCTGTGGGCAGCGGGGCCGAGCGGCTCCAAGCTCTACGTGGAGGCCGACCTCGGCGACGGCGTCCCCAGGCTCTTTCTCTTCGACACGGGCGCCGACATCTCGGCCATGTCCGAAGAGGTGGCCCGCGAGCTGGGCCTCACACCGGTCGCCCAGCGGGGTGGGGTGTCGGGCATGGGCGGACGCGTCTCGGGGTGGTCGGCTGTGCGCGTGCCCACCGTCGAGGTCGGCCCCTTCGATGTGCACGGAATTGCCTTCGCAGTGGGCGTTCCCGGCGTCCCCACCCAAGCGGGCCTCGTGCCGGTGGCGGGCATCCTGGGCAGCAATGTGTGGCACCACTTCCAGCTGGCGGTGGACTACCCGGCCCATGTGTTGGAGCTGTACCGACCCGGTCTGATGCCCCCGTCCCAAGACACCATTCCGCTCTACCTCAGCCGCGGGCACACCCGAATTGCGGTCGACCTGCTCGTGGTCGACCCCTCCGCCGAAGGCGGCGTGCGCAGCCATCCCTGGGAGCTCGAGGTCGACACCGGCGCCTACGACGTGGTTCTCGCAGGCGCCCCCGACCACGCCGAAGGCCTCGCCGAACTGGCCACCACCGGTCTCGAGCCCATCTTCGGTGTGGGCGCCGACGACTCCCTGCCCGTCACGTCGTTTCTGCGCACCACCCGTCGGCTTCCGCTGCAAGGCGTGCGCGTGGGCAACACTGTGGTCGAAGAAGAACTCGACGCCCGCTGGGTGGACTACGAGGGCCGCGGTGGCTTCGCCCCTCCCGACATGCCCGGCCTCATCGGCCACAAGATGTTCGACAGCCACCGGCTTGTGTTGGACTTCCCCGGCAGGCGCCTCGCCCTGCTGCCCCCCGAGCGTGAAGCCCGCGACAACGACATCCACACGTGGGCCCTCGACCACCTGAAGCGCTCCGACAGCGCCAACGCCGAGTACCGGGCCAAGCTCCTGGTGGCCGTCGACCGCATGGACGACGGGATGGCCCTGCTCGACGACCACATCACCGCACACCCCGACGACCGCGACGCCACCGTGCTCCTGTCTCGCATGGTGCGGGCCAAAGGCGACCCCGACCGCGCCGATGCCCTCCTGGCGCCGTTTTCGCCCGAGCAGCTGGTGGAGCACGGCACGATTGTGGAAGCGGTCAACAGCCGGTGGCTGGCCGGCGAGGTCGATGCTGCAGTCGAGCTGGCCACCCAAGCCACCCGTGCGGTCCCCGACTCTGCACCGGCGCAGGTGGCCTTGGCCGACGCCCTCATGGCGCGTGCGGACTGGACCGGCGCACGACGGGCGCTGCGCGAAGCCAACCGTATCGCCGACAACCCCGATGGTCAGCTGCTTCGGCGAGCATGGGTGGCCGCCAACGAAGGCGACACCGCCGCAGCCCTCACCCACTTCCGACGGCGCCTCGACCTCTACCCCTCGGGCCCGTTCACCCCCTGGCTCTACGCCTGGACCGCCCGGGATGGCGAGCTGGCCCCGCTGGTGCGCCGCGACATCGAGCGCGCCCTGGCCCGCCTGCACCCGGGCGACGGTCCGCTCGACTTCGTGGCCGCTGCCATGACCCTCATGGACGACCCCGAGGCGGCTGCAGAGTGGCGCACCCGCGGGCAAGACCGCGACTGTCCCAAGGCGCCGAGCGACGCCAGCCGCGCCAACTGCGAGGCCTGGTACGCCGGCCTGGTGGGCGCCGACCTCGACACCGCCTGGGAGCGCATCCAAGCCGCGGTGGAGGCTGAGCCCGACCGCAGCGAGTACCTCGACACCCTCGCGGTGGTGGCCGAAGCCCGCGGCGACCTTCCCGCAGCCCGCGACGCCGCCCGTCGTGCCGCTCGCCTGTCCCCCGCCGACGTGTACCTTCTGTGGCAGGTGCGCCGCCTCGACGCCACCGAACCCACCTCATCGAACTGACCCCGGAGCCCCCATGCGCCGCTCGTCCATCTGGTCCTCGCTCGTGGCCGCCCCACTGCTGCTCTGGGGCCTGTCATCCATCGCCGGCACCGACCCCAACGCACCCGCCCCGCCCAATGGCAAGGTGGTCAAGGTGTACGACGGCGACACCGTCACCCTCGCCAGCGGCGACAAGGTGCGCCTCAAGTGGGTGAACACGCCCGAGCTGCGGCCCATGGAAGAGTACGCCGTCGAGGCCCGCGACAGCGCCGCCAAGCTGGTGATGGGGCAGACCGTCGAGCTGGTGTACGGTCCGGGCGGCAAGCGCGACGGCTACGGTCGGCTGGTGGCGGGCATCCGCACCGAAGAGGCCGACCTGTCCACCCATCTCGTCGAGAATGGCCTCGCGCACGTCTTCATCATCCCCCCCGACGACCTCGACCCCACCCAGCTCCTCGAAGCACAAGAGCGGGCCCGAAAGGCGAAGAAGGGCATCTGGTCGCTGCCCGACTACCAAGGCGCGCTGCACATCACGAGCTTCCACGCCAACGGAAAGGGCGACGACCGCGCCTTTGTCAACGGTGAGTACCTGCGGGTGAGCAACATCACCAACAGCGCGGTCAACCTGGGCGACTACACCATCGAAAACCTCGCCGGCAAGCGCTTCAACCTGCCGGCGGTGTCGCTGCCCGCAGGCCACACGGTCAAGATCCACTCGGGCAAGGGCACCCACAAGCGCGACCCCACCGACCAGATCGCGGTCTACCTGGGCAGCGAGCTGCCGCTGTACGACAACAAGCGCGACAAGGTGGTCATCCGCACCAAGGACGGCAAGGTGGTCACGGAGCGTCGGCACCAGGTGAAGTAGCCGGACGCAGCACCGCGAGCGCAAAGGCCGGGGGCCTGCCGGTCTCGAGCGCTGCGGCGTCGTCGGCGGCGACCAGGATGAGCAGCTGTTCCTGCACCTGGTCGCAGGCGCGGCGAACGGCGGTGGTGGCGGCCTTTCGGTCGGCGAGCGTGGCAGCGGCTTCGTCGTGGAGGGTGCACAGGCGGTGGTAGGCAGCCTGTCCTTCTGCGACGAATGCAGAGTCGAGGCCGTGCGGGGCCAGGCTGGCAGACCGGGTGGACAAGGCAGCGAAGAGGTCGGCGCCTGCGGTCACCAGGCCGGCGGCTCGGGGTGCGGGAACCCGCCGATAGCCGAACACCGTGGAGAATCGACGCTCGGGGTCGGCCCCACGCCGGGCGGCGAACCGAAGCCGCGCGAACAGCCGGGCCCGCCAGTGGAAGAACGCTCGGGAGGCCTCGGCCCGCTCGGCGAGAACCTCGGTGCGGCGCTGGGCGGCTTCGGCTTGCCAGTCGAGGTGGTCTTGGAGGTCGTGGCGGGCGCGGTCGAGGGTGCGCCGGAGCACGGAACCGTCGAGACCGACCAGCTGGAGGTCGATCAGAGCGGTGGTGAGGGCGGGGTTGGCGAGCTGGGCGGCGGAGGCATGGGCCTGGGCCAGCACCAGGGTGGGATGGACCCGAAACCAGCTCGCGAACGCCGGCACGTCAGCTTCGGTTGGCCCACTCGCGCGCGAGTGTGTCGCGGAGGGTGCGCATCAGCGGGCGCAAGCTGCGGTGGTTGCAGATGCGCGCGGCTTCGGAGGGGTCGAACCAGTCGACCTCGAGGATGCCCTCCCGGCGGCTCGGCGCGAATTCCGTGCACCGCTGGGGGGTGTCCATCAAGTACATGTGGAGGGTCTTCAGGCGGGGCGACCCATCGGGCGTGTGGAAGCCGTAGCGGATGTACCCGAGGCGGCTCGTGATCTCGAGCGGCAGGCCGGGACAGCCCATCTCTTCGCGCACTTCGCGGACGGCGGCGGTCTCGGGGGACTCACCGGGCTCGAGCTTGCCCTTGGCGACCTCCCAGCTGGTGCCACTGCGCCGCTGGACCCGGATGAGCGCCAGCAGCGGACCTTCGGGCCCCCACCACACGGGGATGCCACCGGCCGACACCTGCTCGGCGAAGCCATCGGCGAGGTTGAGCACATGCCGAATGGGCACGCTGCGGGTCTGCCACAGCCCTTGGGCATTGCGCTCGAAGAAGCAGCCGTCGCGGCGGGCCCGGGAGACGTCGATGTAGAGGACGGCGGGGTCTTCGGACGAGCGATGGGCCACCTGCCAGGCCTGCCCTTCGTGGCGCGAGAGGAAGACCGGCCGGCCCCCACGAACTTCGAGGGCGCCCATCTCCAGGGCCTTCTCGACACGTTCATCGGAGGTGGCGTGGTACAGGATGTCGGGCGGGAAGCCTCCGCGACGGCGGTTCCGACGCCGACGGGGGTCTCCGCGACGGCGGTCGTCGGACCGACGGCGGTTCCGTCGTGCATCCGGTGCCACCTGACGGGGGCGCTCGGCCTTCCTGTCGTTCACACGTTCTCCGGCGCCGGGCCCCGCAATGGCTCGCCGCGAGCTCTCTCCGACTGTTCGGAAGAGAGCGGGACCGGTCTGGTTTTCGACGACATCGGAGATCAACGAAGCCGACCCCGAGAGGGGCTCGGTCCAGCACCCAAGTCTACCCGATCACACGCCGCGAGCCCAGCGCCGGACCCCTCGGATCATTCGAGAGGGAGGTCTTGACGGTGCTACTGAACCGGATCGATGACCCGTCGCCAGAGGGCATCTGCGGTGTCGGCGGCGTTGCGCGTGGAGGTGCAAAACCACTTCCAGCGCTCGAGGCGGCCCTTCGGAGCGGGATCACCGGGGACCACCACCGGGAAGCGGGCGTGGTCGACGAAGCGTCCGCCGAGGAATTTGAAGGTGTCGACGAGTCCCCGGGCGGCATCGGTGGGACCGCTCTGGGCACCGATGGCTGCAGGCAGCGCGACCGCCACGCCGTCGGCGGCGGGGTTGAGCTTGGGCAGGACCACCGCACCCGGGAGGGTGAGCACGGGACCGATGGTGTCGAGCACGGCGCACACCACGAGCTCGGCATCGGGATGGGTGCGGGCGTGGTGGAGCATGGCCGTGACCCAGGCCGTGAGGGCCGGACGGGCTTCGGCGCGGACCCGCTCGAAGGCTTGGGAGAGGTCGCCGGACGCTTGCGCAGCCAGGGCCTGGTCGAGGGTGCAGCCGAGGGGGATGTTGCCGCCGGTGTGGGCGCCGGGGCGTGCGAGGAAGTTGTGCTGGGGGGCTGCACGGCCGCCGTAGAGGGCCCGGCCGGCGCGGAGCCCGAGGGTGGCGCGCTCGAAGGGCGACACGGCGGACTGGAGGAGGAGGTCGACCACAGACGGCTCCGCCATGCAGCCCAGGCCCTTGAGGCCTTGGAGCAGCTCCCGTCCCAGCCGCCGCGACTGGGGGTTGGTGCTGCGACACATGCGCACGATGGCCTGTGTGGCGGGATGTTCGCCGGTGCCGGCGCGGTCGACGGTGAACCACTCGCCCGTGCCGTAGTCGGACAGACACACCGCCAAGGGGGCCTCGGACGGACCGGGCACCACCACCACTGCGCCACCGCCGGGACGGCTGCCGACGCCACACGATGCGAGCACCGCGCTGTGGACCAGAGCCGGGCCTTCGACCGGTGTGATCTCGGTGGGGTCGCCCATCACCGACACGGACAGGCGCTGGCCGAATTGGCGTGCTCGGGAGAGCAACAGGATGCCCGCCGTGAGGGCTGCCGGACTGTTTCCGCTCAACTCGACGGACATCGCCACCTCATCCCAGTCGTCACTCTATTCCGATCGACGCCAGCCGGCTTTGGCTGTGGCGATGTGCACCGCCCACGAAGGCCCCAGGATCCATACCAGGCTGCTGCCAAAGGACACGGTGGCCAGGAGAGTGTCCCACACTGCCCACATCACTGCTGTGCCCGCAAGGCCGATGGCGGTGAGTCCGAGGCCTGCCCGCACACACAAGCGGGCGGGGAGGAGGCCCTGCCCCACAAGCGATGACTCTTCGATGGGCAAGCGACCCGCGCGCCAGGCGTTGTATGCGAAGTACAGCACCAGCAGGCGCACCCCGAAGATCCAGGACTCGGCCGACACCACGGCGAGGAAGGTGGCGAGGGGGCGCACGGGGTAGTCGGCGCCGAGGTAGCCCAGCCACACAAAGGGCACGACGAATGCGGTGAAGACACCGGCCGCCGCGCTGCCGGATGCGCCGGTGCGAATCCACCGGTTGGTGGTGGACGGGGCGGCCTTTCCGGCGGGAGTGGGGCCGTGGTACCGCACCTTGTCGTCGGCCTCGGCCCGCACGAACTCGATGAATTCGGGCACGAAGCGCGTGGCCAGGACCTGGCCGGGACCGCGGTCTTCGGGGAGCCAGGGGGTGAGGGCGTGGCGGTCGGCTTCCCGGCTGACGCGCACGCCGGGATGGGCGCGACCGACCATGCGCAGGCTGTAGTCGCCGTCGGGGTGCCGGGCCTGCAGCTCGACCTGGACATTCCAGAGCAGGGCATCGGCGACCGCACCGCCGGGCCGGAGGAACAACGTGACGGAGTCGTCGAAGGGGGCGACGGCCGCCCGCTCCATGGGTCGGTCGGCGCCGTGGGCCACCACTTCGACCGGGCCGTGGAAGGACAGCACACGGACCACATCGGGCGGGACATTCACCTGCGACGCCATCGGTTCCCTCGCTCAGTGCACGAGGTCGAGGCCGGGCTGGGCGGCCGGCGTGGGGGTGTTGACGCGCAGCTTGAGCCCTTCACGACGCACCCGGGCGAACCAGCCCCCCACTCCGCGGGGGCGCGGCCAGCCGTCGACGGCACGGCGGATGATGGGGTCGCCTTCGATGGGCTTGCCCCGGGTGTCGAGGGGGTGCCAGGCGGTCCACCAGCGGTTGTCGGGCCACTCGATGAACACCACCAGCCCGCGCACCTTCTTGCCACCGGGACGGTGGACCCACATCGTGCCGGCCAGGGCGCCACAGTCGAGCTCGGGCCGGCCGGCGATGGAGGCGAGCAGGCGCGCGCGATGGGGCTCGGGGGCCTCGAACACACTGGCGAGGTCGAATTGTTCGATCCGCTCGGCGTGCAGGGCCACCACCGCCGCACGGGGAGGGCCTTTTTCGCGGGCGGTGTCGACCAGACGCGCAAACATCGACTCCCCGAGGGCGTCGTCGGGTGTGGGGAGCAGCTCGGGGTCGCGTCGTCCTGACCGCACGCGCAGGGTCCACTGGGGCACCGTGGTCCTCCAGACCGGTGGGGGGGCCGGGGCCCCTATTGCGTTGGGCACGGCAGAGGAGCAGCTTTTGCGTCGAGGGGGGCGCCGGCTGCGGCATACAGGGCGCGGATGCGGGGGTGGTGGTCGGTGCCCTGACGGAGCGGACAGCTCTGGAGGTGTTCGGTGGTGGCCCCCTGGCGGCCTTCGAGCAGCACCAGCCGCGGCTCGAGGCGCAAGCAGTGGGCGATGGGGCGGTCGACTCGGGACAGCAGCGCGCGGGCTTCGTGCTCGCGACGGAGCGGCAACACCACCGCCACTCGGGGGGCGAGGCGGGCCATGGCCGGGAGGAGCTCGTCGAGGTCGCCAGACAGCGCGTGCCGGGCAGCAGCGCGCATGGGGTCGGCAGGGAGGTGTCCGGAGCCCACGGAAAAGTACGGCGGGTTGCTCACCACGAGGTCGGCAGACCGGTGGGGAAGGTCGCGGACGTCGCCCACCTCGAAGCTGTAGCGGTGCTCCAGCCCACTCTCGGCAGCAGACCGTCGGGCCCACGGAGCCCACTCGGCACGCGCATCCACTCCACACACGTGCGCACCGGCCCGCGCCAGGAGGAGGCCCAGCACACCGCTTCCCGCACCCACATCCACCACGCGCGCGGGCACACCTCGTTGCAGCACCCAGCCGGCCAGGACCACAGGGTCGAGCGAGAAGCGGTACCCGGGGCGCGGCTGGTAGATCCACACCCCGTCGGCCGCCGCGTGCCGCTCCCACTCCCGCGCGACTGCGCTCAGCGGTCGCTCGCCTTCAAGTCGACCAGCAGCACCCGCGCGCGGAGGTCGTCGGGCATCAGGCGGAGGGCCTCGCCGAGGCTCTTCCGGGCACCGCGGAGGTCGTCGCCTTCTTTCTGGGCTTCTGCGCGCCAGCGGTAGAGCGTGGCTTCGTTGGGCGCCTTCTCGAGGGCCTGCACGAACGCGGCGCGGGACTGTGCGGCGTCGCCGTCCATGGCCATGGAGCGCCCCCGGACGCCGTAGAGGATGCCAGGGTTGGCGCTGGTCTCGACCACCTGGCTGGTGTGCTTGAGGGCGAGGCGCGTGCTGCCCTTGTGGAGGTGGTACTGGGCGAGGGCGGCGTTCGCGGCGGGTGCGTCGGCCCCGCCCACGAGCGCGCGCTCCAAGACGCGGCGGGCATCGGACATCCCGGCATACATCGACACCACACCGATGACGCCGTAGCCCCGGGACGCAAACCGGACGTCGCCGAGGAGGTCGTTTTCGAGGGACCGGCGGAAGGACTTCCAGTCGGTGTCGTCGGCCCACACCCGCTGGAGGGGGTCGCGCGACTCATCGACGTAGATGTCCATGAACGCGGCTTGTTCGAGGAAGTTGATGGCGCCATCGCGGTCGCCCACGCCCAGGCGGTTGCGAGCGGCTTCGAGGGGCACGCGGGGCCAGAAGGGGTCGGTCTCGCCGGCGCTGCGCAGCTCGCTCTCGGCCAGGCGCTCTCGGCCGGCTTCGATGTAGAACGCGGCGGCAGCGACATGCCAGCGGGCCAGCTCGTGTCCTTCGAGGAGGGTGGGCTCGGTGGCGCGGAGCAGGGCCTCGGCTTCGGCGGCCTTGCCCATCTTCTGCAGTGCACGGGCCTTCTGGAGCCCGGCCACCGCATCTCTCTCGCCGATGGCCAGCGCGGCGTCGGCAAACTCGACGGCATCGCCATATTTGCCCGCGAGGATGGCGGCGGAGGCGGCGTCTCCCAGAGCCCGGCTGCGCTCGGCATACCCACCGAAGCGGGGGTGGTCGACGGCTGCCCGGTAGGCGTCGAAGGCAGGCCGGGCCGCGTTGTAGACCTTCAGCTGGATCTCGGCGACCCGCACCCGGGTGCCGATGCGACCGGGGGCGAGGTCGACCACCTTCTGGCCGGCCTTGCGGGCGTCTTCCCACTCTCCGAGGGCCACGTGGGCGTCGAACAGCACGGCGTAGGGCTCCACCTCGCCGGGGTGCGCTCGCTTCAGAGCCTCCGCGACCTCGATGGCTTCGCGGTAGCGGTCTTTTTCGATGAGAACGCGGGCGTACGGAAGCGCGACACGGAGCTCGCCCGGGTAGCGGGTGTGGAGCGTGGAGAGGTCGGCGACGAGGCCCTGGGCTTCGGCTGCGATGAGGGCACAGCCGAGGTCGGCGCTGGAGCCGGTCTGGCCTGCGGTGCCGGGTGCCGACGCACATCGATTGGCGAGGTCGGCGGCAGCCCCTCGGTTGCCGTGCGCGAACGCGCCCATGGCCGCCGCGCGGGATGCGGAGATGTCTTCGGGCGACATCGCCACCACCCGGTCGACCACGAGGGTGAGGTGGTCGGAGAGCTCGGGTTCGTCGACCAGCAGCAGGGCGTACAGCTCGGCGAGGGCGCTCCAGGCTTCCGGGTCGTCGGGCGCGAGGATGGCGGCTTGTTCCAGGTGTTCGCGGGCTTCCAGGTAGCCCTTGCGGGTGCCCGACCACAGGCCGATGCGGCCGCGCTGGAGCCGAAGGTGCGAGGCCCCGCCGGCGTTGGGCCACTTCTTTCGCAGGGCCTCGACCACCTCGCTGCCGGGGTAGTTGCGGCGGCGGCGGAGGTCTTGTTCGGCGGCGCCCTGGTCGACCGCCCGCACCACCTGGTCGGTGACCGCAGAGCCGGTCTTGCCGAAGAGCTCGCTCACCTGGTCGACCGTTTCCTGGGGGACGACGAAGAGGTCTTGCTGGACCGCCACCACCGCCAGTCCCACAGCTGCGACCGCGGCGGCCACACTGCCCACCCGCTTGACCACCCGCTGCATGTCGCCTGCACGGCGCTCGCGACGACGTTGGTCCTGGCTGCCCACGAGGCGCTCGGCGTCGACATTCCCCGGGAGGAAGAACGACTGGAGGTCGGGGTGCTCGATGATGGGCTTCCAGCGCCCCCCCTGTCGCGCAGCCATGTCGACCGGACCGAGAGCACCGCGCAGGAGCTGATCCACCAAGGCTTCGTGGGATAGGGGACCCCGCGTACTGCCCCCCACCGTGCGGACCGTCCAGCGACGGCGTTCCACAGGGGTCTGGGGACCCGCAAGAGCGCACCGGTTGCACACTGCGGCGGGTCGTCGGTCGGACCGGGAAACGGGTGCGCCGCAGGAGTAGCAATACCGTCGAATCATGGTGTGCCGTGGCGTCGGTGGGAGGACCGGAAGTCTACACCGCGCGCTCTGCCCGCCCGAGCGAATCCGGCCCGTCACTGGGGCCCAAGCACCCTCCAGCGCACAACATTGACCGTATTGGGTCCGGTGACGTAGCCCGTCACGAGCACCGTGCGGCCGGCATGCTGCCCCAGGTCGCCCAGAGAGCCCTCTTCGAGGAAGAAGGTGGCGCCGGTCTGGCGGTCGGTCACGTACCACCGCATCCCTTCGCGAACGAGCTTGCCCACGTAGGGTGCGCTGCCGTCGCCCGCATCGGTGACCACCCAGTCCTTCACCAGCACCGTGCGCCCGCGACGGGGGCCCTCGACCATCACGCTGCACCCGCCGAGGTCGGCGAACAGCACGGCATCATCACCGGTGGACAGCCGGTAGGACTGGCCCGAGGACTCCACCAGCTTCACGGTGCCCCCACCGGCGTCGACCAGGCCCATGTAGCGCGCCTTTGCGACACACCCGGAGGACAGCACGAGCGCACCGGCTCCCAACGCAAGCTGAAGCAGTCGTGGCATCCGGTGGGATCTCCTTCGGGGTGTCCGCCAGCAGACACGCGGGACATAGCGCGGTGTTCCACGTCGAGGGACCGTCCCCTCGCCCGGCCGCTGGCGTCTCCGCGATGACATCCGCGAGAAAGGTGGTGCGCCCGTGCTCCTCAACAGGCTACGGCGGCGGAACGGCCATCCGCCCGAGCGCGCTCCGAGATGGGCCCGAGTAGGCTATTGTGGGCCGGCTCGGAACCTCTTGGCCTGCGCCGCGCGCGCCTTCGGCCACATCCCGAACAGAGCGGGCGACCGGACCGTCACCCGACTCGGACGCGCCATGATCACACTGCCCCGTACCGTCGGCCCCTACACCCTTCACCAGAAGCTCGGCACCGGAGGCATCGCGGAGTCCTTCCTCGGACGTCCCACCGATGGCAACGGCCCCGAAGTGGTGGTTCGACGGGTGCTGCCGTTCGTCTGCGCCGACCCCGACCGCCTCGCCGCCACCGAAGCGCGGGTGCGCGACCTCATGGGCATCCGGCACCCCTTCCTCGTGCCGGTCGTCGACTGGCTCGCGGTGGGTCGAGAGCGCTTCATCGTCGAAGAGTACGTCCGCGGCGAGACCCTCTCCTCCATCCTCGACACCCGCCGGCGCATGCACGCGCCCCTGCCGGCCAACGTCTTCCTCAACCTGGCCACCCAGATCTGCAACGGCCTCGAAGCCCTGCACGGCCGTCCCGGCAGCACCACGGGCACCCAACAGGTCCTGCACCTGGGCCTGCGTCCCGGCGCGGTCCTCGTCACTGCCGAAGCCAAGGTGGTGCTCGGCAGCTACGGCCTCGTCCGGTCTCCCACCCTCCTGCCCCACGGTGGCGTCACCGCCCCCAGCCCCGGCCAGCTGCGGTACCTCGCGCCCGAACAGACCCTCTCCGACGCCGAGCTGTCGCCCGCCACCGACATCTTCTCGCTGGGCAGCATCCTCTTCGAGCTCGCCACCAGCCAGGTGCTCTTCGACGCCGGCAGCAACCTGCGCACCATCCACGCCGTGCGCCGCGCCGAAGTCTCCGGCCCGCTCGAGTCGGTCCGCGAGCGCATCCCCGGCCTCGACCGCGTGCTCACCCGCGCGCTCGCCCAGAACCCCCGCTTCCGCTACCACCGCGCCTTCGTGCTCCGCGAAGACCTCCGCGGCCTGATGGCCAGCTACTCCTTCAGCACCGTCGCCGAAGACACCCGCGCCGTGCTCGAAGCCGTCCAGTCCGCCCCGCCGCGCGCAGCGGTCGCACCCGCCACGTCGAGCCCCCGGCCCAACTCCCACAAGGCGCTGGCCACAGCCCCCGAGCCCAGCCTCTCCGGCGGTCAGTCCGAGACCCTCCACGCCCACCAGGCACTGGATGCGGGCCTCTTCGAAGACACCCGCCACAGCTCCGGGCCGCCGCCCCTGGTCACCGACGAACGGGCCATCCACACCGCCCCCGACCTCGGCCAGCTCGCCCCCCCTCCCCCATCGCAGCCCGCCCCCCCGCCGGTCACGTCGCTGCCGCCCCTCGCCCCGCCGCGGTCGGGCCCCCCACCGGTTCTCGAGCCGCTGGGCCAGGTCTCCCCCCACGAACCCACCGTCCCCGACCCCATCGCACCGCCGTCGAGCCCCCCGCCACGCCGCGACTCCCCCACCCTCGCGCCGATCGACGACGACCTCCTCGACGACCCCAGCTTCGGCCCCGACCCCGAGTCCGAGTTCGCCGGTGTGGAGATGCCCTGGGACAAGCTGTCCGACGACAGCGCCGGCACCCCCGAAGACCTCCCCGAGCCCCGTCCCATCCCCGCACGGCAAGACGCCTGGGCCGTCGCCCATCCCTCGGGCCCCGACGGCACTGCGCCCTTCAAGGGTGCCGGCACTGCGCCCTTCCGCGCCGGCGACACCGCACCGCCGCCCAACCTGGCCTCGCCCCCCCCGCCGCCCCCTGCCCTGCCCGACCGCGACGCCTCGGGCAAGCCGGTCGAGCCCAACGAAACCGCATTCCTGCCCGCGCCCCCGCGGTCGCCGCCCCCGCCCGTCGCAGAAGCCGCTCCTCCCCCGCCTCTGCGCCAGGTGCTGCCGCCCGCCCCCGCCGCGCCGGCATCGCCCGAAGACACCGCCTTCTTCGCCGCCCCGCTGCCGCCTCCGCCCGCGATGGCGCCCGAGCTGCCACCATCACTCACCCTCGCGCCGCCCCCGGTTGCAGCTGCACCGCCGCCGGTCGCTGCTGCCACCCCACCGGTCGCGGCACCGCCACCCGTCGCTGCCGCTCCTC
>ENA-OWNT01001155-OWNT01001155.1-seawater-metagenome-genome-assembly--contig:-NODE-1155-length-36864-cov-4.964036_pt1 | contig 36864 bp, 38 predicted proteins | sample MGYA00238136_ERZ651165 | MGnify/ENA primary metagenome ERZ651165 (study PRJEB26861, sample SAMN08777766) | seawater metagenome | isolation source: coastal seawater | place: USA: Florida | collected...
CAACACGCCACCGACCGACCGCCGACACTCACTGATGAGCGCTGAGCAACGAAGCAGCACAGCAGCTCTGCGTTTCTCCTCTCAACACAACGCCACAACTCCACTCACCGCCGCCCCGCCGCCCCCCAACGACTTCGACTGCGACAGTGAGTGGCAGTGAGGGTATACGGTGTTGCATGTAATACTCATTTATGGAGATTGACTGCGACGCATTACTATCATCAAAGTGCACATCACTTCCTTGCAGAGTTTGGTTGTACAGTGTATAGCGCCGGAATGTCCTCTTTGGCATAGCGATAACGCTGACGAATGAAACAGTGGATGTTGCGGAGTTGAAAGAGACTTTTTGCGAATTTGCGAATTGCGAATTGCGAATTGCCCCTCAATGGCCAATGAATGTGCCCAAAGTGATGCTTCGCAGTGGAAGATGCGATTCACTCGCACTATTGCTGGTACATCAGTTTGTGTGGGTTCAGTACCGTACATTTGGTTAACGTCGCGTTTATTTTTATTTGCTCAGACACAGTTGCTTGCAGAGTTCGAGTGAGAGCTGAGAGCTGAGAGAGGGAGCATTCATTGAGGGTCGGTCATTCAGTGTGACGGTGGAGTGGAGTGAACGAACGCCCGACCGACCGACCGACTGACTGTGAGTGAAGAGAGAGAGATTTGAGATTTGACTTTTTGAACTTTTTGAACTTTTTGAACTTTTTGAACTTTTTGAACTTTTTGACTTTTTGACTTTGAATGGTTGTGGGTGAGCGAGGGAGTGAGTGGCATTCTGCATTCTGTACAGTATTCTGCATTCTGCATTTTGTATTTATTCTGTCATCGCCCTTCCTTCCTCGGCCGACGTTCCTTCGTTCTTCGTCGTTCCTTCGTCGTTCCTTCGTTCGTTCCTTCGTTCGTTCGTTCGTCGTTCGTTCGTCCGTCGTTTCGGTGTTGGCATCGGCGTGAACGGCGCGACCCCAACACTCCGTCGCCGCGGTCGGTTCGATTTCGTTGACGCTGGCGTGGCGGTGTGGCGTTCGGGAGAGTGCCTTGCCTGTGCTTGGGGTTGGATGGATGGACACGAGAGTGCGTAGAAGGAGTTGTCGGAGTTTAAAGTGGTCCAATGGTTGCTTGGATGTGTGGGTGTGTGCAGTGACTGTGCGGACTGAATGCCACACGTTCGGATTTTTGTTGTTGCAACAACGAGACCCGCCGCAGCGAAGACGATTCTAGACGGCTAAATGCTTGGGCTTGGCCATAATGACAAGCCGATGCGTACAACATGGTAAAAGTTGGAAAGGACCACCTAGGTATTGGTTCTTTGTCAACAGGTGCACGCTTCGCGAACTCGTACATGTCGTACCGGCGATGCGGCCGTGGCACTTTTGAGCCCGACGCAGCTTTTACATTTCACATTGTTCTCGGTCATGTTTCCTCACATTTTCCCATTCTATCCACGCGACTGAAGATGTTTTCACATATCGGGTAACTCACATTGCGCTGAAATGCGTCGCAATTGAATATTGTGGTTCACGCCCAGAAGGCACTACAACATGCGCGGAGTAACCAGCATGCGACGACTGTCCACAGCACTTGGCTTTTTGTGGGTTGTATTCGGGGTCAGTCACACATCGTCATCCTCGAATTCCTTATTGATTGGGGATCTTGAGGCAACTACTACATCAGACACAACGCTACAATGCGCCCACATTGCCAAATTCTCCGTTGTCAGAGCAGATGACGCCACGCCAATCACGTTTATGCACCACGTGTGCATGCACCCAACCCGTGGTGTTGTTGCAGAGGCTCAGCTCTCTGTCCAGCAACTTGGCCGCGGTTTGTCAGACGATCAACGTAGAGAGGCGTTCGTCACTTTAGTGTCCAAGTTTGCAGCTTTCACAAGCTCGCAGATCCTGGCGAGCGTGCCGCCGGGGCACGAGTTTCGCCTACTTCATGTTGACGAGGACTCGCAATCCGTCCCCTCTTCCGTGTTTCCCGTAACCATCGATGGATTCACTGCAGAAATGCGAATCTTCCACGGAGAGCCGATTCAGACTCGTCTGTCTTTTTTTTGCAGGACGTGGCTCCTGGAGGAGGTACTCCCCTTCCCGGCATACGTGTGTGTTGCTTGTGCGATATTTTTTCTCATTTTCGCGTGTTCGTGCGATCACTTAGGGTCAATGCGTTGCTGCACTGCGAGAGCGCATTGGGGATGGACGAATCTTCAAAGTGCCTGGAACTGATGAACCAGTACGTTCAATGTTGTACACGTATTTCTTTCAACCATTGCCGCCAGGCTTTTTTGCGTAACCATTCCTGCGACCGGCCATTGCTTTCTTGTTCCTGCAGAATCTCAACGACCACCGGTCCGCTGACGCAGGGGCCGCCTCTCCATCGGGCGCGGTGCCAAATGAGCAGTCAGTGGCCCAACCTCTCAACAACAGCAATCAGCATTCCCACGTTGCCGAGTTATTATCGCATTTGAGGCGAGATGCTGCAGCGGTCGATGCCGTCGCAAGTTTCCTCTCGACTGGACGTTGGCGTACTAAACTTCACGATGGTAGCCCGATGCCAGTGCGAGGTATGGTCTGCCATCTCCACTGCCAAATTTACGTCATCGTCACCACTTTTGCCACACTCATGTTTTCAGGCCCGACGGGATTCCAAGTCAAATTTGCCGAGCTGCTACATTCACCAAACACGTCACTTCCGCTTGACTCATTAGCCCACGGCTTTGGCCTGCAAGGCTACTTGAGCAAGCGAAGTCGTGATCGCATTGATGTGATCATACTGGTATGTCGCCGGGCAATTGTATTGCCTCGCGATGTGCAAACGTCTAACTTTGCTAGCTGTTTGTTCACAGAATCGAGACAAGTCGAGCGGGCCGTTGCGAGATTGTGGCGCCGCGACGCTCATCAGATCGGTGATGCCGCAGCACCGAGGCTCCCATCCCGACTGCCCGGTGTGTGGAGGGTGGATAAGTGTAGATCCCGTAAAGTGCGGGGATCAGCAGGCCATGCTTAGTGTTCAGCTATTGGGTTCCTTGGACTCTTCTGAAAATCCAGGTAATCCGAGACTGTTGCTTCATTGTCGTCCGTTGGCGGTGGAACAAGCTTAACACCTTCATTTTCTGCTAGACCTGGTTGCCGGAAACTTAGCCGGCCTTGTATCTTTGTTGGATGGACCATCTGCTGGCAGTGAGGATTTGCTCAACGAATCTGAACCACTAGAGACAGAAACATCTCGAGAGCCAGAGCCAACTGATGTTGCCGCAGACATTGCTGCGGACATTGCTCCCAGCAATAACTCAATACTTCCAGCTGCTGCGCTCACAGATGCCATCGCAGGTGTTGTTGAACAGCTCGCTGGAACTGCGTCCGAACAGCCGCATGAGCACAGCGTCGTCAATGACCCCGTCGACGAAAGCGGTAGTTACGACGAGACTGGAAGTGCCCGCCGCATTGATTTTGCTGACGCGCATGTGGCGCCGCAACCGCGAGATGTTACCGATGAGCAGTCTGCAGTCTGCGGGTCAGTAGAAGACGCTGCACCCCACAGAAAGGGCTCCCCGCCTGATTTGCGCGATATCGTGGCCTCATGGATTGCGGGTGTCGTATCTGTGGACGCTGTGCTGGAATATCGTTGGACCGATTTGCCCGGAGGAGCCAGCATTTCTTTAAAAGATGTCATTCGCATCCGTGCCGCTTTTGAGAGCATATGTGTGACTGTAGCTTGGTGGCCAAGAGACTTCGAGCAAACAACGCGCAGTCAAAGCGGCTCAGTACTTGCTGCCATCGTTGGTGCGTTAGCGTGGGTACTGATGGTGGAAACCAGCTTGCATGAGCGTTCAATCACGGCGTTAGTGTTTGGAACGCTTGGAGCTTCCTTTTTTTGGCCCGTCGGCGGCGCTACGTTCGTTGTTCGTTCACGTTTTGATTTGACAACGGGATGGAAGTGGGCGGTTGCAACTGCACTTTTATTGTGCTCGGTATATCTGTTGTATCTTGTCAGCATACCCTTGTTCGCCGTGTTGGTGTACTGGATTCTCGCGTGTTTGGTGTTCAACGGACAGTACGGGTTGCGGCTCTCGCTTTCTGATACCCATCTGCGAGAGACGGCTGACACTCTTCGGCGAGCACAACAAGAATTTATTTCTGGTGGTAGCCAAGGATATCTCGTCCCAGCGGCAGCAGCATTATTTGCTTTATCATGGATGTGCTGCTGGTGGTCAACCTCGGCATCTATGTTGGTGAAGGGCATTTCTTGGCACGCCGCAATTCTTCTGAGTTTTCTGTCCACATCATTGGCTCTGCCGTTGGAACCAGTGTGGAGGCCTTTGGCGAAGACCGTATCATGGTCCATTGGTGGTGGTGGTGCAACCACAGACCATGGGAATGCAGCGCCAAACCGTTCACGCAAGAAGAAAAAGAAGAAGAAGCGTGCCAAAGCTGCGATTGGAACCAGGTTGGATGCCGCGCCAAGTGAGATGCAGGACCAAGGTGTAGTTAGTGCAGACGAATCTGCCACGCAGACCACAGGATCTGTTCTTGATCAAAGCACAAGTACAGCCTCAATCCCCGGCCCGACCGAGGTGGAGATAGCCGCCACGCCGCCAACGCGGAACAAGAAGCAGCGTTCTCGGCGGTCCAAAAAACCTGAACCTACTGCGGACCCATTCGCATATGCCAAGCGGACTCGGTCTGCGCCACGTGCTGCTGGTGTAAATGGAAGACCTGCTCAATCGGTCGACACCAATCACGGAAACGAGGCAAGTGTGAAGGAAAAACCGCCGTGCACTGAATGCAGCCAACTGACGAGCCAGCTTAGTCAGTTGCAATTCCAAAACCGCGAGCTAGAATCGCGTGTTCAAGGTCTGGAACATGCAGCACGAGTTCGGGCAATCGAAAACCAAAAGGACCTTGAAGCGGCTTTGGAACAGGTTCGTTCTACTTCCCTTGCGCTGTCTGGTTCATTTTAGACTTGCAATTTAACCACTGCGTGCAACATGTGGTGTGCAATAGCAACAGCAACAATTTGACAAGCAGCTCGAGGAACAACAGCAACTACTACGTGATGTGCAGCAGCAATGTGACCTCCTGCAGGCCGAAAATCAAAAACTGTCGGAAGAGAGGGAGCGACTCGTGAAGGAGTGGCTGCGCCCAGCGTCGACGGAAACGACTTCGTCTGCTGGACGAAGTACGAAGTCTGCACTGCCGGTCTCAAAGCCACAACCTCGACGATTATACAAGCCACCGAAAGCGCCCGTCAGAAACCCCGCTCAATCCAGCAGTTGGCGTTTCCGGTCGAGGTTGAATGAGAACCAACAGTCCCCATCATCTTCGTCAAATACTGCAACCGCAGAGAGTAATGGGCAGTCACAGCGCATTTTCAAAGAAGTGTTCCAACGGCACTTCGGCAGAGATCACGGCGTGGATTCTGCTATTCAGACTTACGTCGCTGGGATCGCGGAGCAATACCATGCGTCGTTGTCCAAGAGTACAGCAGGGACGAGGAACAAACCTGGCGAGGGTGACTTAAGTGCTCCACCTGGACTCGCGGTTGTCACCTCTGGCAAGTCCCAGCCCTTGCGCAAAGTGTGTGAAGACATCGCTGAGTTTTTACCGAAGAACATCACGGATAGCGTTGGCAGTGACGCCATAATCGCATTCGTTGTGGAGTTGGGAGCTGCCCTAGTTAAGGTGCAAGCTGGTCACCGAGAAGATGAGCTTCGACATCGTCGACGTGTCACAGTGAGTCCAAGCTGGACAGGTGGCGACGACAAGCCCGCGGTTAAGCCCAAGCGACCCAAAAAGTCATTCGAGTATCAACAGCAGCTCGATGCGTTACGTGACGTATTTCCAGAACTTGGGGCACGAACTTTGCGACGGATTCTACGATCTTGTCGCGGCAATGTTGGTGTGGCCGGCGAGACAATTATGGGTGTCCTGGACGACCTCGAGTCAGGTGATGGTGCAAAGCTGAAATTCGTCAGTGGGCCAACCGGCGAAGTCAGCACCGTTGACGACTCCGAGAGTGAGTCTGAAGATGAAGCAGGAAGCTTGGATATTGGCGAACAAAGTCGCATCACACAGATGGTTTTAGACAGGTATGATGTAGCGTACCATGCGAGTATTGTCGGCACCGCCTTCAACGCGTATGGTGCACAACCACAGGTATCACATGCAGGAGCATCGAGACTTCCACAATCCTCACATTTCGCAGGTAGCCTACATATTCACTGCTTTTTTGTCGATGGCGGCCAACTCACGGGCGTTGAATGTTTGCAGGTGATTCCAAAAGAGCAAAAGTCGAAAGTGCGGTATTACAACAATGAAATTGTGAGCAGGGACGGCAAAAGGTGAGACGAATCAGATGTCGACGTGCAGTGAGATGTTGCGGCACCATTCTTCACACCACGATGTGCGTGTCGGACCAGGTACATGACTCTGCCTCCAAAGTCGGGTCATGACGCAACTCGAGAGGACCGAATGGCTACTAGCGTGAGCCTTGCTTGGATTAAGGTACGATACATGCTTGTTCTCCAATATACACCCGATGCTCTAACATGTCTGTGACGATCGTTTGTCTCTGCAAACAGCGCAAGCGCAAAGGTGGCCAATCAAAGAGAGAGCCGGAAGGGGGCTTCAAAAAAGGTCCAATCAGTTCGAAGCATGACCTCGCCAAAATTCGACGCTAGCTATGACCCGTTGTTGCTGATGATTTGCATAATCGTGCGGCAGTAGTGACGATTAAATTAAGCAGTGATTTGTTTCAACGGGCATTGATGTCTCACGCATCATGTTACACAGACGCCAAAGCATTGGTGCGTCGTTATTGGTTTTTCTTCGTTGGTGGTTGTCCTGAGAAACCCATTGTTGGCCACGACCTCTGCACCAATCACGTATGACTGTCGATACCACAATGCCACGCATGCAAAGCCTTGCCCTACGTCAGATGCGACGTTTAATTAATGTCACAGTTCAGCATGCACGCCGACGATCATGCCATGACGTACAACGTGAATGCAACGGCATGCAAGCTTGGACATCAACTTCGTCGCTTTCGCGGGATACACGGTGTTGGATGTTGGGTGGGGTATGTCATAACGGAACGAATGTGTGTGTGGCATAGTTTAGTGCAACAGAGTTGGAAGCGCGTCATCGTGACAGTCAACGCGATGGCGTTCTCACTACTACTTACTTGTGACTGCAGGCTAGTGTTGGTGCGGCATGGCACGGTTAGTGGTTCGTGGTTCGTGGTTCGTTGCACTTCAAAAGTCAACCGCCGGTCCGGCCGACAACAACGATGTGTCGACGCGCAGCCGAACAGCCAAACTGCACAACGCCGCAACGCCGCTACACCATCAGTTTGCTCCACGGTGTTGTGGTGAGGTAGTTGCCGTCAGATTGACTTTTGATTTTCTTCACCATCGACGTGTTTGTTTTGGTGGCGTGAGTGACGATATGTATGTCGGCATGCGAACTTGGTCGATGTGGCGGTGCCAAGCGTGCTCCACGACCGAGATGTTGCGTGAACCATCAGCTTTCGCCAACAAAGATCCAACGTAAAAGTTTTAGTGAAGACAAGTTGTTGTTTTATCATTTCCATTTACGTGCAACCGTAGCCTACGGAGGACTTTGTTTTTATTGTTATGGGGACGCTTGTTGCCCAGCCACGATGGCGCAAGCTTATGCTGTGGCTTTTGGTGCTGGAGGTGCTTTGCTCATCCAACACGGCAGCCGTGCAACCAGCGAGTCTACAACTGCTGTGGAGCACGCCGTTTTACAAATCATCGACGTCCCCTTCAACAATCAATAACCCACGAACGATGTCTGAGCTGCGTCGCTTAGTTATGACGGGCTACAATCGGTTCATGCAGACAAAGTGGGCGGCGGTTCGTTTGTGGTTTCCGACTGCGTGTTCTCCGCGTGTCCATCAGTTTATGCGACGTTTGCTGCGCACTCTGCCGTAGGAATGTGCTGGCAAAGACACTTGCATTGCTGATCGACGCGTTGGCGTCATGGCGGAGCGTCCTAACGAGCAGTTCTTCAAGCATCAACGCGAGTCTTTCGAAGAGCGCCAGGCCAATGCCCGCGACGGCGGTGCTCTATCGTCCTTGTTCGGTGCTGCAAGCAGCGTATTCACCGGTCTCCCGGAACTTGAAGCGAGTCCGATCGCGTCAGTGTTGCGGGACGAGCTTCTCATGCACGTAACAAAGTATTTGGTGAACATTGGGCAGCCAGCTCCGAACGCGGACGTCGACATCTTCATGTGGGCCACTGTGCATGACAGCTGTGTGTCGCACCTTCCGCACGTTCATGAGGCAAGTTTGTGAACATTCCACTTCGCGTTCGGCTGCATGCTGGTTAATTTGTGCCTGTTACCTTGTCTTCGTGTTAAAATGGTGTTGGCCCGTCGATTTGTGAATTGACTTCAGGACTCGATGGTGTCAGGCGTTTTTTACTTGACCGTGCCGCCGGGCGCTGGTGCGAACGCTCGCTTCTTATTCTGCGCCCATTAGCTCTTTCGTCCGTTTGTGCTTGTTTTCATCTTCGCGTATACGGTTTCCGTGTCAACAATGCAGGTGCTTTGATACTCGAAGATCCACGTGGCATGCACTCGCCGTTTGGAAACAGAGTCATACATCAACCAGACAATGGCCAGGTGGTCCTCTTTCCTTCGTGGTTGGTGCATCACGTCGCTCCATCGTGTGGTAACGGAGAGGTCAGTTGAGGCCGTGTTTGATGTGGGAGTGCACGACTCGTTGTCGTCAGACCAGTCCGAATTGTGTTGATGTGAACAGGACGAACCAAGAATATCACTGGCGTTCAATGTCATTGGCAATTGGGAGGTTACAGCCGATGCATCACTTGGCATGGCGGTTTGACCATCACATAGTTGCGAGCGTCGTCGTCCGTCAGGAATGTAGTCATTTGGAAAATAATTATTACTTGTTGAAGTCACCCCGGTTTCATTTTTCATTTGCCGTAGCCGGCGGCGACGATGTTGGCCTGCACGAGAGCATCTGTGGCATCGGAGGCGAATCCTTGGGTGACCACTCCCTCATAAAATGTTCCTGAAAACACAACGCCACGTTACGACGTGTACCGGGGCCAACAGCACATTGATCCATCGCGCACTCACCCATGGCACTGTCGCTGTTGTCGCCGCCAATACCGAGGATTATGGAGCCTTGCTTCTTCATCGGCTGGTATCCAATCGGTCGTGGGCCACTGTACCTGCAAGTCCAGAACAATGAGTTGCAAGACGCATCGCAACCAGCGTCATGATGTGCCAATATCTTGACTGTGCACAGATCCACTTACAGGGTTGTGAGACCTCCTTGTTGGGCGTCACCGCCTTTCAAAGCGAAGCCGTACGTTTCTCCTTTCAGCACACCCGTCACAAACTCCGATGTCATTGGGATATTACCATCGTAGTGCTGCGTGTTCGCTGGCCAAAGTCCATTCTCCAGGTCCGCCATGATCCATGGCCCAGACCCTTGACCGTGACCCCACCCGGAGGAATTGCCAAAGTACAATGCCTCCATAGAGCCAGCCCCTGTGTCCATGTTGTTGGATTCCGCATTTCCGTAGTCGAAGCAGCAACCACTGTTGTAGTGCTGGCCATTCACAACGACATATATTGTTTCGGGGTCATTGCCTTGGGCCACACCATTGCCCTTGTCGATACGGTAGCCTTGGCCTCCCTCGAAAAACGCACCGTAGACTTCGTGTCCACCCACTGTCAACTTTTCTCTGGTGGCATTAACTGGGCTATCTTCTTGCTCGTGTGCACCACCGGGGGGAGCAATGTCAAGATGGTTCGCGTTGGGTGACTGGTCGTAAATGCGCCAGATAACACAGTCAGTGTCCGCGCAGAACTTGTCTTGTGACGCAGCATTGGCAAATCCGCCCGCGGTTAGAACCGGCACATCTTGTGTCTCGTTGTCAGACGCGCGACGCACTTGATACAGGGGTCCATCGTATTTGGCGTAAAGTGCCCGTACAGTGCTGTGAGCGGCGACACAGGGAACACCTTCTGGTGCCGCTTGAAATATGTCACACGTTGTCCCCACCACAGCTGGCAGAAGAGCCGCGACGCCGAAGATTGCGTGGTCGATGCGCATGCTGGAATGCAGACGAATGTTTGCACGAAAAGCGGTCTGGCGACCACGAAGATGTAGTCTCTCGGAAAACGTCTGTTTCAACGAAGACTAATTTTTCCTGTTTCTCATGTTTGCTCTGAGTTGGATTTCATGGTCGCAATCATGAACCACCAACACTTTCCGCAGTCCGTCCCAAACAGTGAGCAACTTCGTCGACGAGTGGTTTCACAAACGCAGAACCAGGTCACACGTACGTAATGGAGTCGGTCTCCACGGAGAAACGTTGTGGATCGTTTCCGCTGCCACGTAATGCACGTCAACCAGGTGAGTGATCATGCGGCAAAGCGTGTATCATACAGCAGCTGGCGTGGCTGTGGAGTCCGCGAGCATTGACTTCATTTATTGGCAGGTTGGTGCGACCAGGGATCGTCGTTGATCGTTGTTGGTTCGTTGTGGTTTGTGGTGGATCGTATCATCGTATCTTCGACCTTCGACCTTCGAATCTTTCCAACAACGAACGAACGAAGAAGGAACGACACAACGACGAACGTCGACGGAGAAAGCAGCTGACTGACGAACGACTGACTGACTTGCGCGTATCATAGCACAGTGCATTTGTACTATCCCATACATCGGTATGTACTGAGCTATGTACTACGCGTGCCTAACCTTCCAGTGCATTGCATTGCGTGAACGTCAGCTAATAGTCAGTGGTCGCAGCAGTGGACAGCGCCATGATGAGTGGATACTTGAGTGGATAACGGACAAAGTGACTCAATGGTGAGTGGACAAGCAAGTGGACAGTTGACGATGAGTGGACAAGTGAGTGGTCAATTGAGTGGTGGACGCACTTTGATGGATTGAATGGTGGCCGCCAATTCTCCTTCGTTGTCGTTGTCGTCGTCGTTGCGTTGTCGTTTGAACTTTGAACTTTGGAATCTCTTCGTTGTCACTTTTTGTCGAGGTCGACCAGCAGCTATGCTGCTGGTGTACTTGACAGCACTCACTTCACTCGGTCGTCCGTCCGTCCGTCCGTCCGTCCGTCCGTCCGTCCGTCCGTCTGTCCTTCCATCCAACCGTTCGTCCAACCGTTCGTCCATTCGTCTTTGTGTTCGTGCGCAAGTTGATGTTTTCGAGGCGTCGTGTGAATCCCATCGCTGCCATGGAAGCACAGGGAAACCAGAACTTCTGGACACCGCAGTCGGTTGTTGGTTGAAGTCGATGTAAGTTGCAGTCGATGTGTTTTTGTTGAGAACAAAGGGCAGCTAGACTACGCCAGATGCGGCGAAATTATTTTGCGGGTGACGTCTGAATTATGTTTGGTAATAGCGTGCGAATCAAAATTGCTTATAATAGTACGTTCCCGCCGAGGACCGCGGAAATGCTGTAGATTACTTGTGCGTATTTGTTGCTGTCTCTGATGAGCACGAAGGGTGACGCGGAGTGCAAGGCACCCGTCGCGCCAAGTGCAGATGGAATGGATGTTCCAGATGACGACACCAAGGGAACTCCGACGACTGATTCAGACACACATCCAGAGATTAAATCTGAACCCGCTTCAACAGAAGCCTCAAATAAAGAGCCGGCACCCGCCCGCAAACCTGCTGCAAGTGATATCGATCCCCTGGAATTGTACGTTCCGAAGCTAGAACATCGGCAAGCACTGAAACTTCGAGACAACATCGACAAACTCTGCGGTTGCTGGAGAAAAAATTCTCACTCGTCGCCCGCCACAGTAGCCTCTCACTCCGAACAATTGTTGCAAACGTCGAACCAACTCGCGGAGCAATTGCGGTGTCTCCAGCAGTTTTTAGATGACGACGCTGTCAACGACAAAGAGTCGTCATCTGAAGAGAATAGTCTCACGTACACTGATTTAATTCAAGGACTGGCTGAAGAAATAGAGTTGCGCCGGCAACTGGCAGATGTGCTCGCACAATTCGAACCAGAACCCGAGCCAACTACAGTTCCAGTCAAACGCACGCCACAGAAACGGCCCCAACGAGCTGCAGCTCGCAGTGGAGCAGTAACGGTAAATGACGTCTGTGTGTTGTGGTATCACTGTTTGGCTACTGATTTTTTGAACTGATGAACCGTCTGTTTTTGTGTAGATTTCATCGAGAAAGCGTAAAGCTTCGGCAACGAGTGCATCGGCAAGTTCGAAAGCAAAGCAGGCACCCGTTGATACAAAGGCTGATAAATCTTTGGATTTGAAGGGTGTTTTGCAGCATCACCTTGGCCTCGACGACGCTGCGTTCCAGCTCTTGACCCACCGAATTGTGGAGCAATGTGAAACTTACGAGAAGCAAAACCCCGTCAGCACGCAAGCGAACAATGCTGACACAGAGATAGACGGCGCACAGCTGCGTCGACCGCAGTACGATGTCTCCGTGGAGCGCGTCGGCCGCAAATACAATGTGGCGATTCTTCCGCGTGCCAGTGACGAGCATCCTATCGTGTCAAGCTAGCGTGACCACGCTCCAACTGTCTTGAAATTATCCCCCGTCTTCTATTGTGTCGTGGTCATTTATATATGCTGTTGTTCCACCCCTCACTGTGCTGTGTTAGCCCTGTCCACGTGTGTCCTGTTGCTCGACGTGACTGCACATATTATTGTCAACGCATCCATCGTTTTGCTGTCGCATGGTGCCGGCTGCAGGGTGTAGGGTGCTGTGCGCTGGGTGCTGGGTGCAGGGTGCAGGGTGCAGGGTGCAGGGTGCAGGGTGCAGGGTGCAGGGTGCAGGGTGCAGGGTGCAGGGTGCAGGGTTGCAGGGTTGCAGGGTTGCAGGGTTGCAGGGTTGCAGGGTTGCAGGGTTGCAGGGTTGCGTCACCGAAGATCTTCAGAATCGCGCAGACGCTTCCAAGCAAACTCCATTGTGAGTCAATTCAAATAAAGTGCACACGTCAATTCCTCAATTCGCTGACTTCCGCATTTACTCACTGTCTCGGTGCGCCCCCCAGCCAGCCAGCTCACCCACCCACCCACCCACTCACTCACTCACTCACAGACAACAACGTTGACGACGTTTGACGTTACCACGCTAAGCTTTCGTCCGCCGAGCAATGCGTCCAGCCCGCGCAATAGTGATGACGACGACGACGGGGCGGCGGACGACAGTGAGGACGAAGGACGAAGACAGCGGACGGCGACGATGGAGAAGAAGAAAGGAACGATGGTGAATGTGGGGAGTGGTGATCTTGATGGTGGAAAGTTCGTGATGGTAGTTGGGGAGGGGATGACGATAGTTGGGGAGGGGATGACGATAGTGGTGGCGATGATGGCGGCGATGATCGATGAAGAAGAACACGATGACGGCAACGCTGACGACGTGCTGGAGCGAACACTAAGACTGCAAGCGCGCAAAAATGCTCTTTGAATCAACATGGAGTGGAAGAACGTACAACATACACAAATCAATCGTCAGAAATTAAACTGCAACCTCATCTTAGATCGATTCTGGTTGAGTGAGGAGCTGGTTTTGGTGTGCGTGGTGACTTTGGGAGAACGCCAACACATAGCATACCGATGCCATAAGCGTACAGCCGCTCAACATTATCGCAAGATGATGAACCTCAGGGGTGGAGAAGTTACCCGTCCGCTTCTCAGACGGTATAATCAGGCACTGTCTGGATCCGCTCACGAACGGTCGTGTAACTTCTCAGTGGGCGCCGCTGTTCGTGGCCGCAAGCTCGCAGTGCAAGCGACTCGCAAATCGCTTACTTGCGGCCAGGGCACTGCGGGCGGAAAACAGCCGACGTTGGCCCAAATTCGGCAGCACGCAGCGAGTGGCAGTAACAACGACACTGCGCGAACTACGTCACGGCCGCAAACGCCAGCATGCGCTCCATCGATAAACTTTACGAGCCGCCCTGCAACATCTCCCGCGCGGCCGATGTCGCAGCGCCCAGAAACAGTGGGTGGTGACTTCTCTCTTGCTCGCAACAGTCGCCAACAGCTGCAGCGTCCGAAAACATCACAGACAGAGTGGGAACGCCTCCCAGCCACAAAAAGTCAGGTTATTACATGGCATACTAGTCTTAATGACATGTGCAGATCGCGTTTGTTGAATATTGTTTGTTGTACCAGGCATCGTCGGCACCAGTGCAGAGCGTCTCGAAAAGGCATCTAGCTGGCCCGTGGTGGTATGCCGTCAAGAAAAGTGTGGAACTCACACCTCATGGATTTCAAACAATCCATCAAGGATATGTGCGTTGATCTTGTGTTGGCGGTATCTCTTCGTCTGCTCGGCCGTAACTGACTAGACTTGCTCACCGATGTGTCAACAAAACTGCCGCATGTTTTGTAGTACATCAATCGAGAAAAAAAGACCAGACAATGGGACTTCCCCGAAGAGCTTGAGGGCTATAAGGTATTGACCGCCACTTCTGGTTGTTATTGTGTGTGGCTGTCGGTGAGCTTGAGCGTGCATTTGACTTTGCATTTGATTGCAGGGTGGTCACGATGCAGCGGCGTGGCGGAAACTACAGCGCCGCCGTGCAAAAGAAGCTAAGGCCCGACGTCAAGCCGCGTTCGAAGCAGCTGCAGCAAAGGCGGTGGTAAGTTCTTATTACTTGTTCGGTGCGCCACAACATCTCCACTTCTTAATTCGATCAAAACTGTGATTTCGAAGGCCATGGCCACAGATGGGGCAACACATCGACGTACGCGTTCAGAAATAGAAGCTGAAGAACTCGCCAATCGCAGACCGAAGCCAAAACTTTTCGAGTTTTCTCTTGGAAATCAAGACTGTTCCACCACAACCCCGGGTAGAGCGGAATCACCAGGTAAGGCAAATATGTACAATTGCCGTCATGGCCTTTGTCATTTTCAAGCGCGATGTTTTCCATGCAGGGGGCATCATGAATCATAATTATAGAGCTACAGAACACTTGAAACGACGTATGGGCCGGATCACGTCGAAAACGGCCCATCGACAAAGGCCAACATGGAAATTCAGAAAAGCAAAACCTGCCCCGTATGCATCGCAAACGTTGAAGTAAAAAACTAATGCTTGCGTTAGAGTGTAGTTGCGAATAGAGTTTTGGATTGATAAAGTATTCTAAGCAGTGTACCAGCAACGTAAACCTCAATCGGGCCTCCAAGCTGCGTCACTGCGTTGTCGTATCGGTAGACACCGCAAGTTCCGCCGTGACACCAAGAGCAGCGCTGTCGTTTCCGCCACTGTCGGGCAATGGAGAATTGAGCTCAATGGCTATTTCGTCAACTGCTTCCATCTGCGGCACTGGAGGCCTTGTGGAAAAATCATTATCAGTCCTGACTTTTGGCAGCGGAGTTAAAGTTTTGAGTGGAGTTAGCTGTTTCAACGGAGTGGCTGGTATCGCCTACGACAAAGCATGCATGTGTTGTGACAATCGCTTCTCAGGACCTGTCCGATACGCAAGTTGTTGTTGTCGTACGTTTTCGTTCTCGCTCAGTGCATGCGTGCATCGGTGCACTTCTACTGTGACATCTGGCTGCGTGTCGCCGGGTCGGCGGAGCATCTGATCAGCCAGATGTTGGACTTGGATCAATGTGTCTTGTTCAACGGAGACCTGCACTTGGGATTCAGCCGCTGCGTGGTCTGCGTTGTCGTCTCCGACATCAACGCGCAAGGTGGCCACTAGATGCCCATCTGATAAAGCCTGACAACGAAGGACCGTAGAAATATGTCACAAGCCAACTCCGAACACGGCCAGGTAACACAGACATGCATGTACCCAGAGATGGTGACTGGTGACGGTGCGGACGGTACGCAAATTGCGAACTGCATGGATGAACTGGTGCCACTCATCACGTCTGCTCTGCGGAACTTGCTGCAACAAAATCAGGCCTGCTTCCTTGACAAGGGGAGCGACAGCCAGGACAATCAAGACTGACGAGCACAAACAACATACTGTTACGTTGGACGAATGAACAGCAATAGCTAACGAACACGCACGCACCTGCGGTGAATGCTGCACTTATGCAGTCAACCCAGTGCCAGTCGAATAGTTGAATTAGGAGGCTTGACACAATCACACTGGCACTGCCTAGAGTGTCCGCGAGCACGTGCAAAAACACGCCGCGCATGTTCAAGTCCTAAACGCACAACCAGACCCGGTAGTCGTAAGTGAACATTTGCATTCATGGTCTTATCCTTGGCATATGGAACGCACCTGCTGCATTGGAATATGCAAAAGGCGAAGCACACAGTCTGCGCCAGATTGCCACCATCTCTTCCTAACATCTCGTCGCCGATTGGCTTTGTCCAAAGAAGGTGGACTTGCTGCTGCAGCGACTGTTGAAGTCAATTCACCACTTTCAAGATCCAGCGAATGCCCAGAATCGCTTTCATCCCCACTCGCACCAGAAGTCACGGCTGCGTGGGAGTGGGAGTGGGAGTGAGAGTGCGCATGAGAATGCGCGTGGGCGTGTGCGTGGTGCCCGACCCCATGATTTCCATGCGAATGTCCGTGTGCATGGACGTCGTAAAAGAATACGAGGCCGAGGACGTTGACCAAGAATCCGACGATGCTCACAGGGAGGACGTGGGAAGCCAGCACCTGCACTTGTTCGTCGGCTCCTAGAAGCCTCCACGCAGCCTGCGTTGCAGTTGGTTAGTTATTGTGAGGAACACGAAACATGCCGACACCCCAATTGTTGACAACAAAACGTACGTGGCACATGATGGTGGCAGCGATAAGGAGTAAGAATACTCCGTTCGAAAATCCAGATATCACTTCTGCTCTCGTGTAACCGTACCTTCACACAGTGGATGTCACATCGCAGAATGAGATCACGGTGTTGGCAGTGGTGCAAATGGAGGGTTCATCGACGCGAACGTACGTGAAGTGATCATTGCCGTCCCACTTCGCGACGTAGGTGGCAACAAGGCCAATAACAAGAGCTGCGCAATCGAAAAACATATGTCCGGCGTCGCCAAGTAATGACAACGAATTGGAGTAAAACCCAACAACAAGCTCAATGAGCATGAAAGCAACGTTGACACCGAGAAATATCACAAGTCTACGCGACTGTCGTCGTGCCTTGATGGCGGCGGCGGAGCCACCAACGGCGTTGTCTGGCTGCAACACGGCCCTGGAGAAAAACTGGATCGCTTGCTTTAGCTGAGCACCGACTGAGGCTTCTGCGCTTGCCAGCCGATGCGGATCGTCCGCCTCGAAGTCATCGCGCCCACGCCCCCGACCAAGCAGCATGGTCGACGTCACAGCAAATAATTTGCGCAGAAGATGCTTGGCCATGGACACTAAATCATCACCAGAACCGCGACCCAATGAAGAAGCAGAAAATGGATTCCCTCCAACTCCACCTCCGCCTGGAGCACAAGGGCGTCCCCATTCAAATAAATAATCAAGGAAATCGGACATTGTCATTCAAGCGACCGGCGCACCTAGCCAAGGAAGGTGAGTGTTGGCATTTCCATCCACCCCTGCGGCGATGCCAACGTTGAGGCCAGCGATTACTCCTCCCACGCACCCCAGTACGATGAGCTTCGACCAAATTCCACCGCCGAAAAATATCTGTTCGATCGTACCACTGCAAAAATAGCCCTCGTGCGCGGGGTCTTCAGCACCGTGGCTATGAAAAAATGTTGCCACAACCAGCAAGAACGCTACGAAGCCCGCGACACCATGCATCTAACAGGTCACAACAAGGCAAAAGCGTCACCACCAACTCTTTTGACCAGTCACACGGCGACAATCTGACTCACCGTGGCCTTCTGCCGCCCTAGCGTCGGAATGGGGACTTGCTTTCTACGTGGAGTCTTTGCCTGTTTCATTTAGTACGCGGGTAGGTAACAACAATTCAGCAATGATGATACCACAACTTCAAAGGTGAGACACCAGTGCAACCACGTACGGAATACTCCGTGATTGTCACAGCCGCGAGAACAAAACCAACTGCGACGAGGATCGCAAAAGCAACAATGCCTTGCCACAGTCCCAACGCAGTTTGCTCGGGCACAAATTTCTGTCCATGAACAATCACGTCTTCTGGCCGCAGGGGACTGCTACTGACACTGTGAGCGTGGCGTGATCCCGTTGCATCGGCACGATAGAAGTGCTCCCAAACGACAAATGGCAGCACTAGGACCGCAGCAAATGCTGTTGTGAGCGTCTCCATTGGCAAATGCAACGCACCAGCGCTTTTGACGCCAAACAGCTGGTAGTACGAGCTCCTGATTAGGCGAAGCGTGGCAGCAGCGGCAACTGCAATGCACGCGACTGAAGTGCACTTGATACCATGCAATGTCGCCATAACGCGCATGTAGGTTTGCAGCCGTTGAGTGCCTGATGCCTGGCGTCGCGATCCGCGGTCGTTGTTGCGGCCTACTGGAGTCGATCCGTCATTGCTCGCTGCACCGTTGCCGCCAGCAGAGTTTTCCACTGCATCTCCGGTTTCACCACGATGGTCTGTGTCATCCTTCGCTGCATCTTCTTCGTCCACGGACAGCAGTTTTCGGCCGTCGGCACGTTCAGGAAGTCCGTGGCGCCTACTTCGTCGACGTTGTGCCGCCTTTGCAGTGTCATCGCCGGCCTGCGCAGTCTCACTCGGTGGTGGCTTTGGTTGGCCATCCGCTGAAGGTTTCCGGGCACTCTCAATCGGAACGCGATGTCTGTGGTCCGTGAGTTTATGGTGATGATGGCTGTGCTCTGCGATGGGAGCAATTCGGCCGACGGAATCCGTTACAGAATCACCAGTCAGTGAGCCGCTCGGAGTAGCAGCTAAAATGTGTGTGTGAACGCGAGGAGGGCCATGGTGATGAGCGAAATCACGCCCCGCAAGTAGATAATGTGACGACGAAAACAGCAAGCTCAGTGAAAGAACGATCACGAGGAAGCCTTGAAGTTTCTTAGCCGGAACACTTCCATTGCCCTTCCCGAGAAGGACCAACGCCAGAGTTGGTAGAATCAAAAACTGAAACGAAATCTGCGCGAGAGCTACTCCAGCTGAACCAAGGCGCCGGAGCGCATGCACATCCAGCAGTACGATCCCGGCAATAACTGCCGCACGAATGAACAGCGAGCGCTTGTCATGAAGCTCCAAAATCTTTTGGAACCGGGGTTTTGCGCGCAGGGCTAAGCCCAGCCCCAACGCCGACAGCAGCGCAAACGCACACAAGAATGGGCGGTCGACGAAAATATGGTAGCGACCACCGGATGCGTCCCCGGCTGATGACTGGTACCAACATCCGACAGTGCCGGCAACGTACACAATACCTGAGTATGCAACACACTTCAAAAAGTGAGTCAAAGTCAACAGAGGCTTCAGGCTGCGGGCAGCTCTTCGGGCAACACTGTTGCCAGCATGGGCACTGCCCGCCCCGCGACTGTGTGAAACTGTTGCACTCAGCATGGGCAACCAGAGAAGCCGGCTCGACCGCCGACTCTCATGCCAGCCGCACCGCCAGTGCGCTCGTAGTGCAGCTGCAAATCAACCGAAGTCTGGTTTCGAGTTTGTTGCAAACAGCATGAAGAGTTCTGCTGCACAAGCGGACATCTACCACTGCGGGGTATCGACTCATCCAAGACAAACGTGCAGCCACTACTATCACTCAGACATCGAACGAACCAACAATTAATGATCACAGACCTCTGACGACGACACGTTGGGCGCAGATCAAACGAAAGAGGGGTCAGCAGCATCAACAACGACGCGCATGCGCGCCAAGACAACGACGGGCGATCCAAGGAAGGAAGAACGAATCAGCACTGTAAATCGACGATCAAATCACCCAATCAGCTCACCAATCTATCCAACGTCGAACGACTCAACAAACGCTCTACCAACGACGACGAACAGCCAACGAGACGACGACAGCAAACGAACGAACGAACGAACGAACGAACGAACGAACGATGACAACAAACGACCGAACAAACGAACGATGACAACAAACGAACGAACGAACGAACAAACGGCGAACGAACGAACGAACGAACGAACGAACCGCCAGCAGTCAGCGGCGGCCAGGCAGTCGACAACGCATTGCACATTGTGTTTGTACTCCAAGTACTATGTCAGCGAACCGCACTGTCATGCCCAATGAACAAATGTGTACTTTCGGTATCTCAACTTTGGAAATAATTTTGAATGGAGAATCGATGACGACGAACGATGAACGAACGACGTTGCAACTTCGTTCGCCAACGTTCGAAACTTCGCAACGGCAACAGCGAACGTCGCTGCTGCGACGACAGCACGGTGGTGACTGCGCTCGGTCGGTGGTTGTTTGTTTGCAGCTAGGTAAGTGATGCAGTCGGTGCTTCTCGCGAGGGAGTTTAGTTTACTTGCGCGCAGGCTGTTGTGATTGAACGCACAGCTTGTTATTATTTGTTGTGTCATTGTTGAAGTGCTGTGTCCGTTAGCGGATTGTTATCAAAGGTTGGTGACCACGCTATCAAGAACGCAAAGGCAGAGTGACTTGTGTTGGTTTCTGAAGCGACTACTTTGAAAGAAAACGGAAATTTGAGGAAGAGTCACGTCTTTTTGTGGGATACGATAGAGCAAGCGTTGTTGACAGGGGCTGTGACAGAGATTGTTCACGATTGGCACATTTTCCTACTTTGGAAAAGCATCAAACTCTATGTGGTCCCGCCTGTGTAGGCTGGGAGCAGCACAGTCGCTGCGGCGCGCAGGTGCGGGAAAGGCACATGTGCGTTGCTCTTCGACTTCGGCCGGCGAGCTCTTTGCACAGCAACAGGCAAAAGACCACTCCGATTCAGCATGGGGAACATACGCAGCACAATATGATCACGGTTTCGGAGTCAAGTTCCAAAGATATGCTTCAGGGGTGCTGGACATTTTGTCGCGGGCTGGCGCGTTGCACAGCTCTCAAACCTTGCTTGATATCGGCTGTGGCACCGGGGCTGTTCTCGACGCTATCTCTCAGCAATATGCTCACTCTGGCGAGTGCAATCTTCCAAGCCAGTACATTGGCATCGACTTCAGCCAGGAAATGATCGACTACTGTGTGTCTGAGAAGTCAAAGCAAGTTGCCAGCCGAGACAATGCGGAAGCTTTGCACAGCCGTTTTGCGAGAATGGATGCCATGGACCTGAACGGAATTGATTCCGATTCTGTTGATGTCGTGATGTCGCTATTTGCGTTGATTTTCGCCCCGAATCGAGTCACTGCACTGTCTGAAGCAAAACGAGTGCTCAAAGGGGGAGGTTATGTTTCGTGTTCGGGTTGGGGTCCTGTGGAGTCGGTTGAATGGATTGCATTCTCGAATCAGGTAATCATTGTTACTTGGTTACCGAGTCACGTGTTGACGCGCATCTCCTGCATGGGCACCTACATTCACTGCTGCGTGTTTATGATGTGTACATGTAGGCCATCAAGGCTGCTCTCAGTGCAGACGAGATCGCACAAATGGGGTTTAAACTGCCACCGATTGGAAGGGTCGGCATGCCAAACTTCCTGTGCTGGAGCCAGCTGGAAGATGGCGAACGGGAGTTCAGCGAGGCAGGATTGGAGAATGTATCTGCAGAGGCGTTAACACTCCGCTTTGACATTGAAAAGAGGGCCGATGCTGTCGCGATGTGGAACAACATGGCGGTGTCATTTCCGACACTACATTGGGTGTGGGACTTTTTGCTCAAAGAAGGGCACGCGCCCGAGAAGGTACACACGGTTTGCCAAGTCTGGTTTCTTGTTTTCTTCACTGTTTTTATTGACATAGACGCGTACACTTGTTCCGTTCTGCATGCTCCTGGACAGGTCAATGCCCTCAAGACCGTTGTCGCCAACTGTTTTGCCGATATTATCGAACAGCGCGGTCACTCAGAAGAAGACATGTTCGGGTATTTGGATGGTACTGCGCATGTAATCACTGGTCAGAAATCGTGACCTGCGTGGCAATTTTATTGATTTTCTGGTTCATTCAATGGAATAATTTATTTGATACTTTTTGTGAATGATGGTAATTCCCCAACGTAGCACTTGGGGTGTCTACACCATCAACAGCCTCTACACGAGCGCAACACCGGGCTGCTGCACCATATTTTGTGACTCGGTAGTTGCCTGCAATACACAATTCCACATTGTGGAAGGTGAGACAGTGCTTGAACGATCTTGCAGGCGCATGTATGCAAACATAAGTGGCACATGACACAGCGACAACCAAAAGAGCTCACCTTGGAAGCATTGCTGGACTGATGGCGGATGCTCCTTTGTCTGGGCTTCTCTGCAGGTTCGAGTGCCAAGACTTCCTCCGACCCGGCACGTACTTTGGCTTCGTAATACTGAGCTTCTAATTCCAAAAATTGCTGCTCGCGCCTCCTTCTTGCAGACCCAGCGATCAAGAAAATGATGCAAAACAGGATCAGCACCCCAAGGGAGCCGGCGCCAATGATGGCACCGAGCGTGTTCCGCTCGTTCAACGGCGCCTCCTGTTGCAGCAAACAGTCGACACGGTGAACGCGCAGTGCAACATGGGGAGCAATATGAGTTGATAACAAAATTGCAAGTCAAAGAGACACACCGTCGGGAGCGTGATATTCTGCCCTAATTCTTGGAACACGTGACTCATTGTGTTAGAAATTGAACTCGAATGTTCGTCTGGTCCTCTCGTGCTGGCACCGTCGCAATCACCACTCGCTCGGCGTTTTACAAGGACGAATGGCACCAAAACAACCCACTTGATAATTGTCTCAGCCAACAAAGTTCCTTGCAACGTGGTCCGGCCCAAAGGGTCGAGAAAACATGACACACAAACGTAAGTTACAGCTCAGCGAGCGAACAAGAGCGCCAAAACGGTGGAACGTACAACTGCAGACGATCGACCAGCGACAACTTCGACCCGACCCCATCAAACACGCGCGTCACAGAGAATGACAGGCGTCCGTATTAACAAACAAAACGGCATTTCGGCGGCGGCGGCGGCTGATACTCGCAACAACGAGCAACCGAACGACAAAACGACGACCGAACAAACAAGGAACGGTGAACAACAACGACGGAGACGACAACGACCGAACGACCGAACGACCAAGCGACAAACCGACAAAACTTAGAACGGTGAACAGCAACACGACGGCGATGTCCACTGTCACCACCACCACCACCACCACCACGAATAGTACAATGCATGAACAAACAAACGATGAACTGCACGATGAACTGCACAGCGACGGTGGCGGCGGGCGGTGAGCGACGGACGACGGACGACGGACGACAAACGGCGACGCAATGACGAACGACGAACGGTGAACAGAACGACGACGACGACGACAACGACAACGACAACGACAACGACAACGACGAACGACGAACGACGAACGACGAACTGCGGTCAGACAGCGGCCTTCCTTCCGCGGCATCGACGACGGCGTTCGTTCGGTCGTTTGTTCGTTCGGTCACCAGCTCGTTGTCGTACTTGATAAGGTCATTTTACGGTTGCAGTACGCAATCTGTGTTCACCTACCTCAACCCACCCACACACTCACTCACTCACTCACCCACTCACTCACTCACTCACTCACTCACCCACTCACCCAACTCCACGTGGGTGATAAGGGTACTTTACGGTTGCAGTACGCTCTCAGCAATGCACCTTCGGCCACGTGGGTCTAAGCTGCTTACGACAGTACCCTGAGTACACATAGTCACAAATACGCCTTTGTGGGTGAGTGGCGTAGTGGTACCAACAGTACGATGTCGCTTGGGCATGATCGCATAGTGGATGTGTTGTAATAGTGAAGATATCGTACCGGGTACTGAATGCTGTACTAGTACTGATAACCTCTGGATTATAAAACACCAAAGGTTTGCTGCTCGGTCGCTCACAGTGAGTGACGGTGAACGAACTGCGACTGTGACGACGTCGTCGTCGGTCGACGTCGTCGTCGTCGTCGTTCGTCGTTTGTCGTTGATGGCAGTATCCAAACTGCGAAGACTTCGCGTCGACGTTCGACGCCAAGGGTTGAAAAGACGAACGGCGAAGGCGCGGGCGGCGTGGCGTGGCGTGGCGAGGCAGGGATACAATAGCAAAGGCACGGCATGGGTTTAGGGACGTGGACGGACGAAGTCAAAGAGAGAAAAGCGGGTGCGGAACGCGAAGAGGAACGGGGCCGTGCAGGACGGACAGTGTCATGGTGGATGCAAGTGTGGTGCAGAGTGGCGGGTGCAAGTTGCGCCGCGTTAAGAGACCATGTCGATGTCGTGGCCTGACGTTGCCCGCAGAGTGCCGACTGTTGTTGTTGGGAAAAGGTATCAAAATTTGTTGTAGTGCTGATTTAATTAAATTGGGAAGACTTTGCGACAAAACCGGCCGCAACAGTTGTTGGATTCCATGGCGTGGTGAGTGCAAGGTGCATTGCAGGATGTTTGCCTGCACGGCAAGCTTGCGGTGTGTCCGAACCGGTTGCGTGACCTAGGTTTGAAGGACTTTGGAGCGGGAAATTATGTCCACTTCAATCCTGAAACTAGTGGCGGTTGTCGGTGCTTTCCTGGCAAGCGTTGGAATGGGAGCGCGGAATCGGCTCGCCGAAGAAGTGCACCGTCTGGCCGCTGGACTTGACCTTGATCTCGACCTCGACCTGGCATCCATGGAGCAAGCGAATGCGGGAACTGAGAAGTCGGCAAAACGGCAAGGTATCCGAGTTGGTTCCGATAGTGGCCAAGCTGTGCTGGAGGTCGTTGGGCCTAGTATTGTGCAACAAGATGCAACAGTGGAGATTACACTGAAACTAGATTCTTGCGCACCTCAGACCGTGTGGACGCAATCGTATGTGCTCGAAGCCGTCAAGTCGCGTTCTGGTGAACTCTTCCGCAACGAATTCCCTGAGCACGTTCTTCGCACCATCGAGCGAGCAAACGCTGAGCAAAAGCTCGGAGGTGGTGAACGTGGCATTTTTGGTCCAAACCCTGTGGATAAGATCCAATTTTTGGATGGTGCATCCTTCGAGCTTCCGCCGCTCTCCATACCCACAAACGTCGATATATTGCAGGACATACAAGGAGCCCGTGCTCGACGAGGTGGCCTCAATGGCACAGGTTCCGCGCCGGGAGTGACGGCTGCAGATTTTGACGCAAAGCGAGCAGGCAGGGACTTACTAGCTGACTACGATAACGCGTTGCGGCAGGCGGCAGCGCGGTCCGATAAGAAAGGTTGGGATCCGGCTCCTGTAACCGCGGAGGCTCAAGCAACACTGCTGGACCGGTGCGTTGCGAGAGTTGTCGGCCGCTGGCGTTCGTGCGTGTCAGCGACAAGTGGTTCCTGAAGCAATTGTGTCGTGTGTGTGTGTGTGTGTGTGTGTGCCATGGTGCAGGGCCGTTGCTTTGGCGACCGAGCAGGATCAAGCGCTCTACCGCAAGTATGGATCGCAGTTGCCCAGCAACCTCTCTCCACGGTCTTCTTCTATCGAGGAGGGTGCGAGTGCGGCGTACTTGCGCGAAGCAGCGGCAATGGCAGCCGCTATCAGTAACTCGACCAGTAGCAACGGTGTGGATCGTCACTGGACAAAGGAACCTGGTCGTGTGGATGTCTTTGCAATGGAAGAGTGAGTGCATCGCACTGACACGCTAACAGTGTGTCGAAATTGCAGCTCAAGTAATCGTTTCTTTTGGGTCAATGTAGATATCCTGGCCGTGGTGTGTTCATCGATGATGATCGAAGTATCATTGCATGGTCTCGAGATGCAACAGGAATGTGGCAGGGCATGCGCTTGGGCAGATGCGCGGCAAAAACATGGACGACAATCAGCCTCGTACAGGTACGCATGCCAATTTTTAGTCCACCTGTCAATCCAGGGTCTCGCGCACTCTTAGCCTGCTCCGTAAACTCTGTGGGTACAGATGGGATCAGCCATGGTTGGATTCGTCAACGGCCGTCGCGCCAACTCATTGCACATGCTAGGAAGTGTTGGATCGAGATATGTTGGACGATTTGCAACCGGTCCAACACACGCTGGAAAATCGCTGGCAACTCAAGGTCGCTCGACTGGTACAGCCGTTGCTGCCAAGGGCCACCTCGCAGAATTGAGTGCTATTGTCGCCCGCTTTCGCGTTTGGAACCGGGCCCGATCCCAAGTCGACGTTTCATGTGGTTGTTCCATCGATGCCAACTTTTCTGGCAGTCGCGGGCTCGTAGCCGACATGTTTGTTGGTTCGCGTCGACCAGCTGGAGCACTTGCGCCAGCAACGTCATATTTTTTGAACAACACTGCCCGTATTTCCGGTGGAGATCGTGGCCGCACATCTCAAGCGGGGTTCCAATTCAAAGTCCAGCGACTGGCGAAGCCGGTGCATTCCCCCGTGCAGGCATCAGCCGGTACATCAAATGATCTTCCAGTGGTTACTTTTAACGACTACCCTTCAGAAAGACGGTTAAAACAGCTGCCAGGGTGGCAGTTTCTGACTCCTGAAGAGGTGAAAGTAGTACGCCAGTGCTTTCCACATTACCGAGTGCCCGGAGCATCGTCTTCGCTGCGGCCCAGCTGGCGCTATCGTGGTCAACAACTTCCAGTAAGTTTCCTCATCGCGGTCGTGAACTCCCTTTGTCGCGTAGAAATTCAGAGATACGGTTGAACTTGTCATGCATTTAGGCGTCGAATGAAATTGTCTTGCTGGGTGAAGCTGGCGGATGCGGCGCTTCTGCGCCAGGACCAATCGGTTGTGGAGCCGCAGCTGGAAACGGTGCCTGTGACCGCCGAGGACCTCTTGGCTTGTCTTTACAACAAGGCGCTTGCACATGCTCCCCTGGACAGTTTGGGACAGATTGTTCCGTTGACACACGCCCAGCGGGATATGGGCTAAGATTTGGGTCGAAGCATTCAGCGTGAGTGCACTGCATATGTGACTGCCGTGCTTGCCAACGGATGGCGAACTGATTTGATGGGTTTGTTCTTGCGGCAGTGGCTTGTTAATTCCTCCGCTTGGAGCTGTTCGTTCGTTCACGATCCGCATGTGGCTGCAAGTCACAAAGTTCAAGGCAGGCAGCCCCACGGAGTTGATGTCCAGCCTCGGGGCTCCCTGTCTCCTCGAAGGGTCTACCAAGCCTGCGGGGTTCAGTCGTCACGCTGGCGATATTTCATTGTTCATTGACGCCAAGAAGCAGCTGAACTTAAAGGTAAACCGACGCAGTTGACTGTTTGACGGTGGCCCAAGACTCCTGTTCAACACGCTTCTCTGCACTGCTACATGTTGGCAATAGGTGATTGGAAACACCCCGGAAGTCCTAGTCTTCGACGAGTACAAGTTTCGTGCGTTGGAATCGGAGAGCCCGGCCATCCCGACGTCGCCTGGCGCCCACGTTGCTGTCGTATATTCGTCCCTGAGATCAACAAAGCCTGGTGAGTCACAAATCACAAATGTTCGTGCACTGTGGTCGTTCATGCCTTGAAGTAACTGCCGTCGCCCCCATCCGTGCTGCGACAGGAACTGGAGCAGCGTCATTGTTTATCGACGGGCTGTTGAAGCAGTCGCTATCTTTCCAATCAACGGCGGCATACGCTGGCTTCTTCAACAGCATTGGCGTGGCCACTCACAAGAGTGAGGGCCGCAAGCCAGTGCAAGGTGTCATTGACGATTTGGTCAGTGTCTTCTCGCTTGTCCCACACAATAAATGTTTGTGTTCTCGCTAAGTTCACACTGTGTCACCCAGGCTTTCTATGACCGAGCGTTGACACCACGAGAATTATTTGTGACGACCGGACAGCCTGTGAAGGCCAACGATCCCAATCTACTCGCATTGTATTCCTTTGATGAAGGGCATGGCTTGACAATTCGTGATCGACGTGAGGTGTCGGTCACCTCCGCAGATGTTTCGCCCACGTTTCTGCAATCGCGCTTGGCGCCCCCGACCGCAACCTCCGCTGCAACGTCCAACGTCGGTGTCAACAGCAGTGGGGCTGACTCTTCATCGGCGCCCGCGCAGCTGCGAAATGATGCCATTCTAATCACCTCAGCGGGCACAACCGATATTGGTTCTGCACTTCAAACATCGTATTTCGTCCCCTCGGTACATTCTGCAGCTCGCAATATCTGGCGATTGTACGCGTCGCTCGGCATGACTCCTCAATTGTTGTTTGTTTGCGTGACTTGCAGGAATCTGGTGTGGCCCTGTGCCCGGAGTCTTTAAGTCAGTGTTCTGACATGGGGCAATGCAGTGGTGGCAATTGCACGTGTCCACAAGGACGTGAAGGTGTGATGTGCGAGATCAGCTCTTGCCAAGGAACTAATATTTCCAAGCGGCATGCTGCTTGTAGCGGACACGGAGCATGTGTGAATGTGTGGTCAAGCACCGACAAACCAAAAGTCGTTCGAAATGAAAGTCTGGCAGTTAATTCAACTGAGGAAAGTTCAAATTCCTCTTCTGCCAATGCAACTACTGGGCTGGAGACGGAGCAAGAATGCCAGTGCGATGCCGGATTCTCTGGCCCCATGTGCGCTGATTGGAATCCTGATCCGTATGTTCGCGAACTGTACTTTGTCGGTCCTACACACGTTGTTGTGCTCACACACGTTGTTTTGCTCTTTTCATGACGGAATACGTGCAGCTGTGCTCAGAAGAATTGTGGAGACCATGGTCAATGCCTGCAAGGCCTTTGCCTGTGCAAAGATGGTTGGCATGGCGTTCTGTGCGAAAATCGACCATGTGGGGGTGCTACGGAGGATGGCAAATCTTGTAGCGGTCACGGAGATTGTGTCGCGGGACAGTGCTTGTGTTACGCTGGCTGGGGAGGATCGAGTTGTGGTCTGTAGCCCTTGCCTCACCTGCAAGCATGGTGGTAATGCGTTTCTCCTCATATCCCGTTTTTTTGTTGTAGCACAACGCGCCAAGTGTGATGGCGGATGTTCTGGACATGGTACATGTCTGCCTGGAGGAATTTGCCGCTGCACGACTGGCTTTAGTGGATCGTCATGTTCTTGGGGCCCTGGGTGCCCCAATTTTTGTTCCGGGAATGGACAATGTGTGAATAACTCTTGTCAGTGCGGAACTTTGGCTGTAGACACTGGTTCTCGCCCCCAACAATACACGGGTCCAGCCTGCGCAGTGCTGGAATGCGTGAGTCCAACATGTAGTGGGCACGGAGTGTGCGACGCTGGAGAGTGCATTTGCGAGTACGTGCAGCTTCGTGCAATTGCGGCGTTTACTTTCTGTGCTGCCGGTCACAAATATATCTTCGCATTGCTGCCGCTTTGGTTTGCAGTCGCAACTATGAAGGCGAGGACTGCAGCCGAAGCAAGCACTGGTTCGTTGGCCATGGATTGATTCATTCCACAGAAGTGTCATGTGTTTGCATCACGTAACCTCAATTTTGTTCCCCCAAATAACAGGCCGTTGAAGATCCGATCAGAAATTTTCCCTGATGGCGCCGTCAGAACAGTCGCGGGATTACCGATTCCTTTGCAATTTGAAGGGAGCACGCACACAGGTGGGTCGGAAGACACATCAAATGCCGGTAAAGATATCATCGAAGACGATGGCACCGGATACCTGCTCTACTTCTCGGAGCATCTACCCCGGGCATGAGGTATCGAGAGCTGGTGATTTTTCTATAAAAGTTCGGCGGCAATGCTTGAGCATGATATCTGATCGCTCAGATGCGTGACACCCGCCCTATGTCACAGCTAAGTAACAGTTGAAATGTATGCAGAATCGATATCACGTGGCACCTCGACGAATCGTGTACGGCATGGTGGTTGGCACACGATGGCGCTGACGTGTCAAAAGAAGAAGACGGCGCAAACAACAACCCTGCCGCCTCCACTGACGTCGCCGTCGCCGCCGCCGATGCTGACGCCGAAGTAGTCACTATGGTGATTCGGAATGTTTCGTAGTGCTGCATCATAGAGTACCATGACACTCATGCAATCCTTGGTTAGACTTGTGCATGTATGTCATTGCATTGTTGTAGCCTTTGCAGTAGCCATGGCGTTCAACACTGCATTGACCATTGACCATTGATGGGACTGCTTGGCTCCGACAAACGAAGGCAGCGACTTCTGTACAGGTCCACCCATGGTCGACGATCTGCTGACTTTGTGACTTTGTTGTTCGCTGCCACCGTCGTCGACTTCGTTCGTCGACGTAGTTCGCAGTTCGCAGTTCGCAGTGTTGTCGTCGTTGTCGAATTCGATGCAGTTCGTCGGTCGTTGATTGTTGGGTGGGTGGCTCGTTGTCTTCGACACACTTTCGTTGGTAATCGCGGTCCACGCAGGTGGTTATGGCCATATGTAGTTGCTTGAACGAATGCTATGGTGCAGTTCGTTTCGCTGTGCTGTTGCTCGATGGTTGAGCTGTATTTCGTGAACGTGTCCGTGCTCGGATGCGTCACGTGCTCGGATGCGGATCCGTTGTCGCCCCCTCAAACGTCGGTTGTCACTGGTTTGAAAACACCACGTTTCAAGTACCGCCCGGGGAGTGAAATATTGCATGGGAGTCTAAATGTTGGATTGAAATTCCACGCAAAACGTGCTTCCTGCTGATTTCGCGTTTTGTTGGTCAGCTTGCCTTGTTGCGGGCACCTCTACTCGTCGAGGCGGACATGCCCAGTCAGACATACCCCCGCGCCGCATCGGGCGAAACGACAGATCACTAAATTTTGGGTTGACCATGGAAGATCAACGTGATGATGGTGGAGGTAAAGCTGTTGCTGATGGCACAACGCCGCCACCCGCACAGGGCGCTGAAGGTGACCTCACAGAGAAGCAAGATGATGCATCGCCCAATGCTGGTATGCTTGGCTCGCAACCACAGTCAGAAGCGAAGCAGGAATTTGACGCAGACGTCACGTGGGTTTCGACAAGCCAAAGTGGAGGTAACACGAAAACTTCGAGGATGGCTCTGCTGGTCCAAGTTCAAGCGGAGCACATAGATGCGGCAACTGTCCTTCATTTGAAAGAAGCAACTCATCGCAAAGTAAAGGCCAAGTTCAACATCGACTTGGAAGTGTCACGCCAAAAGTTTGTGTGCCGGGGCAACCAACTCGACGACGACTCAATGAAGCTGGCGCCGCTTGGTATCATCCAAAAGTCTCCTACGGCGAAACGCACACCGGTGTTTGTGGTGTACAATCGCCGCAAGAAGCCGACACAGCTCCCCGCGAAGAGCAAACCAACCGAAGTCCGTGTGGAAATCTCCTCCTTGTTCGGGGGTGCGCCGCGTTCCGCTTGGCGAACAGATGGAAATTTTTTTTGGGAAGTGAGCGCCTCGTTCACTCCGGAAACCACCTTTGGCGCATTCATTGGATCTTTAGTCAAATCGCACGCGCCTTCCCGAGCCCCTGACCCTTTGAACTTGTACGTTGACTGCGCGTGCGCGATGCCTGCATCCACACAGAATTTTGAGGCGTCTCGTGCATTGTGGTGGATTGAAATTGTTCTCGTGCTCTTGTTTAGGTGGTCGCTGGCAAACGTGACATTGCTGGTAAATGGGGCTCCACTGGAATCCTTTGCTCCCGCACCGAAAACGGCCGCTGGTCTTGGAGCCATACACAACGCACAACTCGAATCCCTTGATCTCAAAATGGGAGATCACCCTGCAAGAATTGGCAAGCTGATGTTATATCCTCGCTCAATCCGAGTGTGCTTTTCGAGCTCAACCAAAGCTGGCGGCGGGGATGTTTCCCACATGGTACCGCTTTTTGGCGAGGCTAAACATGATGGCACCCCTGAATGCTATGAAGCAGCATTGAAACCAGCTGCGGTCGAGCAACGACTGCATACGATTGTTGCTCGAAGCCTGGGCATCCCGCCCGCGCTCGACAAAGACGATTGCATCGAAGTTAGGCTTGTACAAAACGCTCTCGCAGCCAGCACAACTGCAACGACAAGCGACGAGGCGGCGGACAATTCCGAGTCTGCGTCCATTCTTGTTAGCGTGCGTGCTGGCGATGCCTTAAATGGACATCCGTCGATGTGGGTGGGAGAGGCCTGGAGAATTGTGTACAATGTCAAACCCGTTGAAGGCGCTGCGTTTCGTGTGGCTCCGCCACAGTTCGCGCCACTGTCTGCCGGCCAGTTGAAGTCACTGATCAGCGAGCAACGGCCGGACTTGCCGCCTAACACTCAGAGACTAATCGCCGAAGGAAAGGAGCTCAAAGATTCTGATCTTGTGACGCTGAAGTGTGCGACGAAGCCTTTGGAAACAGACAGTGAAGGTATGCAGTTGTCAAATGCTCGCGCGTTGCTGGGTTGCGGTTTCAACGGCGTGTGTGTCCATTGTTCAGGCCGATATACGGGCTGCAACACTGCTTTGGTCTTCTTGCTGAGGAAGGTTTTCACAGTGCTGGTGAGTGCCTGCAAACCGATGTCGATGTTCACGACGCGAACGTTCACGAACACATGTCCTCGTGCTTGCCCTGTTGCCCTGTTCCACGTAGGTGCGATTAACTGAGTTGCAGCAAACCGGTGCGAAAACTGTTCGACAAGTCATGCCATACTCGTTCCCCTCCAAAGCACAACCCACAGTGTCCGACTTGAAAAGTGCCATTAGAAAAAAGGTTGGCAACTCACGATCAACTGGACTGAAGTCAGTGATTCTCACGTTGTTGTTCCATGTTTCTAGAACGCGCTCGGTTCAGGACAGATGATATTGTTCATGGGGAGCACAGTCTTTGACAAAGACAACGCGTCCCTCGCCTCATATGGTGTCAGGCTTGGTAGCTCAACCGAGGTGCCACTCTGAATTGTCCATGTTGTGTCCCGTTTTGGTTGGTTGATCGTCTGGCCTAAAACTGCAATCGCCTCTGCAGGTGCGGGCTTTATTCCGCCAAGGACCGAGACACATTCCCAATAACAGTGCAGCTGGTCAAGGGTACGATGGTGTGATTCGTCTGAATGCACAATCTCTGCCACAACGGTCACTGGTGTCGTGGACTCCACCATCGGATGTTACGCGAGGGAAACCACTGGTAGGCGGTGCACGCACTTTCGCGTTTTCAGCCCTTGTGGTAACCATTGCGCTTGTGACGCAGGTTCACGGTATCATTGGTCTCAACCAAATGGGCAACACATGTTACTTGAATTCTGCTGTGCAATGTCTTGCACAGCTGCCACCTTTCATTCAGTACTTTACAAGCGCGTTGTCGGACAACAGCAACGTCGGTGGAGACGGCGTCGTTGCGCAATGCGTCCCTGCTACCAGTTTCCCCTCGCCTACAATTTCAGCGGCAATAAGGTCTTTGTTCCGACAAATATGGGACCCAAACATTCGCACGGTGACACCGCGGTTCGTCTTTCTTCCTTCGACTTGTTGCTTCGAAATTTGTCTGAGCCTCGTGTGGCAATTCTTTCTCAGAGGCCTAAAGGCAGCTGTGGCTCGCAAGCACGATGAATTTCGCGGGTTCGGGCAACAGGACGTCGGTCCGTTTCCACTGCAGGTGCCGTGGCGCAAGTGCCTCAACCACGAATAACAACACCATTTCATTCAGGCCAGTTTTTAGACATTGTGCTGGGAGGGATGGACGACGAGGCCAACTCTCACCGGTCCGCCGCCGGCACATCTGAGGCGGACGGTGAAAATCCGTCGCGGACACTCTCCAGTATTGTAGCTAGCACCTGCACTGGAAAAATGAGTAGCACTGTGACGTGCGTCATTCGCGTTGGCAAGGCACTCACTGCTCTGAATCTAACGTGTTTTGCTTGGTACCATGATGCAGATGTCAGCGATGCGGACGTTCATCTGTCCTTGTTGACGACTTCACTTGCCTGCCCGTCCCCGTCCATCTTCCTCGGAACTTAGAAACAGTCGACATCACAGATAAAAAAATCGGTGAAGGCAAGGAACCACATACAGATGAACAGTTTGAGCAAGGCAATGATGATGTTGCATCATCTGCCAGCGAAGACCGTGGTCACAAGAGCGAGAATGCTGAAAATGGTGGCGGCGGTGGCACCAAGCGATCTGTAGCAGAAGCTTTGTCCGCGCGTGCACTCGACTTAGGCGAGTGCTTTGAAGCGTTTGGGGATGTGGACGATTTGCAAGGCGACAATGCATATTTCTGCGAGAACTGTGGCAAGCGCACGCATGCAAAGCAACATCTATCATTGCACACATTTCCCAGGTGATGCTTTGAGTTGTTCCGGCATCCTGGTCCTGAAATGCTGACCAACAGAGCAATCTGGAATGAACTTATCGTTTGATAATGTGTGTGCAGGTATTTGATTCTTCAGCTCAAGCGCTTTTACTGGACGCAACAGGGTAGCGCTTTCGTCGCTCACAAAATTAGCACGCCTGTGCGGTTCCCGCTTCGCCGCATGGGCTTCATTCCTGGGCGTACCACCGCAATGTATGGTGACCAGCAAACGAAGCCCGAATATCAACCTCCGTCCACCAAGGTCGACGCAGCGGAGTATCGGCTTTGCGGAGTCATCAATCATTATGGATCAGTTCACGGCGGTCATTACACAGCCGCGGTGAGACATGCGGCGACTCAGTCGGACTCCGGGCGTTGGTTCTCATGCAACGACGCGCTTGTTCGCGAGATTGCGTTGGAAGACGCCATTTCAAACAATGCTTACGTTTTGTTTTACGAGCGCACACAGCTTCCGAAAGAAACTGTCGAGCAGAGTGCTGCGAAAGCACGTGACGCCGTTGCCGTGGCCGCGTCATTGGTTTCGGCGGTTACACAATTGCCCGATCCCAGCGACGACGATGCTGTCGACGCTGTGGATGTTCATGTGCCCGCTGGCGAAGACGTTTCAGGTGATGCGGGATCCTCGAACGAAGAACAGCCCACGGACGGCACGAACGAGTCCGCCCACGCAGATTCTCTGGGATCCACCACGCGTTTGGACGACGACCACGAATCAGATATTGAGCAACCATAGGACCTGTGACTGCGAATATTGTATTGTGCGGCAAAGGAAGTTCCTATTTACAATAATTACATCACTCTGCCCACTTTGTTTCACCTGTGCCAAGATTCTGCCAGTAGTATGCTCCTTGATCGGCGTCCCAGTGTTTCACCCACTGGGTGTGCTGAGAACCCTGCCGCAAATGAGGAGGCAAAGGTTTGCTTTCAGCGTGTTGCTGTTGTTGATCTGCTGGCGGCTTTTCCGCTTGCTGTTGGGTGGCGTTTTGCGATCGTTTCGAGACAAAATATCGTAGCCTCGCTCGCCGCATCTCCGCGGCTTGCTCCGCGGTGGGTGCTTGCGACTTCTGGGGAGCAGCTTGCGCCTGCGAAGCACTTTGCCTTTCGTGTCGCGGACCCAACGCCAACTTTTTCAAAGTGTCGAACTGCTCTTTCGTCAAGCGCCCTCCACGGGGGCTGTTGTCGGTGCTTTGTTGAGACCTTGTCGCCATCGGCTGTGCCGGTTTTGGTTGCGATGAAACAGCCGGTCGCTGCGATTGTGCAGCCCGCAACACTTCGGCGGTCGGTCGAGCGGAAGGCTGCGGTGGCCGAGCATCCGTTCTGTGGCGCTGCTGAGTTGTTTCATTCTTCGCCGGGACGGTCTTCTCAACGGCGGGACTGGGGGTGGCCGCGCCCTGTCGCTCTGCGGCAGTGGCAGTTTCAGGATCTTTCCACAGCACCGTCCCGGAACGCATGTTTTTCCAAAAGAACGCCTTGGCTTTCGGGTCGAAGTACTTTTCCCAGTCCATAGCGTTATACGGAGGTGCAGCGGACACCTTCTGAGCGTCATTCTGCAGGCAGTGGTGTATTCGAAGCGATGTACGTACAAGTCAACATTTTGGTGGTGACAGTGGTGTGTGTGGTGTCCAAAACGGCGCAAACGAACCTGGTGCAACGCACGAGCACGGATATGTGCAGGTAAGTGGCTGTGGGCGGGCAATCCGCGGCGAACCTTCGCGCCCAAATCTTCGCGGATAATTCTAATCTTTGTCTTGCCGGCCTGCTTTGCCATTTGCCTCTGCGCTCGCCATATTTTCAATGACTGCACAAATCGCTTGTGGCCGTACCGGATGAAGGAAGGTTCGGAGCGCATGGCGTCGGCTCCGGCATCAAGCGATTGGGATGCGTTTTCTAAAGTCAAACCTTGAGACCGCGACTGCCCCTCCCATTTTTTCTTCTCGCGAATAGCGGCCCGAGCGCTGCCTTGAGCAACGGCCGGTGCAGCCTGGTGCACATCGTTCTGCAAAGGGATGGTGCTTCTGTCCGAGCCGCCATGAGCTATCGAGGAGTTGAACATCTCAACTCATGTATAGAAAATGCAGTGTGCGTGCATTGCACTTGAATTAAGCACAGCAAGTATGACGTGCCAAGGCTGTGCGTGAGAAAGATCGCCCAAATACCATCATTAACTTGGACGCAACTCTTGAGGAGTCCAAGAGAAATTGGTCCACAGTAGCTTTTTTATAGCGTGGCAGATAAATCCTCGCAGGTCAACCAATCACTGCACCATCAACGTGATTATCTGGCACACTTGACACTTTGCTTGTCACTCCAGACTCTGCCGGTTGAGATGTCGTCATCGATGCACCTTCTTTGTGAATAAATTGTGCCGTTGCAGTGCTTCGTGATCTTTGCCCCTGTTGCGTCCCGCGGGACACTGCGTGTCCATCCAAACTTGTCCACGCAGCTCATTGCAACGCTCTCGCAACAAACGCGGGTGTCTTCTTCGACACCCAACAGCCAAATTGCACCGGCACCAGCACCAGCACCAGCACCAGCAAATCAATGCCATTGCACACCCAACGGCACGCCCAAAATCGGAAGCCAGAGTCGAAGGATGGAGGGACGGACGGAAGGACAGAAAGAATGAAGAACAGAAGCCGCCGCCGTCGTCATTGTCGTCGTCATTGTCGTCGTCGTCGTCGTCATTGTCGTCGTCATTGTCGTCGTCGTCGTCGTCATTG
>ENA-OWNT01001158-OWNT01001158.1-seawater-metagenome-genome-assembly--contig:-NODE-1158-length-36701-cov-6.033585_pt1 | contig 36701 bp, 31 predicted proteins | sample MGYA00238136_ERZ651165 | MGnify/ENA primary metagenome ERZ651165 (study PRJEB26861, sample SAMN08777766) | seawater metagenome | isolation source: coastal seawater | place: USA: Florida | collected...
GCCTGAATATCCGGTGTTGCCCAGACGTGATCGAGCCGCCGCCCCTTATCCGCCGCATCCCAGTCGCGCGCGCGATACGACCACCAGCTGTAAAGCAGGCCATCGGTCAGGTCATTCCGGGTCACATCGACCCAATCGCGGGCGGCGCGGGCGGCTTCGAATCGCGGCGCGAGCTCGAGCGCGTGACGACGCAGCGGCCCCAGGGGGAGCAGCTGTAGGCTGGGCAAGGGGGCCGAGGTGGCAATCATCGCCAGTCTCCACCTCGGCCCCGAGCTGGACCAACCTACCAACGCCCCCACCATCGACTTCGTCCAGTGGGCCTTGAGGACTTTCTACGAGCGATCCTGTCGCTGCACCCATCAGCGGAAGGGCCTACTCCTCGGCGGGCGTCGCGAACCACTGTGGATCCAAGTCTCCAACCCACGCCGGGAACATCCTGTGGCCCCGAAAGGCAGAGGGTCCGAGGTCTGCAGCTACTCCAACGTACTTCTGGCCCGCCACCTCGACCACGCCAACGTACACCCCGCACGAGCGCCCAACCAAGAGGTCGGGTGAGGTGGCGGTTGCCAGGTTGAACCCCCAGGCGTAGTGGTCGCGGATGCGCACGGGCTCTCCCGGCGTGGGACGTACGCGGGCGTTCCATGGCGGCGTGCCGGCCTTCATCGGGGAGCCCACCGCTCCAACCAGGAGCATCGGAGGGTCATCTTGGAAACCTTCGGGCCGCTCTTCAGTGCGGCACGATGCTAGTGGTGCACCCATGGCAACCGCGCCATAGGGGACGTTCCTCCACTTGGAGCGGTCGGGGCTTGTGTTCGCCGCGAGCGCCAGGTAGCGCCCAGAGCCACGGTAGGCCATGCCGAGCAGCTGAAGGCTCCCGGGCTCCCAAGGTTGGACCAGCTCGACGAGCGATCTGCGGGTGGGCCACGTGACGGCCCAGGCGGAGGCTTCACCGCCCAGAATCGGAACAACAGAACCAGGGAACGACCTTCCGGACCCCGACCAAGGGTGCAGGTTGGGATCGAAGTCCACGCCAGCGGCAGTGAGCAGGACCTTGGGTGGTTCGGCGCCAATGGCTTCCACGACGGCCTCCGAGCCTATACATAGCGGTGTCGCTACCGATCCTGCCGCTGCACCCACCTCCGGATGGTGTCGATGGCCACGCCCTGGGCCGCGGCGACCTCCTGGTGGGTCGCTCCCTCGGCGAGCATCCGGCGGCGCTCGTCCTGCCACCCCTCGCGGCACTGGTCCGGCGGAGGCGCGTGCCGTCGGTGCTGCGAGAGCTCGATGCCGTGGCGCCGGGCCCAGGTGTAGATAGTGTGGTGGCTCACCCGGTGGATGGCGGCGATGTCGGCACCGGTGAGACCCTCGGCGACGCGCTCGGTGCGCGGGATGGCGCGAAGCGTCGCCGTGCGGGTGACTACGCCCTCAGCAGTCGCGATGGCGGCGAAGTCGCCGTCGAGGCGTGGCCAGAGGTCGAGGCGGCGGCGTTGGGTGGAGGTCATGCCGCGGAGTGTAGCGGGCTACGGGTTCGGACTCAGGCCGGTCAGGTTGAATTCGTAGTAGTGGCTAGCGGAAGGCGCGCATCAGCGGGAGGCGGTCGCTCTTGAACGACCAGACCGCGCCCAAGATGCAGCGCGAGTGGTCGTCGAGGAACAGCGACAGCCACGTGCGTCGCCGGCCGCCGGGCTTCGCCGGGTCGGGCAGGTAGGGCCCGGTGCGCATGTCCGACTGCCACAGGTCGTTGGGCCAGGCGGCCTCGAAGCGGTCGAGATCGGCCGTCGACGCCTTGCCCTTCGGGCGCTTCGACAGGCCATGGGCCTTCAGCACGCGATGGACCGTGGAGCGCTTCAGCACGCCCTTCGGCACCTTGTCGAGCTCTTCGGCGATCTGGATGACGCGGTCGAGTGACCGCTCGGGCACCTGGCGCTTCAGCGCGCAGATGACCTCAATCTGCTCCGGGGTGAGGACGCCGACGCCGACGCGGGCCCGCGGCGTGTCCTCGAGCCCCTCGAGGCCGTGGCGCTGATAGGCCCGTACCCAGCCGCGCAGGGTCTCGGGACGGAAGAGGAACGGGCGGCCGTCGGGCAGCGACCACGGCTTCGCGGCGAGCCGTTCGAGCACCTGCGCACGCTCGCCGCGTGGCGGAGCGATGGCGAGGTAGGCGCTGACGACCTGGAACCGGACCAGGGCGCGCGCCGAGACAGTCTTCATGGGCATGGACACCTCCGAAGACAGGCTCGCGGCGGTGTCCGTGCGGATCGACGCCACCCTCTGTGGGATGGGCTGGGGGCCTCGACGGCTCGGGACCGCGGACGCAACGATCCAGCGCCCCCAGATGGAGGTGGTGGATCGCGTCATTGTGGAAGGTGTTCGGCGGCCCTCCTTCGCGCCACGCCCAGGAGTCGCCTCATCGAGATAGGAAGGGAACGCACGCCACAATTGGCTATCCAGACAGCGCCTCGGAGCTTGCAGGCATGGGCACTGCCCTGGGTGACGTGGTTGCAGCCTTCCGGCGGGGGAATCCCCCCCGCCGGAAGGATCTCCTCGAGGGGTCGTGGCGCGACCAGGTCGGAGAGCGCGAGCCGCAGGCCGGTGAGCCAGCGGTCGGCGTCGGGGGCGATGCGCTGGAGCATGCGCTGTGCGGTCCGGCGGGATGGTCGTTCGGCGTGCTGGGCACTCCAGGGCCACGCGACGTGGTGCAGGCCGTGCACTGCGAGCAGCCAGACCCCGAGCACGTAGAAGGCCACGTCGAGGCCGTAGGGACTGTTGGGCACGTCCCAGTCGGGCCGGCTGTGGCAGGTCGTGCCGGTCGCGACGTGGAGCCATCGCCGCTTGCGGAGCTTCAGCCACACCAACCGGTCGGCGTCAACGACCCACAGCCCCTTCGAGGTCCAGCCATGGGCGTGCCATCCCTGGCCGGGTCGTTCGCCCTCCCACACCGCCTCGTTGATCCGCACCGCATCGATCTACCGCGGGGCCACGAGGTCGCTCCCGGCGGGGACGTGTCCCTCTCTGCGAGAGGGACCGTCCCCTCTGGTCGCGACCGTCCCATGAACCACCTGTGGTGCTGGCTGGGAACTGGTCGCTGAAGCTGGGATCGGGCGGGCCTCTACTGGGCGATCAGCTTGGGCCGTGCCACCATGGTCAACGCCATGGTGCTCCTCGCAGGTGGGTTGGTGGTGCTGACGGAGTCGGTACCGCGCCTGTGGGACCCGGGGCACCCCGACGCGAAGGGCATGCTCGCCCTGGCCATTCTCGGGGTCGTCGTCAACGGAGCAGCCGTGCTCCGGGTGCGGCACGGGTCGAGCCTCAATGAGCAGGTGGTCACCTGGCATCTCCTGGAGGACGTCTTCGGCTGGGTCGCCGTGCTCGTGGTCAGCGTGGTGATGCTCTTCGCGGACGTGCCCATCCTCGATCCGCTCCTGTCCGTCCTGATCACGGTGTGGGTCGGCTTCAACGCCGCCCGGAACCTCAAGCGCACCATCGACGTGTTCCTCCAGGCCGTTCCCGACGGCGTGGACGTGGACGCCCTGTGTGCGACGGCGCGCGGGGTCGAGGGGGTTGTCGATCTGCGCCACGTGCACGTCTGGTCACAGGAGGGAGAGCATCATGTGCTCACCGGAAACCTGGTGCTCGACTGCGTCACGCTGGAGCAGGCCGAGTCCATTCGGGACCGGGTCGGGCACGAGCTCGAGGACGCTGGCATCGGCCACGTCACGCTCGAGGTCGTCTCGGCGAGCCGCGCCGGGGCTCTCGATGCGGCGTGCGGGTAGGAGGAGGGACCATGCGCTTGGAAGATGTGGCCAAGAACTATGACCAGCTGGCGCGCTTCTACGACCTGGGGGACCGGTGGCTGTCGCGTCCGTTCGCCAGGATCGGTGCTCTCCGTGCCGCGACCGTGGGGCGCCTCGACCTCCAGCCGGGGGACAGCGTCCTGGACATCGGATGCGGGACGGGACTGAACCTGCCGCTGCTCGTCGAGGCCGTTGGCCCGACGGGACGGGTGGTCGGGCTCGACTACTCCGACGGCATGCTCGACCAGGCCCGGCGGCGGGTCCACGAGAACGGGTGGCAGAACCTGCAGCTCGTGCAGGGGGACGCTGCGGTCCTCGAGGGAGTCGGAGGGCCGTTCGACGCCGTGATGAGCACCTGGGCGCTCGGCATCGTCGACGACCTGCCAGCCGCCCTCGTGCGAGCTGTTGGGGCACTGAAGCCAGGTGGGCGGATGGCGATCCTCGACTTCCGCAGCACACGTGCAGATCGTGGCTTGCGCCGACGAATCGTCGACCCCATCCTGCACAAGCTGCTGCTGTGGTCCGGGATCGACACCCAGCAGGATCTCGACGACGAGCGATTCCGGCGACGATGGGCCGAGGGGAAGGCGCTGCTCCGCGAGGCTCTGGTGGATGTGGACGAGGAGCCCAACGTCGGCGGGACCGGGTTCCTGCTCTAGGGACGCGCGCCAGACGACAGCTGAGGCGCTCGGCGGCAGGTCGTGGCTACCCGGATCCGCGTCACTCAGTGTAGGACGACTTCGAGAGCACAGGGTTCGGCCGGAGCCAGCGGACGGCAACATCGGTGTGACAGAGGAGCACCGACAGAGGAATCACACCTTCTGTAGCCGCAGTCGCAGCGCGTTGCTGATCACCGACACAGACGACAGGCTCATCGCACCAGCTGCGACCATCGGCGAAAGCAGGATGCCGAGGAACGGGTAGAGCAGCCCCGCCGCGATTGGGATGCCCGCGGTGTTGTATGCAAACGCAAAGAACAGGTTCTGCCGGATGTTCGACAGGGTCATGCGCGACAACTTTCGGGCCCGCACGATGCCCATCAAGTCACCCTTCACCAGGGTGACCGAAGCGCTCTCCATCGCGACATCCGTCCCAGTCCCCATGGCGATTCCGACCGCAGCTCGGGCCAGCGCCGGCGCGTCGTTGATTCCGTCGCCGGCCATGGCAACCACGTGGCCTTGGGCCGTCAGCGCGGCGACCTTGTCGGCCTTGCCTTCGGGCAGCACGCCGGCGACGACCTCGTCGATGCCCAGCTTCGTGCCCACCGCCCTGGCGGTCGTCTCGGAATCTCCGGTGAGCATCACGATGCGAAGTCCCTCCGCATGCAACGCGCGAATGGCGTCGGGCGTGCTGTCCTTGATCGGGTCGGACACGCCGATCAGGCCCGCAAAGCGCCCGTCCACGCCGACGTACATCACGGTCTGGCCCTCGCCCCGGAGCGCCTCGGCGCGCTGCTCCTGGTCGCCGAGGGGGATGCCGAGCGCCTCCATCATGGCCTGGTTCCCGAGCGCAACGGATCGGCCCGTCACCTGTCCCTGCACACCCTTGCCCGTCACCGACGCGAAGCCGGAAGCCTCCAGCCGGTCGACACCCCGCGCCTCAGCGCCGCGAACGATGGCTTCGGCAAGAGGGTGCTCACTTCCGCGTTCGAGGGCCGCGGACAGTGCCAGGAGCTCGGCTTCCTCGATGCCGTTCGCTTCCACGGCGGTGAGCGCTGGGCGTCCCTCCGTCAGGGTTCCGGTCTTGTCCACGATCAACACGTCGACTCGGGCGAGCACCTCGATGGCCTCGGCGTCCTTGAACAGCACACCCAGGCCGGCTGCTTTGCCCGTCGAGACCATGATGGACATCGGTGTGGCGAGCCCGAGCGCACAGGGGCAGGCGATGATCAGGACCGCGACCGCGTTGATCAGGGCATACGCCATCGGGGGTTCTGGTCCGAGCCACGCCCAAAGAGCAAACGTCACGATCGAGGTGACGATCACGGCGGGCACGAACACGCCAGCGACCTGGTCGGCGAGCTTCTGGATTGGCGCTCGCGTGCGCTGAGCCTCGGCCACCATCGTCACGATCCGAGAGAGCAGCGTGTCCGAACCGACCTTCTCGGCCCGGATGAGAAGGCCACCGGTGCCGTTCACGGTCGAGCCGATGACCTCGTCTCCCTCGCCCTTGGTGACCGGCACGGGCTCGCCCGTGACCATCGACTCGTCGACGCTGCTCCGTCCTTCGATCACCACGCCGTCGACCGGCACCTTCTCCCCGGGTCGCACGCGCAACCGGTTGCCCACGACGACATCCTCGAGATCCACATCCTGCTCGGACCCATCTTCATTGACCCGACGTGCGCTCTTGGCGGAGAGCTCGAGCAGCTTGGCGATGGCCTGGCTGGTCTGACTGCGCGCCCGGAGCTCCAGCACCTGGCCCAGCAGAATCAGCGCCACGATCACCGCTGCCGCCTCGAAGTACACGGCGACTTCGCCGTGATGTCGGAAGGAGTCCGGAAACAGCCCTGGCGCGACCGTCGCGAGCACGCTGTAGGCGTAGGCGACCGAGACGCCCAGGCCGATGAGGGTCCACATGTTCGGACTGGCGTTCTTCACGGACTGCACAGCTCGAACGAAGAACGGCCAGGCCGCCCACAAGACGACCGGGGTGGCCAGCACGAGCTCGACCCACGGCCGCGCTGCCCCGAGTACGGTGGACACCGGCCGCCCTGGCAGCATGTCGCCCATGGCGATCACGAACACCGGCAGAGCGAACGCGGTGGCGATCCAGAACCGGCGGGTCATGTCCCGCAGCTCGGTGTCGTCGGCGGGCGCGTTCGGATCGAAGGTCTTGGGCTCGAGCGCCATGCCGCACTTGGGGCAGTCCCCGGGCCCGATCTGCTCGATCTCGGGGTGCATCGGGCAGGTGTAGATCGCGCTTGGATCGACGTCCTCGTGCTCAATCGGACTGAGGTACTTCTCGGGATCCGCGATGAACTTCGTCAGGCAACCCGCACTACAGAAGGGGTAGTCGTGGCCTTCGTGCGTGTGCCGATAAGGCGTAGACACCCGAGGCGTCATGCCGCAGACAGGGTCCTTCGGCAGGTACGCACCCGGATCTGCCGCGAACTTGTCCTTGCACCCCGCGCTGCAGAACAGGAACTCCTCGTCACGGTGCACGTGACGATGGGGGGTGTCGGACTTGGGGGTCATGCCGCAGACAGGGTCACGTTCCATCAGGTCCTCGGAAAGTGCAGATGAAGTCGAGGTCATGGTTCGATCCCGAGGCGCTCGATGTGTCGGTACAAGGTCGCCAGGTGGACGCCCATGGCCTCGGCGGCCTGTCGCTTGTCGCCTTGGCAGTGGCTCAGGACCTGTTGGATGTGTGACCGCTCGAAGCGCTCCATGGCCTCCCGGAGGCTCGATGTACGCCCGCTGGTGTCGAGGTCGGGAAGGTTCGGCGCGTCGATCCAGGGCCCCTGAGTGAGCAGTACCGAGCGCTCCAGCACATTGGAGAGCTCGCGCACGTTGCCAGGCCAGGAGTGGCCACGCAGTCGGGTCAAGGCCTCTGCCGTGAGACGCGGCGCCGAGCGTCCAAGGGAGCGTGCGTGCCGCTCGAGGAGCCGGCGGGAGAGCTCGGCCAGGTCGTCGAGGCGCTGCCTCAGCGGAGGCAACTCGATGCGCATCACGTTGAGGCGGAAGTAGAGGTCCTCACGAAAGAGGCCCTCTTCGATGGCCCGGCGGAGCGGACGATTCGTGGCAGCGACCAGGCGGAACTCCACTTTGCGGGGCTTGTCCGACCCGAGAGGCACCACCTCTCGATTCTCGATGACCCGCAGCAGCTTCGTCTGCGTCGCAATCGGCAGCTCGCCGACCTCATCGAGGAACACGGTTCCGCCCCGAGCCGCTCGGAACACGCCGTCACGGGCCCCGGTGGCCCCGGTGTAGGCGCCCTTCTCGTAGCCGAAGAGCGTTGCATCCACGAGGGTGTCGGGCTGGGCGGCGAGGTTCACGGCGATGAAGTCGCGGTCCGCCCGGTCCGAGCGTTCGTGAAGCGCCCGGGCGACGACTTCCTTGCCGGTGCCGGACTCCCCCTCGAGCAACACGTTCGCGGGCGTCGGCGCCACCTGGTCGATCAACGACTCCACGGCCGCCATGGCGGGCGAGTGGCCGACCAGATCGATCCCGACACGCTCCCGGACCTCCTGGCGGAGGCGGCGGACCCGCTCGTGCAGCTCCCGCTTCTCGAACAGATCCGCGACCTTGCGTCCGAGAGCGTCGAGGGCGATGGGCTTGAGCAGGTAGTCCGATGCCCCGGCCCTGAGGGCTTCGACCGCGGACTCGACCGACGCGTAGGCCGTCATCAGCACAGTCAGGGCGTCGGGGTGCTCGGTCTGGAGGTGCCGGATGAGCGTCAGGCCGTCCATGCCGGGCATGCGCAGGTCGGTGAGAACCAGGCCGATCGACGAGGACTCCAGGGCGGCCAGCGCGGCTTCGGCCGAACCGACGGTGTCGACCTCGTAGCCCTGCAGGCGCAGGTAGCGCGCGAGGTTGTTTCGCAGCACCGACTCGTCGTCGACCACCAGGATCCGGTCGTTCATCGTCATCCTTCGCCCTCGCAGGCACAGTCGGGGAGCTCGACGGCGAACACGGCTCCCCCGGTCTCGTGGTTCTCCGCCGTGATGGTGCCGCCGAGTCCGGTCACCAGGCGGTCGACGACGAACAGACCGAGGCCGGTGCCCTGGCCGACCGCCTTGGTGGTGAAAAAGGGCTCGAAGAGCGCACTCGTGTCTTCCGGGAGACCGTCGCCGTCATCGAAGACACGGAAGATGACCCGCTCACCATCGCCTTGGCACCGGATGCGGACGCACCCCGATTCGGGTGAGGCATCCACGGCGTTCAGGCCCAGATTGAGCAGCACCTGGACCAGTCGGTCGCGGTTCGAGCACACGGTGACGTCAGCGGCTTCTACGGACAGGGACACGCCGCGCTCGCGTGCCGAGTGCCGAAGCAGGCGCGCCACGTCGTCGAGGACCTCGTCCGCCTCGAATCGCGCCCGCTGATCAGAAGTGGTGCGCCCGAGGTCCACGAGCTCGCGGACCAGTACCCGCATGCGTCTCGCCTGATCCCGCAACACGGGCAGCGCTTCCCCCACGGAACCGGGCTCCATCTCCAACAGCTCGAGCTCGGAGCTCAGGCTGGCGAGGGGGTTGCCGATCTCGTGGGCCAGACCCGCGGCCAGGGTGCCGAGCGCGGCCATCTTCTCCTGGTGCACGAGATGGGCCTGGAGCTGCTTGGAGGCCGTCACGTCGCGCTCGATCTCCAGCAGCGCCGTCGAACCGTCCGGCCCGGGCACCGGGTAGCGCTCGACAGAGAGGATTTCGGTCTGGCCGCTCGGGGTCTTGCGAACTCGCTCGGTCTCGGTCTGTTCACCTTCGAAGAAGGCCTCCGCGGGGCAGACCTCGCCTTCCGGCGTCTCGTGAATCGTGCGGCAGCCGCAGCCCACGATCTCGGAGCCGTATGCATCCGTGGCGGCCTTGTTGGCCTTGAGGATGCGGCGTTCGGGCCCGATCACCACGATACGCTGCTCCAGGGTGTCGAGCAGGGTGTCGGAGAACTTGCGCGCCGCATCGAGCTCGGCGGTGCGTTCGTCGACCTTGGCGTCGAGGGTCTGCAGCGCGTCGGCCAGCGCCGTGCTCATGGCGTTGAACTCCCTTGCCAGCAGCCCCACCTCGTCGTCTCGCCGCACGGGGACGGTCTCGCCGTATGCCCCCTGCGCGATGCGCTGAGCAGCGGAAGCGAGCTCCTCGATGGGCGCCGCGAGTCGACGGACGAGCACGAGGATGACTCCTGCCAGGAGCGCGGTGAGCACAGCCCCGAGGATCAGCGCCCGGGTCGCCATCGGCTGCAGCACCGAAGCGGCGTCGTCGACGGGGACCTCGGCCCAAACCCCCCACGGGAGGTTCGCGGCCGGTGCGTAGGCCGCGAAGTGCCGCTCTCCGTCGACATCGACGACCCCGTGCCACGCGACCCCCGTCCGCGCGTGCTCGGCCGCGGGACCCTTGATCGGTTGACCGGGATGCACATGAGGTTCGTCTTCTTCGAACGCGTGGCAGACCACGTCCCCCGAGCGGTCGACGATGTACGCCAGGCCGCCGAAGGTGCTCCGGGCGCGCTCGCTGATCATGTCCTGGTGCAGCGTGAAGCTGACGCGTCCACACAGGCTTCCGCCGCCCTCCCGGGGAGCGGCGACGACCACCTCGTGCCCGCCGTGGTGTGCGTGCTGCATGCGGGCGATGCCGCCCTGCGCCCGGCAGGCGTCGGTCGCCCACGAAGCCTGGTCATCGGACCGCGCGATCACGGCTCCGGATGCATCGAGCACGATCAGCTCCTCGATCATCGGCGACCGGGTGACGACCTCGGCCAGCACGGCATCCTCGGCTTCTACGCCGCCCGCTAGTGCGGTGAGGAGCGCGGTCTTCTCGGCGAGGAAGTCGTCGACCTCGGAGGCGTACAGGCGCGCGGTCTTGCCGAGGTTCTCCTCGAGCAGCCCAGCGACCACGTCTCGACTGCTCCAGTAGGAGAGCAGCACCGTCGCCAGGAGCGGCACCAGCGCCACACCGACGAACCAGAGCATGAGTCGGCGAGCCAGTGGCCGGACATGGGCCGTTGTGGGGGCGGGCGAGCGGGTGGGCATCGACATTCCTCTGAGCAACTCGCGTGCCGAGGCGGGCTAACCGGCGAACGCGGGGAATGACCCCACTCTCTTCGCAGATATGCGAAACGGCTTCGCCAGCCTGCGAACCTGATCGATCCATATCCAAGGTTCTCTCGTTCGAAGTGATTGGCCCGCAACTTGCTTTGGTCGTCTGCAGGAGGATGACCATGCTTCGATGGATCCCACCCCTGGCCGTGCTCGCTCTGGTCGCATGCGGAGGGAGCTCGACCCCCGAGACGCCCGAAGCCGAGCCGGCAGCGCCCACATCCACACTTCCCGCAGAAGGGAAGCGCTACGACCCTGCGATCGACCCATCTGGGGTGCCCGCGGGAGCGTGGATGTGCGACATGGGCACCGTCCACTACGCCGCCCCACACGCCGGCGAGTGTCCGGTCTGCGGCATGAAGCTGACAGAGAAGCGGTAGCGCATGTTGGTGATCCTGCTCGCCGGACTCGCGCTCGCTGCCGACCCGTCCCGGACAACGGGCGCTGTGGAGACCTACGTGTCCACCGCACTCGCGAACCACCCGGACATCGCCGCCAACCGTGCCGCATGGCAGGCCTCGGTGGAGCGCATCCCCGGTCAGCGCGCACTGCCCGAGCCCCGGGTGTCGGTCGGTGGTTTCGTGCAGTCGGTCGAGACGCGAGTGGGCCCGCAGCAAGCGCGCTTGGGGGTGCAGCAGGCGATTCCGTGGCCGTCGAGGCTCGTCCAGGCGGGCAAGGCCGCCTCTTCGGAGGCCGATGCGGCCGAGCTGGGAATCACCGCCTCGGAGCGACAGGTCCGGGAGCGGGTCGAGATGGCCTACTGGGCGCTTTGGCGGGTGCGCGAGCAGCGGGCCCTACGCGCGGAGCATCTGACCATCCTCGACGGACTGGCCGCGACCGTGCGGGGCAGGGTCGAGGTCGGCGCCGCATCCCTGGCGGATCTGCAGCAGATCGAGCTGTCCCGGTCGCGCCTCGAGGATGCCCTGGCGACCCTGGATGCCGAAGAGACCGCGCGCATCGCACAGCTCCGCGCTGCTGTCGGCGACGTGCTGGACGAGGCCGAGACGACCAGCGAGCCCACCCTCACCACCCTTCCGGAGGGTCTCTCGGCGACCACGCACCCGCGGCTCCGAGCGCTGGACGCGATGGCCGAAGCTGCGGACCATCGCGCACGAGCATCGGCTGGTCAGCGACTCCCGGACTTCACGGTGGGGGCGGACTGGATCGTCATGGGCCCCGCCCGCATGGATGGCGTCACCGACTCGGGCAAGGACGCTGTCGCGCTGGGGGTGGGCCTGAAGGTGCCCCTGTGGCAACGCATCTACGGACACGACGTCGCCGCCGCCCGTCGTACCGAAGAGAGCCTGCGAGCCCGCCGCCAGGCCCGTGATGACGAGCTCCAGGCCGCCGTGGACGCCACGGCAGCACGTGTGCGGGACAGCGCACGCCGGGTCCAGCTCGTGGAGCAGACCCTCCTCCCGCAGGCCCAGTCTGCCTACGAAGCGGTGCTCGGGGAGTACGCGGTGGGCCGGGCCCAGGTCTCCCAGACGCTCCTCGCCCAGCGCGACCTCCTCGATCTCGCGGTCGACGGGGTCGTGGCCCAGGCCGACCACCAGATGCAGTGGGCCCTTCTCACCTCTCTCACCGGGGTCACGCCATGACCCCGTCGCCCAAGGGAACCCATGATGCCTGACGCTCTCGAGTCCCTGCTGAGTCGTGGTCCGGGTTGCCTCGCGTTGCTGGTCGTTGCGGTCCTCGCCTTCGGAGCGGGCTCGTCGATGTCCGGCGGCGAGAGCGCGGACGCCCATGCCGAGCATGTTGGAGAAGACACGGTCTGGACGTGCTCGATGCACCCTCAGATCCGCCAGCAGGAGCCCGGCTCGTGTCCGATCTGCGGCATGGACCTCATCCCCGCCGGTGGCGCGTCCTCGAGCAGCGCCAACGACCGGGTCGTGCTCTCACATCGCGCGCGCAGGCTCGCACAACTGCGAACCGAGCCTGTGCGTCGTCAGGGTGGCGCAGCCGGGGAGGTCCGATTGCTCGGCCGGGTCGAGCCCGACGAGTCCACCCAGAAGACCGTGACTACCTGGATCGGGGGCCGCATCGACAAGCTCCAGGTCAACACCACCGGAGAGCGGGTCCGCAAGGGACAGGTGATCGCGACGCTGTACTCCCCCGAGGTCTACGCAGCGCACCAGGACCTGCTCACCGCTCACAAGCAGGTAGAGCGGCTGGGGGATGCTTCGGCAACGGCAGCGTCGGCAGCTCGTGCCGCCCTCGACGCCTCGAAGGACAGGCTTCGTCTCCTCGGCGTCCCGGACGCAGAGGTGGAGCGAATGGCCACAGCGGACCGGCCGCGACAGGCCGTGCCCATCCGGTCCCCCTTCAGCGGCACCGTGATCGAGCGGGTGGCCTCCGAGGGGGCCTATGTGCAGACGGGCTCGCCCCTGTACCGCGTCGCGGACCTGTCGAAGCTGTGGATTCAGCTCGATGCCTATGAGAGCGATCTCCCGCGGTTGCAGCTCGGGCAAGAGGTCTCACTCCAGGTCGAGGCCCTGCCCGGGCTGACGTTCGAGGGCCACCTGGCCTTTGTGGACCCGACGCTAGACCCCCAGCGGCGGACGGCGCGCGTGCGGGTCGAGGTCACGAACCCCGACGGTCACCTCCGGCCGGGCATGTTCGCCGAGGCGACCGTCTTCACCGGCGAGGCGTCCGACGAAGCGCCGCTGGTGATCCCCGACTCCGCGCCGCTGTTCACGGGCAAGCGCTCAGTGGTCTACGTGGAGCTTCGGGACGAGGAGACGCTGGCGTACGCCCCCCGCACGGTTCGACTGGGCCCACGCCTCGGCGACTACTACCCCGTTGTCGCGGGGCTCTCGGAGGGCGAACGGGTGGTGACGCGCGGCGCGTTCGCTCTCGATGCCGACCTTCAGATCCGCGGAGGGCCGAGCATGATGAGCCAGCCCGACGACCTCGCGGACGGTCCTTGGGCCAACGTGGTGCAGCTTCCGGCGGCCGAGCGTGAGCGTCTGGCACCTGTTCTGCGTTCCTACCTGGATATCCAGCGCGCCCTGGCCGAGGACGATCACCCCACCACCGTCGCCGCCGCCGACACCCTAGGGGCCGTCATCGAGGGAGTCGTACTCGACAAGGGTGCCCTCGCTTGGGCTGAGCTCTCGCCGGAGCTGCGCGGGCATGCCCAACACATCGCCCGCTCTTCGGATCTCGAAGGAGCACGAGCAGGGTTCGAGCCCTTGACCGCCGCAGCCGAGGGGCTGCTCCGCACGTTTGGCAATCCGCTGGACGCCGAGCTGCACGTGGCGTTCTGTCCGATGGCAGACGACAACCGCGGCGCGCGCTGGGTGCAGCAGGGCGAGACCATCGACAACAGCTACTTCGGTGCCTCGATGCGTCGGTGTGGCGAGATCCGCTCTGAGATCGCGCCGGGGGCTTTCCTGCCGGGTGCCTCGAAAGCCCCAACGCCCCGGCCAGCTCCCGCCGGACACGTGCACTGATGGCGCCGACGAGCGAGCCCCAAGGCATCTGGGAAATCGGGATCGGCTGGTTCATCGAGAACAAGCTGATCGTCTTCCTGCTCACTGCGATGCTGATCGTGGGCGGGCTGTCCGTGAGCCCCTTCGACACCGATCTCGGTGGGCTGCCGCGCGACCCGGTGCCCGTCGATGCGATCCCCGACATCGGCGAGAACCAGCAGATCGTCTTTACGAGCTGGCCGGGCCGCTCCCCGCGCGATGTCGAGGACCAGGTCACCTACCCGCTGACCACCGCCTTGCTGGGCATCCCGGGCGTGCGAACCGTCCGGAGCTCGTCGGCCCTCGGGTTCTCCACGATCTACGTGATCTTCGACGACAGCGTGGAGTTCTACTGGTCGCGAACGCGCGTGCTCGAGAAGCTGTCGTCCCTCCCGCCGGGGACGGTGCCGGAAGATGTGACGCCCACGCTCGGCCCAGACGCCACCGCCCTCGGGCAGATCTTCTGGTACACGCTGCAGGGGCACGATGCGGACGGCAACGTTGTCGGCGGTTGGGACCCCGACGAGCTGCGCTCGATCCAGGACTGGACGGTTCGCTACGCACTCCAGTCGGTCGAAGGGGTCAGCGAGGTCGCCTCCATCGGTGGGTTCGTGCGCGAGTACCAGGTCGACGTCGACCCCGAAGCGATGCGCGCCAACGGGGTGAGTATCGGCCAGGTCGCCAACGCCGTGCGCCGCTCCAACCTCGATGTGGGCGCCCGCACGCTGGAGATCAACCGGGTCGAGTACCTCATCCGCGGCCTGGGCTTCGTGGAGAGTCTCGAAGACCTCGAGCAGACCGTCGTGGTGGCCCGGGAGCACACGCCAATCCGAGTTCGTGATGTGGCCCGGGTGACGGAGGGTCCGGCACTCCGCCGTGGAGCCCTGGACGATGCAGGTGCACCCGCCGTGGGCGGCGTCGTCGTCGCCCGCTACCTCGAGAACCCGCGCCGCGTCATCGCCAACGTCAAGGACCGGATCGCCGGCATCCAGGACGGACTGCCCCGGCGCACGCTCGAAGACGGGACGGTCAGCCAGGTCACCATCGTGCCGTTCTACGACCGCACCACGCTGATCGACGAGACGCTGGGGACCCTGTCGACCTCGCTCTACCAGCAGATCCTGATCACCATCATCGTGGTCTTGGTCATGTTGCGAAACCTGCGCAGCTCGATGCTGATCTCCTCGATCCTGCCGCTCGGTGTGCTCGGCACCTTCGTCGTGATGAAGGCGACGGGCGTGGACGCAAACATCATGGCGCTGGGCGGCATCGCCATCGCCATCGGCACGATGGTGGACATCGGCATCGTGTTCGTCGAGAACATCGAACAACACCTGCAGGGCGTGGAGTCCCGAGCGGAGCGGGAGGGCGCGACCCGCCGAGCGGCCGCGGAAGTCGCCCCAGCGGTGCTCACCTCGGTCCTCACGACCATCGTGAGCTTCCTGCCGGTGTTCGGCCTCACAGCGACCGAGCTCAGACTCTTCGCGCCACTCGCCTTCACCAAGACCTTTGCGATGGCCGCAGCGCTCGTGATCTCGCTGCTCCTCATTCCGGGCGCTGCGCTGATCGTGCTCCGGAGGCGACCAGGGCCGCCGAAGACGGGGGCGACGGGCCCGCGGCGGTGGCTCGCGTCGGTGATGCGAACGACACACCTGCGTGACTGGCTGTTCCTCGCGCTGGGGATCGCCGTGCTGCCCTCCACCTGGCTCGGGGGGCTGCTCGTCATCGGTCTGGGGCTCTGGCGACTGGCCCGCCCCCTCGTTTCCCAGACGACCGCGACCCGAGGAACCCTCGCGGAGAACGTGCTCACCATCCTCGTGGTGACCGTGCTGCTCACAAGCGACTGGCTGCCCCTGGGGCCGGCGAACGGGCTCGTCCTCAACCTGGTGTTCGTCGGGGTCATCATCGCTGTGGTCCTCGGCGGATTCCGGCTCTTCGAGCGGGTCTACGGCCGGGCCTTGACCTGGGTCCTCGCCCACAAGAAGACCTTCCTGCTGGCACCGTTGGGCCTGGTGCTGTTCGGAACGACGGCCTGGCTGGGATTCGACACCGTGTTCGGGTTCGTCCCTCAGGCCATTCGCACGACCCGTCCGGTTGCCGCCGTCGCCCACGCCTTCCCTGGCTTCGGACGGGAGTACATGCCTCCGTTCGACGAGGGCTCCTACCTGTACATGCCCACGACGATGCCCCATGCGTCCATCGGCGAGGCGCTGGACATGATGTCCACCATGGATGCCGCCATTGCTCAGATCCCCGAGGTCGATCGGGTGGTCGGCAAGCTCGGACGGGCGGACTCGGCGCTCGATCCGGCGCCGATCTCCATGATCGAGACGATCATCACCTACCATCCGGAGTACCGCACCGAGCCCGATGGCTCACGCGTCAGGCTGTGGCGAGACCACATCCGCACGCCACGCGACATCTGGACGGAGATCACCGCCGCGGCCGAGGTGCCTGGGATCACGAGTGCCCCCGTGTTGATGCCGATCAACGCCCGCATCGTGATGCTCCAGAGCGGCATGCGCGCCCCCATGGGCATCAAGGTGAAGGGCCCGTCACTGGAAGCCATCGAGGCGTTCGGCTTTGCACTCGAGTCGGCCCTCAAGGAGGTTCCATCCATCCGCCATGAGACGGTGTTCGCGGACCGCGTCGTGGGAAAACCCTACCTGGAGATCGACCTCGACCGGGAGGCCATCGGCCGGTATGGGCTCACCGTCGTCGATGTGCAGCAGGTGCTCCAGGTGGCGCTCGGCGGGATGACGCAGACCCGCACGGTCGAGGGGCGCGAGCGCTATCCGATCCGGGTTCGCTACATGCGCGAGGACCGCGACAGCCTCGAGTCGCTCGAGCGTCTCTCGGTATCGACCCCCAGCGGAAACCCGGTCCCGCTCACCCAGCTCGCAGACATCCGGTATGTGCGGGGCCCCCAGATGATCAAGGCCGAGGACACCTTCCTCACCAGCTACGTGCTCTTCGACCGGGTGCCCGACGTGGCGGAAGTCGAAGTGGTCGAGCAGGCTCGTGCGCTCATCCGCAATCGACTCGATGACGGGTCCCTCGAGCTCCCGGACGGTGTGAGCTTCGACTTCGCCGGGTCGTACGAGAACCAGGTACGCAGCGAGAAACGCCTGCTCGTGCTGATCCCGATCGCCCTGTGCATGGTCTTCATGCTGCTCTACCTGCAGTTCCACCGGGTCGCGACGACCGCCATCATCTACTCCGGGGTCGTGGTTGCGGTCAGCGGCGGGTTCGGTCTGCTCTGGCTCTACGGTCAGCCCTGGTTCCTGGACTTCGCCCTGTTCGGCATGCCGATGCGGGACCTCTTCCAGGTCGGAACGGTGAACCTCTCGGTGGCCGTCTGGATCGGGGTGATCGCGCTCATCGGCATCGCCACGGACGACGGGGTTGTGATGGCGACCTACCTCAAGCAGGTGTTCGAGCGAAATCCGCCGAGCTCCTTGGACGAGGTCCGGGCTCGTACCCTGGAAGCAGGCTCCCGGCGCGTGCGGCCGTGCCTGATGACCACCGCGACGACCCTGCTGGCCCTGCTTCCGGTGGTGACCTCCCAGGGGCGGGGCGCAGACATCATGGTTCCGCTGGCGCTTCCGGCCCTCGGAGGCATGACCATCGAGCTCGTCACGCTCTTCGTCGTCCCCGTGCTGTACAGCGCGGTCGAAGAGTGGCGCTTGTCGTCCGCCGCGCCGATCGACGCGACCGCAGAGGCGACGTGATGCTGACGCTGCTTCTCCTCGGCTGCGTGACGCCGGAGCCACTCGCCGAACCCGAACCGCCCTCGTCGCCCGTCGAGTCGGCGCGGCCTCCGGCACCCGCCGAGCCCTATTGGCAGGAACGAACGGATGTGGAGCTGGATGACTTCCTCCGGACGACCTGCAGGTCCGCGGTCGCCGCCGAGCAGCCTGACCTGCTCGCCTTCAGCGCGCCGTGGTGTGGCGACTGCAAGCGGGTCCGGGGGCTCGAGGGGCAGCCCCCGCTGAGCGCCGAGCTGGAGCAATGGTCCAAGGTGGTGGTCCACGTGGGTAGGTTCGACCGCCACGCGCCGCTGCGTGAGGCCTTCGGGGTCCAGAGCATCGCCCACTGGGTGGCGCTTGCGCCTGATTGCGAGGAGCCGGTCACGCGGTGGAACCGCCTCGCCGAGAGCAACTTCGAGCCAGCGAGCGGGGAGCCCAAGACGGCTGCCGACCTCGCACAATGGCTTCGCAGGGCACGAACGAAAATGAGAGGAGATTGCCGATGTTGTGGATGAGCACGATGGCCCTGGCCCACATGGCGATGGAGCAGCCCCTGCCGCGGTACCCATCGGACGGGTCGGCGGACAACAAGGCCTGCCCCTGTGGGGTGGGAGCGAGCAACCGCCTTTGCGATGTGCCGTCGGACCGCAGCGATCCCGATCGGTCGGTCTATGTGACGACGTACGCGCCTGGAGAGACCATCACGCTCACCTGGCGCGAGACGATCGGCCACGCGGGTCGCTGGCGCGTCGCGTTCGACGGCGACGGGGCCGACATGGACGACTTCAACCAGACGATCCTGCTCGACATCCCCGATCCCGCCGGGACGGCTGGCAACACCGGGAACGGGGATCTTTGGGAGGTGCAGGTCACGCTGCCCAACACGCCGTGCGACAACTGCACGCTGCAGTTGGTGCAGATCATGGATGGCAACACGACCGACCCGGTGCCCGATCCGATCGGCCGGTCGAGCTACTACCAGTGCGCCGACATCGAGATCGCTGGTGGGCCGGTGGACACCGACGACACGGATTCACCGGTGGACACTGACGACACAGATTCACCGGTGGACACCGACGTGCCGGTCGACCAGGCCAACACCTGCGGCTGCGCAGCCTCGGTCGGTGGTCCGGCGGGACTGCCGGTGTTCGCGCCCTTCCTTCTCGCGTGGTGCCGTCGACGGTGACCGCAATGCCCCCGCCCCCGCGTCATCTCGCCGCGAGCCTGGCACTCTGCGGACTTCCCTTCGTGGGGCTCGTGGCCTTTCTCCTCTGGTCCCATCGCGACATCCACCTGCTCCACCCGCCATCGGCCGGCCTGTTGTGGACCCTTGGCATCGCCGGCTCGTTGGTGCCCGGGGTGCGCGTCGTCGAGGTCTGGCGGAGGCTTCTCGGTGATCCGCGGCAGTTTCGCATCGGGCTGCTGCTCCAGATGTACGCGTCCCTGATCCTCGGGTTCGCCAGCGTGTTCGCGCTCCTTCAGACCAGTGCGGTCGAACCACACTTCTCGGGGATGGCATCCATGTGGGCCGGCGAGCCCGCGACCCTGGCGGTCCACCTCACCGCGCTCGTCGAGGTTTTTGTCGACGCGCTGTACCTGAGCGTGGTCACCATCACGACGGTCGGGTTCGGAGACATCGTGGCGACCTCGTCGGTTGCGAGGCTGGTCGTCGCCGCCGAGGCGCTCACCGGGGTCGCATTCATGGGTCTCGTGCTGGGGCGCTACTTCTCCTATTGCACCCACCGCGACGCTCCAGAAGGGGGTCGGCCAACCGGTAGATCAACACCTGAACGAACGCGTTGAGATCTGCGCTGTCCCGGTCTTGGAGCTGGTCTCCGAAGGCGGGCATGGTGGCATTGCCTCCGAGGATGGTGCGGACGGTCGAGGCATCGGAGTGCGAGTGATCGTTCGTCCCTGCGGTGCCGCCATCCCAGACTCGCCATGGCACTCCGCGCAATGGTCGGCGTACAAACAACCTCCCGCGAATTCATCTGCCTCCAGGTCGAAAACGGCCTGGACTTCGGGACTCGGCGCGCAGGCTGGCCAGCGTGAGCGTGAGCGTGAGCGTGAGCGTGAGCGTGAGCGTGAGGAATCGCATGAACCTCCAGACGGAAGTGTTGTAGGCCCATCGTTTTATCCGAACCGATCAGGCTTCCACGTTGCTTGGGCGTGAGGCTCTGTGCAGCGCCGCGCACCGCTGCGATGTAGGCAGCACGCTGGGTGCTGCGAGCCTTCTCCAGCCCACTCAGCGCCGCCTCGAGCTCGGTGTCCTTGAACTCGGGGTCTCCCGTGAGCACCCAGACCTGCACCTCCAGCCCCTCGATGGTGGCTTGGTGCTTGGCCCACGCTTCGAGCGCCCATTTCTGGCCTTGTCGAAGGGCCTCCAGCTGCTCGTCGGAGAGCCCGAGACGGCGGCGGTAATCCGTGTAGAACCTCGGGACGCCGAGATGCAGAAGGTGCCAACACTCGGGGAGGGGGCCCCGATCATCGGTCGCTCCGACAGGGCAGGTCCCCATTGGAGGTGGGGCACGGAACAACTCGAGCAGGTTGGGGACGTCGTGCCGAACTCTCCCGTTCCAGAGCTGAGATCGTTGGCAGGACTCTCCTGATCGACTACATGTGAGCAAATGCTCAAGCGTTCATCCGATACTGCCGTGCTCCCGTCCCCCGAACCGGGCTCGTGTGAAGTCCGAGCCGTCGATGACGACCGAGTTCTGCGAGCGCGAGAGGCACTGCTGTCGAAGCCGGTCCTGGAAGACGTGACCGACGCGTTCAAGGTGCTCTCCCACCCCACGCGAATCCACCTGCTCCAGGCACTCTCCGTTGGCGAGTTGTGCGTGTGTGAGCTCGCCGAAGTGGTCGGCCTCAGCATGTCGGCTACATCTCACCAGCTTCGGGACCTACGGCGCCTGAAGCTGGTCGAGTACCGGATGGAGGGCCGGCTGGCGTTCTACTCGATTCGAGACCCCTTCGTGCTCGGGCTGTTGGACACCGCGGTGGCCCACTACGCAGGGCGGACTGCCTCTTGAGTCGCACCGTCATGGGTTGGCAGGCCATCGCACGTCGCGTGATCCTGATGGTGCTCGCGGTCCTGCTCGTCGCACTTCCGGCAGAACGCGGCGATCTCCAGGGAGTCGCACTCGGAGACAGCTCCGAAGAAGGCTGTGATTGCTGCCCGGACAAGACACCCGGCGATGGCGAGGACTGCTGCGATACCGATGGCGGCCTCTGCTGCGCGACCGGGGCTTCCGTCGCGTTGCTCACCACCGCCACCTGTTCCGAACAGGCGCTGCTCCCGATGCTCGAGAGCCGCGCGCTGATGCCCCCCCACCTGTTGCTGCCCCGCGCCCAGGGCCCTCCGCCCACGCCCCCACCCATCGGCTGATCTCCCGCACGCCCAGGCGCTCGATCCATGAGCGTCCACCCCCCTCTCTGCGTGGAGATCCACAACATGTTCAAAGTCATCCCATTCCTGTGGGCGCTCACCTTCGCCCTGGTGTCCGGCTGTTCCTGGGTGAGCCCTGCCGATCCGCCCAGCACGACCATCGCCACCGCGCACGTCCATGACGTCGAGGGCGAGACCTGCTTCATCTGCGATCCGTCGAAACGAGACGCCGGACGTCTCTGGTGCCAAGAGCACAGCCGCTACGAAGACCGTTGCTGGGACTGTCAGCCCCAGTTGCGCGATGCCGATCGCGCCTACTGCGAGGAGCACAGTCTCTACGAGGACGAGTGCTTCCTCTGCAATCCAGCCCTCGCCGACGACCCGTCCGCCGGTGGGAAGCCCCCCACCGCGAGCCCTCCGACTGCTCACGGGCATGGGGCGGGCGAGACCTGCTTCATCTGCGACCCGTCGAAGCGTGACCCCGGCCGGCTCTGGTGCAAGGAACACGACCGCTATGAGGATCGCTGCTGGGACTGTCAGCCCCAGCTGCGCGATGCCGACCGTGCCTACTGCGACGAGCACGGCCTGTACGAGGATGAGTGCACCCTCTGCGGGCGGGCACAGGACAGGGCGTTGGAGGGCGCTTCCGGAGACGCTTCCGGCGCTCTGGACGCTGGGGGGCTGTTCTGCAACGAACACCAGGTTCCAGAGCACCAATGTGGCATCTGCCAACCCCAGCTCGCCGCCGGTCTCCCGCCGGGGGAGTCCCTGCTCGTCCGACTGCCATCGGAGCGGTCGGCGGAGCTCGCGGGCTTGTCGATGGGACGGCCGTCGCTGGTGGACGCTCACGAAGCTGCCACGCTCCTGGGGGAAGTCCGCTACGACGGCAACCGGCTTGCTCGAGTGACGCCGCTCGCCGACGGCGTGATCTCTGCGGTGCATGTCGACGTGGGAGAGGTCGTCCGCGCTGGCGAAATGGTGGCGACGGTCAACTCCCCGGCGATGGCCGAGGCCAAGGGGCGGTACCTCGTGGCTCGTCACACCGAGCAGCTCACAGCGAAGGCCCTCGAGCGCAAGGAGCAGATCCAACTGGACGGGATCGGCTCACAGAGGGCGCTCGACGAGGCCCGAACCGCCCACGACAGAGCCCGCGTCGAAGCGTCCATCGCACGTCAGGGTCTGTTGGACCTCGGCCTCCGAGAGCGCGAGGTCGAGGATCTCGGCGACGACGCCAGTTCCACGCTCCCGCTCCGCGCGCCGTTCGCCGGCACCATCGTGAGCCGGACAGCCGTCCTTGGAGCTGCGGTCACCAGCGGTGAGACGCTTGTGGAGATCGCCGATCTGAGCCAGATGTGGATCGAGCTCTCCGTGCCCGAAGAGGTCGCAACGGGGATCGGCGTTGGCACCGAGGTCGAGTTGCGCGTTCGTTCGTCTCGCGGGGCGCCGGTCCTCGGGAACATCACCTGGGTCGGCCCAGTCGTGGATGAGCGCACCCGGCTGGTTCGTGCCCGCGCCGTGGTCCCCAACCCCGAGGGGATGCTGCGACAAGGCATGTTCGCTGATGTGACGGCACTCTTGGAGAACCTTCCAGGTTCCGTCCGACTGCCGAGTTCGGCGGTGCACCGAGTGGGCGATCTGCCGTTCGTCTTCGTCCAAGAGGAAGACGACCTGTTCGAGGCCCGTCGAGTGGAGGTCGGCGATCGCCTGGACGACGACCACCTCGTCGTGACGGCCGGCATCGGATCGAGTGACGCCGTCGTCATGGATGGCGGCTTCACCCTCAAGTCTGCGCTGCTCGCCTCTCGGCTCGGCGCGGGCTGCGCCGACGACTAGGCACCCAATGACTACGCTCGTCCACGCAGCCCTACGCAACCGGCTGCTCGTCATGGTCCTGTTCGCAGTCGCCTGCGTCGCAGGTGTCATTCGACTCCAACAGCTGCCCGTCGATGCCTTCCCGGACACCACCCCCGTCCAGGTCCAGATCAACACCGTCGCTCCGGCGCTGAGCCCAGAGGAGATCGAGCAGCAGATCACCTTGCCCGTAGAGCTCTCGATTGGTGGGCTGCCAGGCTTGGAGAGCGTTCGCTCTGTCTCGAAGTTCGGTTTCTCGCAGGTCGTCGTGACGTTCGACGACCACACCCCGATCATCGACGCTCGGCAGTACACGGCCGAGCGGCTGGCTTCCGTCGAGCTGCCTGACGGCGTGGGACGACCGACGCTCGGGCCCATCGCCACAGGCCTGGGCGAAGTCTTTCACTACATCGTGCGCTCGACCGACCCGGATCGTTCGATCGAGGACCTGCGGACCCTGCACGACTGGGTCATCAAGCCGGAGCTACGGAAGGTCGCCGGCGTGGCCGAGGTCAACTCCTGGGGCGGGCTTGAGCGGCAGTTCCACGTCGTCGCCGACCCCGTTGCGCTCATCGAGTTCGACTTCACGCTGAGCGACCTGGTCGAGGCGCTCGAACGCAACAACGCCAACGTCGGTGGCGGCCAAATCACCAGCGCCGGCGAAGCAAGCGTCGTCCGCGGCATCTCCCGCGTCAGCTCGATCGAGCAGATCGGAGACATCGTGATCGTCTCGGCCGACGGTGCTCCCGTGCGCGTGCGGGACGTCGCTTCGGTGGAGATCGGCTCGGAGATCCGTCGCGGCGCGGTCTCTGCAGGCGGCCAGGGCGAGGTCGTGCTCGGGCTGGCGTTCATGTTGATGGGCGAGAACAGCCACACCGTCACCGCAGATCTGCGGGACCGGCTCGACGCCGTCCGACCCTCATTGCCGGACGACATCGTCGTGGACGTCGTCTACGACCGGACCACGCTTGTCGACCAGGTCATCGAGACGGTGGAGCACAACCTGGTGGTCGCCGCCGTGCTGGTGCTCCTCGTCCTGTTCGCCCTGTTGGGCAACCTGCGCGCGGGGCTGCTTGTCGCGGTGTCCATCCCCATTGCGATGGTGTTTGCAGCCCAGGGCATGATCGAGTTCGCGATTGCGGCCAGTCTGCTGAGTCTGGGGGCAATCGACTTCGGGATCCTCGTCGACGGCTGCGTCGTCATGACCGAGTCGAACCTGCGAGCACTGCAGGAGCGCCAGCGTAGTCTCGGGCGACAGCTCTCGTCCGACGAGCGGCTTGCTGCCGTCGCGGAGTCCAGCGCACGCGTGGTCCGCCCAATCGTGTTCGGGATGGCGATCATCGCGCTGGTGTTCGTGCCCGTCCTGACCTTGGAGGGCATCGAAGGGAAGCTCTTCCGCCCCATGGCCTGGACGTTCATCTTCGCCCTGACCGGTGCGCTGCTGACTGCCGTGTTTCTCTCGCCCATCCTGTCGTACTACCTGCTGCCGCGCCGAGCTCCGGCGACCGAGGGCCGCATCATCTCGGCGCTGATCGCGGGCTACGGACGGGTTGTGGCAGCCGCACTGAGGCGCCGGCGCACGGTCATCGCCGCCGCTGTCGTCTCGCTCGTCGGGGCTGCGCTTCTCGTGCCGCGCCTGGGTGGCGAGTTCATCCCCCATCTGAGCGAGGGGGCGCTCGTCGCGAACACGATCCGTCTTGCTGGCGTGTCCGTCGACGAATCCGTTCGCGGCAACACCCGCATCGAGGCGTTGCTCCTGGAGGAGTTCCCCGACGAAGTGGAGTCGGTCTGGAGTCGGATCGGGACGGCCGAGGTGGCGACCGACCCGATGGGCCTCGAGCTCACCGACATCTTCTTGAGCTTGCGGCCGCGGTCAGAGTGGACGCGGGCGGGCACACAGGCCGAGCTGGTCGGCGAGATGCAGGGCCTCGTGGCGGATGTCCCGGGCGTGAACATCGTCTTCACCCAGCCCATCGAGATGCGCATGAACGAGATGGTCTCGGGCATCCGGTCGGACATCGGGATCAAGATCATCGGCGACGATTTCGACGAGCTGCGTCGCCTAGGCGACGCGGTGCAGCAGGAGCTACTCGCGATCGACGGTGCCGAGGACATCTCGGTCGACCAGCTGACGGGCCAACCCACGACGAGCGTGGTCGTCGATCAGGCTCGGATCGCCCGCTATGGCGTTGCTGGAGAGGAGGTGATGAGCTTCGTGCAGGCGATCGGCGGCATCCGCGTCGGTGAGGTCTACGAGGGTCAGCGCATCTTTCCCCTGGTCGCGCGTCTCCCCGACAGGTTCCGGAAGGACTCCGACGCCATCGGGGCCGTTCGCCTCCCGACCCTCGCCGGCCCGAGCGTCCCCGTCTCGGCGCTTGCGGATGTCCAGACGAGCGAGGCAGCGTCCACGATCAACCGGGAGTGGGGCCGACGGCTGATCCGAGTCCAGTGCAACGTCGGCGGACGCGATTCCGCGTCATTCGTCGCCGAGGCCCAGGCCCGCATCGCTGAGAACGTGCCCCTCCCGGAGGGCTACGTCATCGAGTGGGGGGGCCAGTTCGAGAACCTGCAGCGAGCCCAGACGCGGCTCGCGATCGTCGTACCCCTGGTCCTCCTGCTGGTCTTCGTGCTGCTGTTCTTCAGCCTCAAGAGAATGCGCGACGTCCTTATCATCTACTCGGGCATCCCTCTGGCAGCGGTAGGTGCCATCCTCGCGCTCTGGCTGCGGGGCATCCCATTCAGTGTCAGCGCGGCCGTCGGCTTCATTGCACTGACCGGGATCGCTGTGCTGAATGGCCAGATCCTGATCGAGGCCATCCGCGAGCAGATGGCGGCGGGGTCACCGGTGGCTGCCGGCGTGATCGAGGCTGCGAAGACCCGGTTGCGACCTGTGCTCGCGACGGGCATCACCGACGCAGTCGGGTTCTTTCCCATGGCCATCTCGACGGGCGTCGGAAGTGAGGTGCAGCGGCCGCTCGCGACGGTGGTGATCGGAGGGATCGTCACCTCTACCATCTTGACGCTCGTTGTCCTGCCGGCGCTCTACGCGACCTTTGGGGACGGCCGATCAGGCACCGCTGCGGATGCCGACTCGGTCGACGATGGCGACAGCCCAGAGGCTCGTGAACACCCATCCGTACTGGAGGGCCCATGAGCCGGCGCGCTCTGAGCATGGCTCGTGCTTTCCGCTGGGGGCGTACCGTGTTCGGTGCGTTCCTCCTCAGCGCGACCTCCGCGTGGGCGGGCGATCCTTCCACCGCTGACCTGACACCCGACTCGGCGGTCGCGCTCGCGCTGACCGCGAATGCCGAGGTCCGCACTGCAGAAGCCGCGTTGATGTCCGCCAAGGCGGATCGTTCCGCGTCCCTTTTGTTTCTGAACAACCCCAAGGCCCAGGCATGGGCCACCCCCGATGGCTCGCGGGCTGAGATGTCCGCAGCTCAGCCAGTGTCGCTCACGGGCGAGGGGTGGCACGCGCGCGGCGCCGCACGATCATCCGTGCGGTCGGCGGAAGCCGCACTGGATCGCGCTCGACGTGTGACTGCCGCCCAAGTCCGCGTCTCCTACATCGACGCGGTTGTGGCCATCGAGCAGGCTCGGGTCGCGCAGGAGGGCACCGAGCTCGCCGGACGCCTGCGGTATGCCGTCGGCCGAAAGCTCGAGGCGGGCGAAGCATCGCCGCTCGACCTTCGGCTGACTCGCCTCGCCGAGGCCCGGGCCGTGACGCGGCTGCTCGAGGCCCGTCAAGCCGAAGTCGAAGCGTTGCGCGAGCTCGCGGAGCTGGTCGCCACCCAGGTGGATGCCGCTGACTTGCTGCTCGATGCCGATGCGGCTGCGCCGGCAGTGAGCTCGAGCTCGAGTGCCGAGGACCGGTCCGACGTGGTCGCCGCGGAGCAGGCGTTGAAGGCTGCGCGGGCCGAGCTCACGCGGCAGAGGGCCGCGGTCCTACCTCCAGTCGCGGTCGGCGTCGGCGTCCAGGTGGAGGACGGCGCCACCTTCATCGGCCCAAGGGTCGGCGTCACCGTTCCGCTGTTCGATCGAAACCAGCGAGGCACGAAGGGTGCCAAGGGCGATCATGGGGTAGCCGAGTCGCAGCTCGCGGCCGTGCGTGCCAGGGCAGAGACAGAACAACGCACCGGTCGCGACCGTGTCGACGAAGCCGAGCGGCTCGCAGAAGTGGTCGGTAGCGACACACTGGAGGAGGCTGACGCGGCCCTCGTGAGCGTCGAGAAGGGGGTACTCAGCGGTGAGATAGACCTGACGACGGCGGTCCTGCTCCAGGCTCAGATCCTCGACGGTGAAGCCGCCATGGTCTCCCTCCGCGGGCTCGTCGCCGACGCCCGCATCGACCTGCTACTCGCGCTCGACGACGACGCACTCCTCGGAGGTGGCCGATGAACCCCCGACTCGGCTCGCCCTGCTCCTGCTCTCTGGAGGGACCAGGAGCGAGGACTCCGACCACGGCTCTAGCCAGTGCCGAAGAGGAAGCGTCGTGCTGCTGAATCGGTTCGAGAGAGCCCTGATGAACAACCCGGTCCGAGCAGCCGTGCAGCGACGGTTCGAGGCGCGCCGCATGGAGGAACTCGGTGGTGCGCTCCCCGGCCCGCGGGTCCTGGAGATCGGATGTGGCCGAGGGGTTGGCATCGACATCCTGTTCGACCGGTTCGGCGCCCAGAGTGTAGACGCCTTCGACCTCGACCCGGAGATGGTTGAGCTGGCGCGACAACGGCACTGTGGTCGGTCCAGCAGCGTCCGCGTGTGGACCGGTGACGCTACCGCCATCGACGCGGCGGATGACACCTACGACGCCGTGTTCGACTTCGGGATCATCCATCACATCCCAGCCTGGCGCGCGGCGCTGCGCGAGGTTCACCGGGTGCTCCGGCCAGGCGGTCGGTTCTATGCGGAGGAGGTTCTCGTGGCCTTCATCGAGCATCCCGTCGCTCGAAGGCTGTTCGACCACCCCACCACCGACCGATTCGACCGTCAGCAGTTCGCGCTGGCGGTAGAGGAGGCGGGGTTGTCCTTGGTCGAATCGCGTGCGATGGGGACGTGGTTCGCATGGTTTGTGGGCGAGAAGCCGCCGGTCCAAGTGAGGGCGCATGATTAGCGAGAGCACCTTTGTCGTCCCGAAGATGGACTGCCCATCCGAAGAGCGGATGATTCGCATGGCCCTCGAGCCCCTCGACGAGGTGGAGGGGATGCGCTTCGATCTCGATGAGCGAACGGTCGCCGTTGTTCACCGCGGGTCCGCGCAGTCCGTGCTGGCACTCCTGGAACCGTTGGGTTTCGGTGCGCGACTCGAGAAGAGCGTCGAAGCCGTGGGCGACCTGCCAACGGAGGATCCGGTCGCCGAGGCACGCGTGCTGCGCCAGCTGCTCGTCATCAACGCGGTGATGTTCGTGGTCGAGCTCGGCTTCGGTTTCTGGGCGCAGTCGACGGGCCTCATCGCCGACTCGCTGGACATGCTCGCGGATGCACTCGTGTACGGAGTGTCGCTCTACGCCGTGGGCCGCGCCGTAGCGGACCAGAAGCGCGCTGCGCGGGCCAGCGGGTGGCTCCAGATGCTGCTCGCCCTCGGCGCGATGGCCGAGGTCGGTCGGCGGGCTTTGGTCGGAAGTGAGCCGGTCGAGATGATGATGATCGGCATCGCCACCATCGCGCTGGTCGCCAACCTCGCCTGTGTGGCACTGCTCGCGCGACACCGGAAGGGTGGGGTCCACCTCAAGGCGAGCTGGATCTTCTCGACCAACGACGCGCTCGCCAACATCGGCGTGATCATCGCAGGCCTTCTCGTCCTCTTCACCGGATCCGCAGTGCCAGACCTCGTCGTCGGCGCCGCTGTCGGGCTCCTGGTTCTGAGTGGCGCCATCCGAATCCTGCGCCTGTAGCGCCAGCCGGCGGACGCGATCGATGCCAGTGGAGCTGTGCCCTGACATGGGCGCTACCAAGCAGCAGCCACGGCCCCGGAGCGACCCCGGCAGGACTCGAACCTGCGACCAGCAGCTTAGAAGGCTGCTGCTCTATCCAACTGAGCTACGGGGCCCTACATCCGGCGTGCGGCCACGTCGTCCCTAACGCCCGAACACGTCGTCCGCGATGTCGATGTCGGGGGCCGTGGTGGCGGTGCCATGGTCGTAGTGCTTGCGGACCATCTCGGGCGTCGAGTGCCGGAGCACCTTCGCCACGGTGTCCACGCTCATCCCCCCTTCGATGCTCCGCGTTCCGTACGTGTGTCGACCCCAGTAGGGCGTGACGGGCTTGTCGATGCCGGCGGCACGGGCAGCCCGCTTCAGCGACTTGCTGAAGCCGGTAGAGCCAGTCGTCTCGTACACCCGACCGCCGGGTGCGGGATGGATCAGGCCCTCTGTTGGCCTGCCGCGCGTGACCCACCACTGGGCCAGGTGTCGTCGGGCCAACTGGTGCAGCCGGATGGTCGACCTCGACCCCGCCGTCTTGGTAGCGCCGGAGATGTAGACCTGCCCGCGAATCCAGTCCACGTCTTCCCACCTCATGCCCGCAGCCTCGGACGGGCGAAGTCCCAGGTTGAAGAGGCAGGCGAACAGCGACTGGAACTTCTGCTTGTGTCCAGCCCAGGTGCGCCCCCGCTTCATCTCCGAGTGCCCAGGCGCATGCTCGATGAGCCGATGAACCTCGTTGATCGTCAGCGTCTTGTCCCGGAGGCTGCGTGCTCCCGTCCCCTCGAGCTCGAACCAGGTCGGGCGGGGGATGGTCCGGTGGCGCTTGCGGTAGGCGAAGGTGAGCATGGCGCTGATGGCGTTCCTGCACTTTCGCCGCATGTTCGGGGTCGCTGGTGCACCCGGTGGCTTCACCTTGCGCAGCGTCTCCGTCAGGAACTCGTCGACGACGAACTCGTCGATGTCGTCGAGGGCCGTGTCCCCGAGCGCCGGCAGGATGTGCGCGCTCCAGTCGTTGCGCTCGGTGCGCCAAGTCCTTGGCTTCACGAGCTCGCGATGTGGGCCGTACACCTCGTCGACGTACTCGCGGAGAGGGCGCCTGTGCCAGGGCAGGCGCTCGGCCTCTACCCACAGAAGGAAGGCCTCGCTCTCGTCGAGGAGCATCTCGATCACCATGGCGCGCTCGCCGGCGTCGATGAGGTCGAACAGCCGGTCGTACCTGGCAGTCCCGAAGGTGCGCTCCTCTTCCAGCTGGAGCACGCGGCAGGCGCGTTCGGCGGCGGCGCGCGGCACCACCCCGAGGCTGACCGTCTTCTTGCCTCGGCCCGATGAACCCGATGCGAGCTGGTAGCTCCGGCCCCGTGCCGTGTTCCGTCCCTTGTCTACTCGCCATCGGCGAGGCGATGTCGAAGTCGGCTTGCCCATACCCGGTTCCCTACTGCGTTCTCGGAGACCGTGATGTTCGGTAGGAACCTGTAGGAAACGCAAGTCCGCCCATATATGGGCTTATTCCCTGGGATGCTCTTCGGAACAAGAGGCTTAGAAGGCCGATGCTCTATCCAACTGAGCTACGGGAGCGTGCGCCCTGCCTATTCCGGTACCTCGGCCGCGACACCCTCAGCGGATCTGGGCACCCAGGCGCCCTGCAAGGGGTCTCCCTCGAAGCGCCAGGCCCGGTACGACCACATGTGCTCCGGTAGCCACAGGTTCCAGACGACGCGGTCGTCCACGCCGAGCTCGGCCACCGCCGGCACGGCGCGGCCCTGCGCGTCTCGGTCGAGGGAGCCGAACCCGACGAGGTGCCCCCCTCCGGGGAGGGACTGGACGGAGCCTCCGGCGTAGGCCTGCCCCCGACCGGTCCACACCCGCTCCCAGACGGTCTCGGCGGTGAGGGCGTCGGTGTCGAGCTGTAGCTCCAGCACGCGCACGTCGCCGACGCCCCCCTGAGCGGCGTTGGCATTGTCGAACAGCTCGATCCGATTCGGCCCGGTGACGCGGACGGAGTGCTGTCCGGCGAACCCCTCCCAGCCACCGTCTCGGGGGTCGCCGAGGAAGCGGAAGTCGGAGCTGAGACCGCCGAGCACCCACAGCACCTCGCCTTGCCGGGGGCCGGTCCGCGCGACCTTGACCACGGTGGAGACCCGCTGCAGCGACAACACCCAGTGCCCATCTGTGGGGTCGACGTCGATGCTGTTGATGTGGAAGGGCTCCCAGCTCGTGTCGTTCATCCTGGCCAAGAGCTCGGCTGGCAGCTCGTCGTAGGGGAGCAGGCCCTCGGTGGAGAACTGGAACAGGAGGGAGCCCTCGAGGTCGACATGCTGGGCGACCTGGTGCTCGACGGACTGCACGCTCGGACCGCCCCAGGGGCTGAGGTCCTCCTGCACCCGGTAGGTGAGGATGCGCCGCGCGGTGCCGTCGGCCAGGACCTCCCACTCGTGCTCGTCGACCCGGGCACTGCGCCAGTGGTCGGGCACGGGGCCGGCGCCGAGCTGCACCGCGAGGCTGCCGTCGGCGGCTCGCACGAAGCCCCGCATGTCGAGGGTGCCGGGCAGGCGGCCGACCCAGGAGATGCGCCCGTCAGCGGTGACCCGAAGGTCGAAGCTGGGCCGCTCTTCCTCCTGCCACCAGCCGGGGGTGCCATGGGCATCGACCACCATGGCAGCTGGGCGGTAGGGGACCTCTTCCTTGTTCGTCAGGGTGAGGAAGGTCCAGCCGGGCGCCGCGGGGGTCCCGCAGGTGACGGGCACGGGGAAGGTGTCCGACAGCAACGCCACCGCGTAGGTCGAGGTCGCGGCGCCGTCGCCCACGTCGATGCGGAGGCGGCGGTCGGTGAGGGTGGGGTCGGAGGGGAGATGGCCGTCGACCGTCTCGACCCGCCAGTGGGCCTGGGCACCCTCGCTGGGGGCGACCTGCACACCGCCGAGACCCTGGAGCTCGCTGGCTCGAGCCCAGTAGAACCGGTTCCCCGGGGAGAACGGGGGGTGCAGCGTCGCGCCGATGCGCAGATCCTCCAGGTGCGGCCCGGTGGGGGGAGGGGGCTCCGCTGGCTCGCACGCCACGATGTCGGCGGTGTCGGCTGTTGCGGCTGTGGCGGCTGTGTTCGAGGGGCTGCCGGTGAGCCCCGTCGCCGAGCCGGTGTCCCCGGCCGTGGGGGGCGGCGGGTCGTCCGAGCGGCAACCCAACAAGCACAGCATCAACCAGACCATGGGATGCGCTATCCCACGGCCTCAGCGCAGGCTACGGCACCCAGCCGCCGCGCATCGGGTCGCCCTGGAAGCGCCATCCGCGGTACGACCAGTGGCCGTCGGGCAGCGTCAGGTGCCAGATCTCCTGGCCGTCGCCGTCGAGCTCGGTGAGGGTGGGCACCCGCGCGCCGTCGACATCCTCGATGAGGGAACCGAAGCCCACCAGGTGGTGCCCGTCGGCCAGCGACTGGACCGAGCCCGCCGCATAGGCCCGACCGCGGCCCGTCCACTCGTGCTCCCACACCAGGGTCGCCTCCATCTTGGTGGTGTCGAGCTGATACTCGACGACGCGGACGTCGCCCGTGGCGCTGTTGCTGGCGTTGGCGTTGTCGAACAGCTCGATGCGGTCCGGGCCGGTCACCCGCGCCGAGTGCTGCCCAGCGAAGCCCATCCAGCCGTCGTCCCGCTCGTCGTTCACGAAGCGGAAGTCGGAGCTCAGGCCGCCGAGGAGCCAGAGGACCTCCCCCTGCTGCGGCCCGGTGCGGGCCACCTTGAACACGGTCGAGATGCGCTGCAGCGACATGACCCAGTGGCCATCGGCCGGGTCGATGTCGATGCTGTTGATGTGGAAGGGCTCCCAGTCTTCGTCGACCATGTTCGCGAGCAGGGGCGCGGGGAGCTCGTCGTAGGGCACGAGCCCCTCGGTGGAGAACTCGAACAGCACGTTGCCCTGCGCGTCGACGTGCTGGGCGACCTGATGCTCGACCCGCTGCTCCGCAGGCCCGCCCCAGGGGGAGAGGTCTTCCATGACCCGGTAGTTGAGGAGGCGGAGGGAGGTGCCGTCGGCGAGGACTTCGAACTCGTGCTCGTCGACCTTGGGGTCGATCCAGGTGGGGTCGACGGGACCGGTCTCGAGGACCAGGTCGAAGCTGCCGTCGTCGTCGATGCGCAGGTTCTGCAGGGTAGGGGCCGCGGGCGTGTCGCGACCGATCCAGGTGAAGCGGCCATCGGCTGCGATGCGGAAGTCGTAGGCGGCCTTGCGCTGGGAGCGCCACCACCCGGGGGTGCCGTTGCTGTCGACGGCCATGACGGCGCGGTCGAAGGCCAGCGGCTCCTTGTAGGTGACGGTGACGAAGGTCCAGCCCTCGCTGGCGGTGCCCGTGGCCTCGGGCACGGGGAAGGTGTCGGAGAGCAGGGCCACCGAGTAGGCGACACGGCGGCCGCCTCGGCTCACCGTCACCTTGAGGCGGAGGTCGTCGAGGGGGCCGCTCATGGACATGCCCTCGCCGTCGGGCGTCTCGAGGCTGACGTCGAGGCTGGCGCCGTCCGAGACGGTCAAGGAGAGGTCGTCGAGGCCGCCGACATCGCTCGCTCGGACCCAGTAGTAGCGGGTGTCTGGGTCGAAGGGCGGGTTCAGCGGCACGCCGACGTCGAGGGAGGTGAGGGACGGGGCGGGCCCGGTGTCGGTCGGGGACGCGGTGTCGGCGGTGGGCGTGGTGCCCGTGGGCACGGACGTTCCGCTGTCGGTGAGCGTCGGCGTGTCGGCCGTGGTGGTGTCGGTGGGGGCCTCGTCGACGTCGTCGACCGTGAGGGTGTAGCCCTCGGCGTCGTAGGTGTAGTGCGTGTACTGCTCGACGGTGCTGTCGCGGTAGTAGTCCACGTCGAAGTTCAGGACGTCGCCCTCGGCGTTGTAGGTCCAGGTCGCGTCGTAGGTCAGGTCCTCGACACCCCAGGCGTACCGGTCCAGGGACTCCTTGGTGCGGTTGCCGTCGGTGTACTCCCAGGAGTACTGGTCGAGCTGCTCGTTGCCGCCGTCGATGGCCGCATCGGTCTCGCGGAAGATCAGGTTCTCGGGGACGTTGGCGTCCTCGCCGGTCGTCCAGACCTGGCCCTGCCACCAGCCGGCCGCGCCGCCCTCGACGGCCACGGTGATCTCGGCCTCGCACTCGCCAGCGGCGGGCGCGCCGAACGCGTAGCGCTCGTACTGGGGATCGGTGTCGGTGTCGGTGTCGGTGTCCGTGTCGGAATCCGTGTCGGAGTCGGTGTCGGTGTCGGAGTCCGTGTCCGTGTCCGTGTCCGTGTCGGCGTCGGTATCCGCGTCGGTGTCCGCCACGCCGTCGTCGACCGGGGCGTCCTTGGTGCTTCCGCGACAGGCCATCAAGCAAGCGAGCAACAGAACGGTGTGTCTCATGGGGATCCTCGTTGGGCCGCGCGTATTCCGCTGGCTGGCCAGTTGCTCGACGGGTCGTCCTCGCCCGGTCGGCGCGCCCCGTCAGCGGCGGCGCTTCCAAGCGGCGCGCACCACCCAGTTCGTGCCCATCGCGTAGATGGGGGCGTCGAGCCAGAGCTCGTCGTCGCGCAGCGTGACCTGGCGCACCTGGTCGGAGCCCACCCAGTTCGGGAAGCGAGCGGCTCGCACGTGGTGGGTCACTGCGCCTCCGTCGAGCGTGAACGTGCCGCAGTAGGCGTCGAACCCCGCGAAGGCCTCCTCCACCTCCGAGGTCGTGCCGCCGGCGAGGTCGCCGCTGGCGAAGGGTCGGCGGTCGCGGCGCATGAGCATCGCGCTCATCGAGCCGTCGTCGGTGTAGGTGAGCAGGCCGGCGGGGGCGGTGCCGTAGGGCTCGTAGACCTGGCCTGCGTCGCTCACCGCGGACAAGGAGACCAGGTCCCAGGCGCCGAGCAGGTCCTGCCGACGGACGGGCGGGTTCATGGTGGCTCCTCGGGCCGGTGCCATGTCAAGATCAGCTGCTGCTCGTGGAGCCGCAAGGACAGCACGTAGTGGTCGAAGTCCCACACCACGAAGGGCTCCTCGGGGACCGCGAAGTGGGCACGCCAGTCCGCAGGCGGGTCGGGCTCGCCGAAGCGGTGGGTCATGGCGCGCACCAGGCGCACGAGCCGGTCGGCGGCTACGTCGTCGCCGAGCACCTCGGCACCGCCGTGTCGCTGCGCCAGCTTCAGGAGCTCGTCGAACTCGTGCTCGAGGCCGGCCACACGCACCTCTGTCGTCGTCCCAGGGGGGACGCGCGTGGGGGGCGGCGACAGCCACAGGCGCTTGCCGACGGTGTCGACGCGCAGCCAGCCCACCTCGTCGGGGCAGGGGAGCGCGGCGGCCCAGTCGATGGATGCTGGGTCGCTGGGGCGCTGCCGGAGCGTGAGCTCGAACGGCCACTGGTCTTGACCGCCACGACCGCCGCGGGCGATCCACGCCCGCCCGCGCACGGTGGCCGGGTGGGGCGCGACCGAGACGGCGTCGCGGATGAAGCCGTCACACCACAGGCCCAGCGCCCGGGAGGCCTCGATGCGTTCGAGCTCGTCGCAGGCCAAGAACTCGAGTCGGTCCCAGAACTCGTCCTCGGTCATCGGCACCTCGTCCGCCATCAGGTACCCCGGCGCGACCGCGGCTCCTACCCGGGGAGACCGGTGATGCCCTGAAGAGGGTGCCTCCAGGACCGGTGAGACGTTGAAGAGGGTGTTCGGGGCACCTTTCGGCCCGCTGGCCACGACAGAACCACCACAATGGAGTGGTGGGGCGCCGAGAAGCGGCTGCGACACCCTCTTCGACCCCTCACCGGTTGGGAGAGCACCCTCTTCGACCCCTCACCGGTCCGCGTCCCACGCCCACGATGTGGGATGATGACGACGTGGGAACGAGCTGGCCATCCCCTGGCGACATCGTCGAAGCCCGCGTGCAGTCGGTGACCCAGTACGGCGCCTGGGTGACGCTCGATGCGCACGACGACCTGAAGGGCCTCGTCCTCCTGCCAGACATCCACTGGGGCCGCGTGCAGCGTGTTGCCGACCACTTCGAGGTCGGCGACCACGTCCGTGCGCTCGTGCGGGCCGTGGACCGGGCGCGTGGCCAGATCGCGCTGAGCACCAAGCACCTCCTGCCCGACCCCTGGGAGGTTCACAGCGAACACCTCGTCGAGGGCGCGGTGTTGCCTGGACGCGTGGCGTGGTTGGCCGATTACGGGCTGTTCTTGACCGTGTTCGAGCACGTCGAGGGCTTGGTGCATGCCGACGACCTGCTGCCGAGGGTGCCTACGGACTTCGCCCCGGCGGACGCTGTGGTGGTGCGCATCACGCATGTCGAGCGCGAGCGCCGCCGGCTCACCTTCGTCCTCGCTTAGCTTCGGGCAGCGGGTAGGCGAGGTCCGCTGAGGAACTGGAAGACCGACGACGAGGCCGCTGCCGCGTGGATCCGGTCGCTGCCCGAGGGGTGACGCCTGGAAAAAATCTCGCCCCGCTGTGACGCCCGCCGCCCCCACCGCATGAGCCAGGCAGGAGGTCGTCATGTCTCACCTTGCTCTGCTGCTCGCCGTCTCTGCATCCGCCGCCGTCGTCGACGAGGTCCCTCTCGGCGTCGACGGTCCCGACGACCTGGAGCGCGCCCGCGCCATGCTGGCGTCCCGGGCCTGAGCCTGAACGAACGACGAAACGAACCGAGACGCATGACCGATCCGGAGTCCCTCATCGCCTTCCAGGGCGCGCCCGGCGCCTATTCGAACCTGGCCTGCATCTCCGCCTTTCCGGAGATGACGCCGCTGCCCTGCAGCTCGTTCGAAGGCGCGTTCGGCGCGGTCGAGACCTGGACCGGCC
>ENA-OWNT01001165-OWNT01001165.1-seawater-metagenome-genome-assembly--contig:-NODE-1165-length-36354-cov-5.986824_pt1 | contig 36354 bp, 32 predicted proteins | sample MGYA00238136_ERZ651165 | MGnify/ENA primary metagenome ERZ651165 (study PRJEB26861, sample SAMN08777766) | seawater metagenome | isolation source: coastal seawater | place: USA: Florida | collected...
GGTTCGATCCCCCTATCCTCCACCAACCCACGACACGGCCCCGACGGCGCATGCCTCGGGGCCGTTGTCCGTTCAGGAGCCAGGATGCGTCGGTTCGTGTTGACGCTCGCCATGGTCTCCGCCGCGTGCACCGGCGGCTCGACGCCCGCTCCGTCCACGGATGCGCCGGAGAGCACGCCCGAACCCACGTCTGCCGCCACACTCGCGCCGGCGGCTCCCTCGGGCAAGGAGCAGCTCGCGGACGCGATGATCGGCACGCAGGACCTGGGGCCCTGGGCCGTCAGCATGGGCTACGACCTCGGGATCCTGCGGATGCTGGTGCTGGCGCGGCCCGCGGACGCGCAGCCCGTGACGCTGGCGGACTTCGATCCGGCGGCCCCGGGAGCCGATGCGAACACGATGAAGGCCTTGTTCGCGGGAGATGAGGTGGACGGCGGCCACCCGTTCGAGCTGCTCGGCTACGACCACGTGGTTCCGCGCGGGGCGGATGCGGTCACGGTGGGTGGCCGATCGATCCCGCGCCTCGCGTTCTCCTGGCTGCGGGTCGATCCCGACACGGCCGCGCGGGAGAGCGGACGGGGCACGGCGCTCCAGCTCCATTGCGGAGACGGCGGGCTCATCGGCGGCCGCTGGGTGGTGCTGGCGTCCGAGACGCCGGGCACGGACCACGATCCGGCGCCGGTGGCGGAGCTCGCGGGCCGTCTCACGCTCTGCGCCAAGTAGGGCCGGAAGACCTGAAGCCCGGGGAGCCCCAGACGCTGGCGAAACCAGGAGAACCGACGGAAGACGCGCCGGTCCCGGCGCGTTCATTCGTGGTTTACATAATATTGATTATCGGACGTTGCGGATGATGGGCTGATCGCTCGGGCCCTGCGCGCGCTCCTCGGGCCCTGCGCGCCCGGGCGCTTACCAGCCGACGACGCGGTCGGTGCGGTGCGCGGGCTCTTCGCTGCGGTCCGAGACGGTCCCGCTCTCCGCGATGAGCGACCACAGCGTGCCGCTGGCGCTCGGGAACAGAACCTGGCGTCCGACCACGGCGGGCGCGGTGGCCACGCCTGCGAGGCGCGTGCCGTCGGGCGGGATGAAGCGCCACTTGCGCTTGCCGTCGAAGCGGTCCAGCGCGTACAGCGTGCCGTCGACTTCGCCCACGAGGATCGAGCCCCCGGCACGCCGCGGCGGGCCGAGGATCTTGTTGGGCAGCTCCCAGGTCCACTGCACGGCGCCCGTCGACACCTCGATGCTGTGCACCCGGCCCTTGGAGTCGCTCGTGTAGAGCATGCCGTCGGCGAGCTCCATCGAGCTCACGGCGCCGGCGTCCTCCACCGTCCACAGCACCCGTCGGGTCGTCCGGTCGAGCCCGAGCACGGGACCACCGAACGCCGCGGCCACGAGCACGCCGTCATCGACGATGGCCTCGGCCTCGATGTCCGGGAACTGGCCGTCCCCGACGCGGACCTCCCAGCGAACGCGCCCGCTGGTGCGGTCCACCCCGGCCAGGACGCCGTCGCTGAACCCGGCGATGACCTCCTCGCCGTCCACGATCGGCGCCGGCGCTCCGAGGATCGCGAGCTCCATGGACGTCCGCGCCACGTCGCGCTTGTAGCTCCAGCGCCAGGCGCCGTCGTCCAGGCCGATGGACTGGATCTGGTCCTTCGTGGTGCCGAGCAGGATCTGATCGCCGTCGACGACGGGCGCGCGGTAGATGCCCGATCCCGCGCTGTAGGGCGCGTCCCAGACCGGCTCGAGGTCCGGGTCGAGGCGCCACACCGAGCCGAAGGTGTCCGCGATGAGCCAGCCCTGGTGCTCCACGGTGACCTGCGTGCGGGTCACCATGTGGCTCGTTCCGGCGAGCGGAACCTCCACCTCGGTCTCCGTCTCCAGCAACAGCGGAACGGGCGGCGCCTGCACCGGGCCCGTGGTCTCCAGCGTCCGCACGAGGCGCCCGTCGAGGCGATCGATGACGAACAGACCGGGATGCCGACTGCTTCCGGCGAGCACGAAGTCGCCATGGGCGGCCGGCGTCCCGAGCTCCAGGCGGCTCAGGGCCCAGCGGCCCTCGTCGGGGAGCTCGAAGGTCCAGTCTCCGCTCAGCGGGAGCCGGAAGACGCCCTCGTACTTGAGATCGCCCCGTCCGCGGGTCGTCTCGTCCACCTCCGCGCCGGCCGCCCACGCGTCCATGCGCACGGGGTTGGTCAGCACGGGCTCCGGGGCCGCACCCGCCATGGTGGCGGGGCGACAACCGAGCGTGGGGGCGAGCAGCAGGCCGCCGAGGCAAAGAGCGATGCGGCGCATGTGCAGGATCGGGCTAGTCGAGCGCAGCGAGACGCGTCTGGGCTTCCGGCAGCAGCAGGCTGTCCGGGAAGTCCGCCTCGAAGCTGCCGAGCAGCGACTTCGCCTTGTCGGTGTCGCCACTGGCGGCGGCGACACGGGCCAGGTCGAGCGTGGCCTGGGCCTTCATGCCGCCGAGCGTGCTGCTCCGCACGGACTCGAAGGCCGCGCTGGCGCCGGGCAGGTCGCCCTTCGACTCGAGCGCGTACGCCTTGCCGATGCGCGCCATGGTCGCGGTCACGCCGCTCCCCTTCGCGGCCGCCTCGTACAGGCCGAGCGCCTTGTCGTAGTCGCCGAGGCGGTAGGCAGCGCCGGCGGCGTCCACGCGGGCTTCGTCGGCCTGCGGGGTCCCGTCGTGCTCGGCGATGACGGCTTCAAGGGCGGTGAGCGCCGCGCCGAGCTTCGCGTCGTTGTCGTCCGCGTCGTCTGTGGGGAGCGCAGCCAACGCCGGGAGCTCGCGGCGGGCCTTGTACAGCGCCTCCGCGGCTTCCTTGTGATTGGACGCCTGCATGCTGTCCATGATTCCCCAGGCGAACAGGCCGACGAGGATCACGGCGATGGCGATGCCGATCTGGTTGGTGTGCTCGAGCACCCACTCCACGACCGGCCGTCCCTGCTGCTGGAACTGGTCGGGCTGCTGGAGCTCCTCGACCACTTCCTTGCGCTTGGTACGACGCTTGATCACCGCGTTCGCACGCCGCTCTTTGCGGTTCTGCGGTGCGGGGGCGGGCCCCTCGGGGGTCTGGGACGGGTCCTGCGACTCGGGCTGCTCGGCGGCCACCTGGCTCCTCCGGAAAATTGGGCTCCGGGGCGGGCCTCCGGAGCGACGCGCACACCTACCCGAAAGGCGGTGTCGGGTCAAGAACCCGCGGGCGCGACGGAACGTCCGTCAGCCGCCCCCGCGGTCCTTGAAGACGAGGCGAATGGGGGTGCCCCGCACCGCGAACGCGGCCCGGAGCTGGTTGGTGAGGAAGCGCCGATAGCTCGGCGACAGCGCCTGCGGCTGGTTGCAGAAGAACGTGAACGTCGGGGGACGGATCCCGGTCTGCGTCACGTAGTAGAAGCGCACGGGCCGGTGCTTGTGCATCGGCGGCGGGGTCGTGGACCACACCGAGCGGGCCCAGCGGTTGAGCACGCCGGTGCCGAGGGTGAAGCGGTGGGCTTCGTTGGCGCGGTCCACCGCATCCCAGAGCCGGTGCACGCCGCGTCCGGTCAGGGCGGACATGAAGAGGACGTCGGCCCACGCGAGGTGCGGGAAGCGGCGACGCAGGCCATCCATGAAGTCGCGCCGGGGCCCCTGCCCTCGCCCCTGCAGGTCCCACTTGTTGACGATGACGGTCAGCGCGCGGCCCCGGTCCGCCGCCAGCGCGCCGAGCCGGGCCTCCTGCTCGGTCACGCCCTCGCTGCCGTCCACCACCAGGAGGACGACGTGCGCCGCCTCGATGGTGCGCAGGGCGCGTCCCGCGGTGAGCTTCTCGAGCCGCTCGGAGATCTTGCGGCGCTTGCGCACGCCGGCCGTGTCGATGAGGACGAACCGCTGGTCGCCGCGTTCGAAGAACACGTCCACCGAGTCGCGTGTGGTCCCGGCCACGGGCGAGGTGATCGTGCGCTGGTAGCCGAGCAGCCGGTTGATGAGCGTGGACTTGCCGACGTTGGGCCGGCCGAGCACCGCGATGCGGGGCACGAAGTCGTCCGCGTCCTCGGGCTCGTAGTCCGGGAGCGCGTCCGGGTCCACGTCTTCGGCGTCGAAGGGAGCGTCGTCGAACGGATCGAGCTCCGGGCCGACCCAGACCACCTCGACTCCGTCCTCGTCGAGCGGAACGCCGGGCTCGATCGCGACGTCTTCGTCGTCCTCCGCCGCCCAGCCCTCGCCGTCCCACTCCTGCGGGGCGGGGCCCGCGCCGGTCGTCGGCGCGGCGAGCATGTCGTCGCCGAGCCGGTGCAGCCGGCCGCCCTTCTCGGACTGGCGCTCCCGGCCCTTGCGGCGCGACGGCTTCTGCCGCACACCGAGGCCGTCCCAGGGATCCTCGACGACGCCGCGCTCGGTGCCCTCGGCGGGCAGCGCGTCGACGATGGCGTCCTCGAGCTCCACCAGGTTCACGCCGTGCTCGGCGGACACCAGCAGGAACCCGTCCACGCCGAGCGCGTAGAACTCGGCGACGAGGATGTCGGTGTTCGGGTGGTCGGCCTTGTTGAGCACCCACAGGACGGGCTGCTCGATGCCGCGCAGGCGGCCGGCGATCTCAGCGTCCGTGGGGGTGAGCCCCGCGCGGATGTCCATCACGAACACGACGACGTCGGCTTCCTCGATGGCGACCAGGGCCTGCTCGCGGATCAGCCGGGCCATGACCTCGCTGGCCACGCCCTCCTGCTCCTCGAAGCCGCCCGTGTCGCACAGCAGGAACTCCCGCGTGCCGGCCCGGCCGAGGGCGTAGTTCCGATCCCGGGTGACGCCCGGAGTGTCCTGCACGAGCGCCTTGCGGCGGCCGAGGATCCGGTTGAACAGCGAGCTCTTGCCGACGTTGGGTCGGCCCACGATGGCGACGACGGGGCGGGACATCAGCCGTCCTCCCGGAAGTGGCCGAGGCGGTTCAGCAGCCGGCGGTCCGTCGTCCAGCCCTGCTTCACCCCGACCGTCAGCTGCAGGTACACGCGGCAGCCGAGCAGGCGCTCGATGTCGCGGCGCGCGGCGATCCCGATCTCCTTGAGCTTGCTGCCCTGCTTGCCGATCAGGATCCCCTTCTGGCCTTCTCGCTCGACCCACACGCGAGCCATGATGCGGACGAGGTCCTTGCTGGGCTTCTCCTCGAACTCCTCGATCTCCACCGCCGCGGCGTAGGGCACTTCCTGGCCGGTGAGGCGGAAGACCTTCTCGCGGATGAGCTCGGACACGACAAAGCGCTCGCTGACGTCCGTCAGCTGCTCCTTGTCGAAGAACGGGGGCGACTCCGGCAGGCGCGCGATGATCTCGGTCATCAGCCCGTCCACGCCGTCGCCGGTCTGGGCGGACACGGGAACGATCCCGGCCCACTCCCCTGCCCCGCTCCAGGCCGCGATGATCGGCAGCAGGTCCGGCTTGTTCACCAGGTCGACCTTGTTCAACACCAGCAGGACCGGCCCCTCGTGCTTCTTCAGGGCGTCGAGCACCTGGCCGTGCCGGGAGGCGTCTCGGGCCTTGCTGGCGTCCACCAGGAGCAGGGCGAGGTCCACCTCGTCGAGCGCGCCGACGGCGGCGTCGACCATCCGCCGGTTGATCGGCGTGTTGGCGTCGTGGATGCCGGGCGTGTCCAGGAAGACGATCTGCGCGTCGTCCGTGTTGACGAGCCCGAGGATGCGGTTGCGGGTGGTCTGGGGCTTGCGGCTGACGATCGACAGCTTCTGGCCCAGCGCGCGGTTGAGCAGGGTGCTCTTGCCGACGTTGGGCCGCCCGATGATGGCGACATAGCCGCAGCGGTGGGCGACTTCACTCATGAGGACTCGATGCTCTCCGCGCCGGAGCGCTGGGGCGCTAGGACGCTTTGCGGGCCCGGGGCAGCCGGGGAACGGCGTCGAGGTCGACCAGTCCGCGCAGCACGCGCACGCGGCCGGGCGGCTGCTCGGCGACGGGCAGGATACGCACATCCGCGAGGCGGAAGCGCTCCTGCAACTGACGAATCGTCGCGTTCTCCGGTCCCCGCAGCCAGGACTCTTCCCGCGGACAGACCACGAACGTGACGGCGCGTGTACCGAACGACCACGCCGAAGTCAACGCGCGGAAGGCCTCGGCGCGGAGCAGCTCGGACTCCACGATCATCCGCAGGTCGCCGACGTAGGGCCCGGCGAGGACGGGCGGCGCCTCCCAGAGATCCTGGTCCGGCTGCAGCCCCACACGCAGGACGGGGACGTGCGCGGCGCGCACCCGACGGAGCATCTCCTTGCAGGTGGTGACGGCCTCGCGGCGGTCCATCGGCACCCACCGCTCCTGCACGAATGCATCGCCGAGGGCCGTGCCCCCGAGGGCCAGGGCGGGCAGCAGGCGGACGCCCCCGGGCCGCGCCCGGAGCACGGCGTCCACGCTCGCCAGCGCGGTGCGGTGGGAGCTCCCCGGCAGTCCGGGCATGAGCACGCCGATGGCGCGGAGGCGAGCGCGGTTGAGCCGGCCCAGGGCCTCGGTTCCGGCGCGCGGGGGCCGACGGGCTCCCAGCGCCTCGAGGGGCGCGCGCGCCATGGACCAGACGCCCACCTCGATCGTGCGGACGCCGCGGGCGCGGAACTCGGTGAGAGGCGCTCGCAAGACCGACTCCGGGGTCAGCGCGAGGCGGATGCTGGCGGCGCGCCCGGTGCGGACCTGGGCCTCCGCTGCGTCGAGCAGCGCCGTGCGGGGACCCCGCGGCAGCGCCCACAGATCGCCTCCGTAGAACGCGAGCTCCACGGGACGGTCGCCGCGGCGCGCGCGGGTGCGCTGCACCGCCTCCCGGACCGCCTCGGGCCCGGGGACGGGCGGGAGGATCCGCCCCGCTGTGGGGCAGAAGGGGCAGCCGGGCGAGCAGCGTCCGTGAGGAAGGAGGACCGCAGCGATGGGGGCGCGACGGCTCACGGCGCGGCCTGCGCGGCCAGGAGCGCGTTGGCGGCAGCCTGCTCGTACGCCTCCTTCTTGCTGCGCCCGTGCCCTTCGGCGAGCACGGAGTCCCCGATGGATACGTGGGCGACCCAGGCTGGGGCGTGATCGGGACCGGTGCGGCCCACGACCGCGTACGCGGGCGTTCCCCGCCGCTCGCGCTGCAGCAGCTCCTGGAGCTCGGTGCGGGGGTTGCGCGGCGACCAGGGGCCGCCGTCGGGGTCCCGGCGGGCCAGGTCGGAGGCCATCGTCCGCTCGACGAAGCCTCGGGCCGCCTCCAGCCCGGCGTCCTGGTAGATGGCGCCGATCACGGCCTCGAAGCCGTCGGCCAGGATCGAGTCCTTCTCGCGGCCGCCGGTGTCGGACTCGCCCTTGCCCAGCTGGAGCCAGGTGCCCAGATCGAGCGCGCGGGCGTAGCGGGACAGGCTCTCGGCCCGGACGACCATCGCGCGGGCGCGGGTCAGGCGCCCCTCGTCCACATCCGGGAAGGCCTGCACGAAGAACTCCGCCACGAGCAGCCCGAGCACCGCGTCCCCCAGGAACTCCAGGCGCTCGTTGTCCGGGAGCGAGGGGCTGTGGTCGTGGGCCCAGGAGCGGTGGGCGAGCGCCAGCTCGAGCAGCGCGGGATCGGAGAACTCGTGGCCGATGCGGCGGGCGAGATCCGTGAGGGGTGGGCGGGGGCTCACGGACGCATTATCTCATGGGGCCACAGCCACCGGGTCCAGGCCGTCGATCGTGCCACTGCTCGGGAACGTGGCGATGGCGGAGAGCACCTCGGCGCCGCTCGGGGAGTCCTTCCGCACGACCTGGAGGTTCCTGAGCGCCGAGCCGGTGGGATCGGCGTCCCAGACGAGGGCGAGATCGTCGTCGCCGTCGCCGTCGGCGTCGAACGCGGCCAGTCCCCCCTGCCCTGCTCCGACATCGGCCGGGTCCACGTCGAAGAACAGCGTCGGCAGTCCGAACCCCCCGAGGCCGTCGCCGTCGAGCAGCCAGACGTCGCCGTCGGCGGCCATCCCGAGGAGCAGGTCCTGGTCGCCGTCGCCGTCCATGTCGCCGAGGGCGACGGAGCGCGCGTCCAGGGCCAGGACGGCGAACGGCTGACCGGCGGCCAGGGTGCCGTCCCCGAGCCCCGGGTACAGCGAGCACGTGCTGAGGGCGCCGAGCTGGGTGCAGGCCAGGACGTCGGTGTCTCCGTCGCCGTCCAGGTCCACCACGCGGGGAGCCACCGCGATGACCCCCGCGGCGTCGAGCTGCCCGGTCGCGCCGCTGACGACGTCCCGGGGGCCGTCGTCCGTGCCCAGGTAGGTGAACGTCGCGCCGGTGACGCTGTCGAAGACGAGCAGGTCCTCGAAGCCGTCGCCGTCGAGGTCGCCGGAGGCGCCGAGGCGCTCGTCGATGAACGCGGAGCCCGGGTTGTAGGACAGGGACTGCCAGGCGCCCGTGCAGTCGGCCTCCTGACCGACGAGCGCGCTGGCCCCCGTCGGCTGCGCGAAGTAGCTGTACAGCTCGGACTGCTGGTCCTCGTCCACGTCGATCGCCATGAGGCTGACCGGCCACTGGTCGGAGCCCGTGGCCGAGCCGATTGGGATGCCCACCTCCACGCCCGTCGTGGCGCTCCACACCGCGTCCGTGGGCTCGAACCGGGTGTTCGTCAGGGACGCACCGCCGAAGACGAGCAGCGCCGGCGCGGCGAGGCTGGCGGCCGCCTCGTCCACCTCGAAGTCGCAGTCGTCGTCGACGTTGTTCCCGCAGACCTCGGCGGTCGACGGGCCGACGGCTCCGTTCGCGTCGTCGCAGTCGACGCACGGGCCGTCGCCGTCGCCGTCGCCGTCCGGGAGATCGTCGTCGTCCACGAGCGTGTCGCAGTCGTTGTCGAAGCCGTCGCACAGCTCGGTGTTGCCGGTGGCCACGGCGGCGTTGTCGTCGTCGCAGTCCCCCGCGCAGATCCGCTGCCCGTCTCCATCGTCGTCGGCCTCGTCGACCGGCACGAACGAGTCGCAGTCGTTGTCGACGCCGTCACAGGTCTCGCTCAGCAGGGTGGATCGGGTGCTGTCCCCGTCGTCGCAGTCGCCCGCGCAGATCCGCTCCCCGTCTCCGTCGTCGTCGGCCTCGTCCGCCGGCACCACGGCGTCGCAGTCGTTGTCCAGCCCGTCGCACACCTCGGGGTTGCCGTCGAAGCGCGCGGCGTCGCCGTCGTCGCAGTCGCCGGTGCACTCCATCTGCCCGTCGCCGTCCGCGTCCAGCTCGTCCGCCGGGACGCCGCCGATGCAGTCGGTGTCGGCGCCGTCGCAGATCTCGCTCGCGCCCGGCAGCACGCTGGCGAGGGTGTCGTCGCAGTCTCCGGCGCAGACCGTGACTCCGTCGCCGTCGCTGTCGAGCTCGGGGGCGCCGAGCTGGCCGTCGCAGTCGGTGTCGACGCCGTCACACAGGTCCTGCAGACCGGGCGCGATGCTCGCGTCCCCGTCGTCGCAGTCGCCGTCGCACGCCATGACGCCGTCGCTGTCGGCGTCCAGCTCGTCGGCGGGCAGGACCGTGTCGCAGTCGTCGTCGACGCCATTGCAGAGCTCGGGCGCGTCGGGCCAGCGCGTGGCGTCCCCGTCGTCGCAGTCGCCCGCGCAGGGCATCACCCCGTCCGCGTCGTCGTCCTCTTCCTGGGCGTCGATGCTGCCGTCGCAGTCGTTGTCGACGCCGTCACACGCTTCCGCGAGTCCGGGCGCCGCGGTGGCGTCCAGATCGTCGCAGTCGACGCAGGCGGGCGCGCCGTCGTTGTCGGCGTCGGCCTCGTCGTCGGTCCCACTGCAGTCGTTGTCGACGCCGTCGCAGGCCTCGACGGCGCCGGGGTGGATTCTGTCGTCGGTGTCGTCGCAGTCGCCCGCGCAGGGCATCACCAGGTCCCCGTCGTCGTCGCTCTCGTCGGCGGGCAGGACCCCGTCGCAGTCGTTGTCGGCGCCGTCGCAGAGCTCGGTCGCGCCGGGGAGCGAGGAGGCGTCGGCGTCGTCGCAGTCCGCGCAGGCGTCGACCCCGTCCGCGTCCTGGTCGCCCAGGTCCGGGTCCGCGCCGTCCACGGCCCCGTCGCAGTCGTTGTCGATCCCGTCGCAGATCTCCGGATGCGCAGGGAACGCGGCGGGCTCCCGATCGTCGCAGTCGCCGTCCTCCGGCACCACGCCGTCGCCGTCCACGTCCACCTCGGCGTCCGGGAAGAACGGACCGGGCGCGCAGCCGACCGCGGCCGCGGCCAGCAGAATCAGGAGCCACCTCATTGGACGCGCACTCCCGCCTCGATCAGCCCGCCGATGCTGAGGTGCGGCGCCGCGTCGCTCGGCAGCAGCGTGCCGGACGGCCAGTGCTCCCGGACGAAGCCCTTGAGCGCGACCTGCGGACGCGCGGTCATCGTGGCGTTCCCGAAGACGGTGCGCATGCCGAGCTCGGGTCCGTGCACGAGGTAGCTCGTGGGGCCGAGGTACCCCGCGGGCAGCGCGGCCTCGATGGGCGCCGAGCCGCCGATGTGCCAGCCGAACTCGGGCCCGACGAGGACACCGGAGGCGATGGGGGTCAGGAACGAGACGCCGAGGGAGCCGTCGACGAACAGGGCCGGTCCCGCGCCGCGGGCCATCGGGTCGTCCGTCAGCAGCTGGACCCGCTCGGCGCGCCACCCGCCGACCTGCACCGCCCCGCGGATCGCCAGACGGTGCCCCAGCACGAGCTCGCCGCCGACGCCGGCGCGCATGCCGCCGCTGGCGTTCCCCTGCTGGCCGTACCCCAGTCCACCCACGCGCACGTCCAGCGCGCCGCCGAGGTCCACGGGGCCGGGTCGGATCGTCTGAGGCGTCGACCTGCGCTGGGGCCCGCTCCGCGGTGGACGCTTCTTGCGGGTCCCGCCGCCGCGCCGCTCGCCGTAGACGCCGCCGGTCCCGCCGACGCCGACGGACGGCCGCAGGTCCATCCGGGTCGCCGTGGTCGGCTTGACCTCGACGATGTGCCCCGCCACCCGGTAGCTGCCCACGGGGAGGTAGATCGAGGTCGACCCGGAGCCGCCGCCGTCCAGCCGATTCATGGCGGCTTCGAACGCGCGCTTCAGCTCCGGATCGAGGATCGGACTGACCGGCTCCGGGCGCTCGGCGTCCTCGGCCCGCGCGCCCACCACGAGCACCTTGCCGAAGCGGGTCGTGAGGAACTCGTGGAACTCGGCGAACTCGGGCGCCAGGCGCTCCTGCAGGGCCGCTGCCGTGCGCGCCGACTCCACGGCTCCCCCCACCTGCCCGAGCTTGTAGCGCGTGCGGGCGATGAGCTGGTGCACCGCGACGTCGGTGGTGCCCTCGGGAAGCAGGGAGGCGGCCTCGAACTCCGCGAGCGCCTGTTGCAGCAGTCCCTGCTCCAGGAAGAACCGCCCCTGCGCCATCCGGTGTGAGAACGAGCTCTCTTCCTGGGCCGCCGCGGGCGCCGGCAGCGCGCACGCGACGCCCACCAGCAGCAGGGCCAGGGCGAGGGCCCTAGAAGCGCAGGGCGACGCCGACATCGATCAGCCCTCCCATGCGCGCGAAGCGCCACCGCTCGCTGCGGACGAGCGTGGCGGTCTCTCCCTTGAGCACGTCACCCGGGGCGGCGACGAAGCCGGCCCCGAGGAACTCGGCGGCCATCCCGATGCGGATCCCCAGGCGCCCCGGCTCGGTCCCCGGGATCAGCAGGAGGTCCACCCCCGCGACGCCGCCCAGGGCCACGGCCGGCAGGCGGCACTCACCGGCGGACACGGTCAGGGTCTCGACGTGCTCGGCGACGCAGGGAACCAGCAGGCTGCCGAGCGTCCCCGCCGTCAGGCCGATGTGCGGCGTGAGGAACGCGCGGGAGGCGAGCTGCAGGTCGAGCCCGATGTCCAGGCCGCCCAGGATCTCCAGGGCCGTCGCGTTCCGCACGCCGTCCGGGTCGTCGCCCAGCGAGCCCAGGGGCGTTCCGCCGATGCGGCCGCGCACCTCGAGGCGCACGGGCCCCACGTGGCGGGCCAGGCCGAGCGTCGCGCCCACCCGGGCGGGGCCGACGCCCAGTCCACCACCGGGCACGCCCGCCAGTCCGATGGCGAGGGCCACCGAGAGCTCGGTCGGGCCGCCAAGGGCCACGGCCGGGGCAGCGCCCGCCATCCCGAAGGTCTGGGGCCTCCAGGGGACGACGTCGCGGCCCAGCGCGATCTCCACCGCTCCACCGGCGGGGACGTCGAAGGTCACGTCCCCGAGGGTGTACGGCCCCGCGGGCAGCCACAGCTCCGCCGTGGCCAGGCCGGTGTCCGCCAGCCGCTTCGCCACTGCACCCAGGTAGGCCTTCAGCGCAGGATCGATGAGCATGCCCGTGTGGGCGATGGCGAGCGGGAGGGTCGGCAGCGCGCGCTGGGCGGGGATGCCGACGCGCACGAGCCCATAGGCCCCCTGGAGGCGCCCGAGCTCCGACCGGGCTTGGGCGACATCGTCGCCCCCGATCCTCACGACGGCCTCCCACGCGGCGATGGCGACCCCGACGCGGCCGGCTTTCTCGGCCGTCAGGGCGAGGTCCGCGTGGCACGAGGCGTCCCCGGCTCCCAGCGGATCGGCGCAGGCCGCAGCCAACGCCTCGGCGGCTTCGTCGAACTTGCCGTACTCGAACAGCAGGCGGCCCTGGCGACGCAGGAACTCGTAGCTCTGCTCTTCGTCGGCCGGTTGCGCGGATGCGGGGCGCGCGCTCAGGAGCGCCAGGGCGGCCAGGGCAGCGAGGAGTGCCCGACCCATCACGCCGGCGGTGTCGCCGCCGCGCGTCGCCGCTCGCGCTCGGCCCGACGGGCCCGGGCCGCGTCGAGCATGTCCTTCGGGAACCGCAGGCCGGCGACCTTGATCTGCTCGGCGAACGTCGGCAGCCGGCCGGTGGGCTCGAGCTGGCCGAGGATCCGGCCGTCCTCGTCGCGCCCCTCGGTCTTGAACACGAACATGTCGCGCAGCTGGTACTGCCCGTCGTTGAGCTCGAGGACCTCGGAGATGTGGGTGATCTTGCGGGAGCCGTCGTGGAAGCGGGACACCTGCACGATGACGTCGAGGGCCATGGAGATCTGGGACCGCAGCGCCCACAGGGGCATCTCCACGTCGCCCATCAGACACAGCGTCTCGATGCGGGACAGCGTCTCGCGCGGGGTGCTGGCGTGAGTGGTGGACATCGAGCCCTTGTGACCGGACACCATGGCCTGGATCATGTCCAGCGCCTCGCCCCCGCGCACCTCGCCGATGACCACGCGGTCCGGGCGCATCCGCATGGCGGAGCGGAAGAGGTGGCGGATCGTGACCTCGCCGCGGCCCTGGCGGTCGGACGGCCGGGTCTCGTAGTAGAGGAGGTGCGGCTGCTGGAGCTGCAGCTCCGTGCTGTCCTCGATGACGATGATCCGCTGGTCGTTCGGGATGAACGAGCTCATGACGTTGAGCAGCGACGTCTTTCCGGAGCCGGTGCCGCCGGCGATGATGACGTTCATCTCCGTCTTGACGCAGGCGTCGAGGAAGTCCGCCGCCGGCTGGGTGATCGACCCGAAGCCCAGGAGCTTCTCGACCGTCAGCGCCTCGCGGAAGAACTTGCGGATGGCGATGCAGATGCCCTTGCGAGCCACCGGGGGCAGGGTGATGTGCACGCGGCTGCCGTTGGGGAGGCGCCCGTCGAGCAGCGGGTTCTCCCAGTCCAGCGTGCGGCCCACGTACTGCGCGATGTTCTTCGCCAGCGCGAACACGTGATCGGCGTGGTCGAACTTCGCGTCCGTGGGCTGCAGCTTTCCGCCCATCTCCACGAAGATCTCGTCCGGCCCGTTGATCAGGATCTCGGACACCGCCGGATCGTCGAGGAACGCCTGCACCGGGCGCAGATACAGCGCCAGGGTCTGGGCAAAGACAGTCTCGAGAGTGACGCCGGCTTCCATCGTGTCGATCTATCCCCTGGTGCTCAGCCGCCGAAGATGCCGCCGCCGCCGCCGCCGCTCATCAACTTGTTGAGCACCTTCTTCTGCTTGCGCGAGAACTGGTGCCGCTCGTCGTCCCGGTTGGGGAAGATGCGCTGCATGCGCTCGAGCTCTTCGAGCGCGCGGGAGTAGTTGCCGGCGGACTTCTCGCGCACGTAGGCGAGCTTGAGGCGACGGAACTCCTGGTCGAGCAGGCCCTCGGTCTCGGCGAGCTTCTGCTCGATCTCGCCGGCGAACGGAGGCCACTTCTCGCTCGGAACGATGGCGAGCTCGTCGCGCGCCCGCTCCATGTACTCCTTGGCCGTCCACAGGTTCTCGTCGGCGATGCGGTACTCGCGCAGGTACGTCGAGCCGGTGCCGTAGAGCTTCTGGGCCTCGCGCACGATCTCTTCGTCCGTGCGGGGGTCCGACGGGTCCTTGACGACCACGGCGGGCGTCGGCTCCGGCGGGGCGCTGGCCGTGGGCGGCTCCTTCTTCGTGCTGGAGCTCCCGCTGTTGTCCGTCAGCGCCTTGGCGAAGGCGAGCAGCACGATGATCGCCGCGGCGACGAGCACCACGTTGCGGATGAGCGGCAGGTTCGGGCCCTGCTTGCCCTTGCGCTTGCGCTTCTTCCGCGCCTGGTTGACCGACTGCGCGCCCGGATGCTGCGGCGGTCCTCCCGGCCTGCCCTGGTGAGCGCCGGGATGGCCCGGGTGCGCGCCAGGCATGCCGGGCCGAGCCTGGGGAGGCATCCCTGGAGGCGGACCGGGCATCCCCGGAGGCGAGCCGGGCATCCCCGGAGGCGAGCCGGGCATCCCCGGAGGCGGACCGGGCCGCTGGGGAGGCATCCCCGCGGGCGGACCCTGACCGATCTGGGCCGCGCCGGGCGGCTGGAGGTGAAGCCCTGCAGGGAACTTCTGGGTGCCCAACATGCCCGGCGGAGGCGGAGGAGGTGGCGCCGATCGCGGCGGCGGCGCGCCCGGAGGCGGCCCCGGAGGGCGCTGGTGAGCGGCGTGCTGGCCCGACAGGGTGCCGTACATGCCCGTGCCGAGCGCCCCCGGCACCGGCTGCCCCGGGGGCGGCGGGCGGTTCAGCGGCGGACCCGGCGGAGGCGGACCTCCGAGCGGACCCGGCGGGTGCGTGTCCTGGTTCGGGGGCTGGGAGCGCACGACGGTGGCGTCGCTGCCCGGCTGCGGAAGGGGGTGCCCGGCGCCGGCCGCCGCCACCTGGTCCTTCGGGAAGGCCACGGTGCGGTCCGGGTCCTGCTTCTGGGCGCCCGCCCGGGGGATGCGCACGCGCAGGGCCACGTCGCAGAACGTGATCAGGTCGCCGTCCTGCACGTACACGCGCTCGATGGGGCGGTCGTTCAGGTAGGTGACGTTGACGGTGCCGAGGTTCTCGAGGACGAGCTGGTCGCCCTGCCAGGACAGCTCGCACTGCTGGCGGCTGACGTGCGGGGAGCTCACCTGGAGCTGACAATTGGAGCCGCGCCCGACGAGGATTGTCTCCTCGCGGTGCTCGTAGGTCTCTCCCACCGATGGGCCGGCGAGGACTTCAACCAGGAGTCGGCGCGTCACGTTGCTTCCCTGCAGGTACTCACAAGACTACCAGCCGCCCTGCACGCACGCGCGGCGGGGGCGGAGGCGGAGGCCGCGACCGGCCGGGTTGGTCAGAACAGCTCGCCTCGAATGCCGCGCACGACGATCGACCCGAACAGGGTGAGCATCACGGCGCCGACGATGAAGAGCAGCGGCATGATCATCTTGACCGGGGCCTCGCCCGCGAGCTTCTCGGCCCGCTGGCTGCGCTTGAGGCGGATCGCGCTCGCCTGGATCCGCAGGATGTTCGTCAGCGGTGTACCCATCTGTTCGGCCTGCACCACGGAACTCACGAGTCCGGATATGTAGTCCGATGGGATGCGCTCCTTGAGGTTGATGAGGGCGTCCCGGCGGGTCGTTCCCATCTTCACCTCCTGCAGGACGTAGCGCATCTCCTCCACCAGCGGGCTGCTCGTGCTGTCCTTGTTCACCAGCCGCTCGAGCGAGCTGTTGAAGTCCAGGCCGGCGCCGACGCTCAGCGCCAGGACGTCGAGCATGTAGGGCAGGTCGCGGTTGATGCTGGTGAGCCGGCCCATGACCTGCTCGTCCAGGTACATGATCGGGAAGTAGGCCCCGAACATCGCCGCCACGAAGCACAGCGGCAGGCGCGGGGCGCCCGTGACGCTCGTGTTGAAGAAGAACGCCAGCCCGAAGAACGACATGGCGGAGACGCAGAGGAACGCCAGGTACTCGTCGGGCGTGAAGCCCCCGAGGTGCCCGGCGCGCGCGAGCCGGTCCTTGAGGCCGGACCGGATGTTCGTGATGGGCAGCAGCTCCGCCCAGAACGTGAACACCTTCAGGACCTGGATCAGGATCCGGTAGATGGGCGAGCTGCGCATCAGCTGCGTGCGCTTGTTGCTGAGGTAGCCGCGCTCCGGGGCCGGGCCCTTGTAGGACTCGTCGGGGAAGAACCCGATGCCGAACAGGAACACCGCGCCCACCGCCAGGAGGCCCGCGAAGATGCTGATCAGCGTGGAGGTGGACATGCCGCGGTCCCTAGACGTCCACCGACACGATCTTGCGGATCATGAAGATGCCGACGATCTCGAGGATCGCGATGAAGAACAGGACGATCCACCCGATGGGGTCCTCCCAGAGGGGCTCCACCATCGTCGGGTCGACCTTGTAGATGATCACCGCCATGCCGATGGGCAGCGCGCCGAGGACCCAGGCCTGCAGGCGGCCCTGGGCGGTCATCGTGGCGATCTTGTCTTCGAGGACGCGGATGTCGCGGATGGCGTGAGCCGTGTCCTCGAACACCTGGGGCAGGTTGCCGCCGGCGACGCGCGCGACCTGGATCGACGTGATGACGAGGTCCAGGTTCTTGCTGCGGCAGCGCTCGGACATGTTGTTCATCGCCTCGTCCAGCGTGAGGCCGAGCTTGTGCTCCTTGAGCATCAGGCCGAACTCCTGGTTGATGGGCGGCGACGTGTTGTCCACGAGGATGTTGATGGCCTGGGGCAGCGTCAGGCCGGCCCGCAGCGAGTTGGCCATGGAGACCAGGCCGTCGGGCAGCTGCTCCTCGAGGCGCTCGAGGCGCTTGCGCTTGGCCTTGGCCAGCGAGAACCACGGGAAGATCCCGATGAGGAAGGCCACCAGGAAGCCGTTCACCGGGCCGATGAGCCAGCTGATGAAGAGGAAGAAGAACGTCGTGAAGCCGACGTGGGTGTAGAAGTACTTCTTCGGGTCCGTGCGGGAGTAGATCGCGTCCAGCGCGAGGTGCAGGCGCTCCAGGTAGCTCCGCTCGAAGCGCTTCCAGCCCGTGATGAGCTCGGGGCCGTTGAGCCAGCTGACCAGGAACACGATCGCCGCGATCGCGAGCGAGATGAGCGCGAGGATCGTGCTGGCGGAGTTCACAGGAAGCTCCCGTCCGAGATGATCCCCGAGTTGATGAAGTCCGGGATGAAGCTCGGGATGTAGCCCGTCAGGACCATCTCGCCGATGACCTTCCCTTCCTCCGTCATGCCCCGCTGCTGGTACTTGAAGATGTCCTCGAGGTGCAGCCGTCCGTCGTCGTCCAGGCCGACGCACTCGGTCACGTGGGTGACGCGGCGCGAGCCGTCGGAGAAGCGGCTCTGCTGGACGATGACGTGGATCGCCGAGGCGATCTGCTCGCGGATGGCCTTCACCGGCAGGTCCATGCCGGCCATCAGCACCATCGTCTCCAGGCGCGCGATCATGTCCGACGGGGAGTTGGCGTGGCCGGTGGTCAGGCTGCCGTCGTGGCCCGTGTTCATGGCCTGGAGCATGTCCAGCGCCTCGCCGCCGCGGCACTCACCGACCACGATGCGGTCGGGCCGCATGCGCAGGGAGTTCTTCACCAGCTCACGGATCGAGTACTCGCCCTTCCCTTCCAGGTTCGCGGGGCGGGTCTCGAGGCTCACCACGTGGTCCTGGGGGAGGCGCAGCTCGGCCGCGTCCTCGATGGTGATGATGCGCTCCTTGTTGGGGATGAAGCTGCTCAGGCAGTTGAGCAGCGTCGTCTTTCCGGAGCCCGTCCCGCCGGAGATGATGATGTTCTTATGCCCGAGCACGCACTTCTCGAGGAAGTTGGCGATCTGCTCGCTGAGGGACCCGAACGCGATCAGGTCCGAGATCCGCATCGACTTCTTGCCGAACTTGCGGATGGTGATGCAGGGGCCCTTGATGGCCAGGGGCGGGATGATGGCGTTGACGCGGGAGCCGTCCTTGAGGCGGGCGTCCACCAGCGGCGAGCTCTCGTCGATGCGTCGTCCGAGGGGCGTGATGATGCGCTCGATGACGGCCAGCACGGCCTCGTGGGACGTGAACGTCTTGCCCGTGAACTCGATGCGGCCGCTGCGCTCGACGTAGATCTGGTCCTTGTTGACGACCATGATCTCCGTGATGGAGTCGTCGTCCAGGAAGTCCTCGAGGGGGCCGAGACCGAGGGCCTCGTTGAGCACCTCCTTGATGAGGAGATCCCGGTCGATGGTCGGATCGAGATCCGCCTCCAGCTCCGCGATGATGTCGTACAGCAGGTTCCGCGCGCGGTCCCGGAGCTCCTCTTCGGCCACCTTGGCCATGTCGAGGGTCTTCAAGTCCATGTACTGGAGCAGCCGACGGTGGACGCGGCGCTTCAGATCGACCGGAGCGGACTCGCCACCGTAGTAGGCGGAGGCCGCCTGGTGGGTGTCGACCACGGCGACGACGGCCTGGCCCTGCTGGTGCAGGACGAGCGCGTTCGCAGGATCGGCCGTCTGCTGGCCGTGCTGGACGTACGCCTCCTGCTGGTAGTACTCGGCGCCGTACTGTTGCTGGGCCGTGGCGTCGTAGGCCTGCGGCTGGCCGGTGGCCTGCCCCCCGTCGACGTGGGCCTCCTGCTGGTAGTAGTCCGCCGGGTACTGCCCCTGGGCCGCGGCCTGCTGGCGGTTGTACTCGTCCCAGGCGGCCTGGAGCTGCTCCTCCGTGTACACGGTGAGCACCACGTTGCCGATGCCGACGCGGTCGCCGGCGTTGAGGATCTGCTTGCCGAAGACGCGCTCGCCGTTGACGTAGGTGCCGTTGGTGGAGCGGTCCGTGAGCGTGACGGCCTTGTCGCCCACCAGGAGCTCGGCGTGGTAGCGGGAGACCTCCATGTACGGCAGGACCAGCTCGTTGCTGCCCTCCCGGCCCACGCGGATGTGGGCGGTCTCGAAGTCCGCCTGGACTTCGCGCTGGCTCTCGGGGTCCCGGTAGACGACGCGAATCACGCAGGCAACTCCTAGAACTTGGTCTCGGCCGCGTCGTAGATGTCGAGCGTCTCGCGGATCTGCTTGCGCATCTGGCGGCGGTCGGCATCGAGCAGCACGGGGGTCAGGACGATGATCCCGTCGGTGTCGCCCTTCTGGAAGGCGCGGGACCCGAAGAGGACGCCGATGCCCGGGATCTGGGAGAGCCCCGGGAGGCCTGTGATCGACCGGCCGTTCTCGCGGCGCAGGAAGCCGGAGAGCGCGAACGACTCCCCTTCCCGCAGCTGGACGTGGGCGGTGTGTCGCTGGGTGTTGATGGACGGCACGTTGCCGCCGAGCGCGAGCTCGCCGACGGTGCTGAACTGGATGTCGACCTTCAGGTCGATGTCCCCGTCGTCGTCGATGATCGGCGTGGCGGTGACCAGCAGCCCGATCTCACGCTCGAAGAAGTTGGCGGCGCCGGTCACGTTGTTGGTCGCGGTGAAGATGAGCGTCTTGCCCCGCTGGAACAGGACCTCCTCGCCGGACACGGTCGTGAAGAAGTCCTTGTCGAGCACGCGACGGACGTCCGTCTCCTGCGACAGGTCCAGAAGGTCGTCCGGGACCCGCGTCACCCCGAGGGGGTCGGTGACTCCGCCGAGGCCGAACTGCACGTAGTTGATCGTGTCCAGGACGAGGCGGATGGGGCCGTTGCCGGACCAGTCGATGCCGATGTCGTGCTCGCGGTTCCGGTTGACCTCCAGCACCTGGAAGTGGAGCTGGATCTGGGCCTTGCGGACGATGTCTCGCTCGTCGAGGAGCACCAGCGAGTACACGTCCGCGGGGTTGCTCGTGACGATGCCCTGGATGCGCTCGAAGTCGTCCCGCCGCTTGACGATGCCGTCGATGACGACGCGCTCGCCGGAGGTCAGCACCTCCACGCCGGGGATGTCGATGAGCAGGGTCTCGATGTCGCGGCGCAGGCGCTCCACGTCACCGAGCACGGTGATGTCGTAGTCGACCTCGCCGACGGTCAGGCTCGAGTAGCCGGGGCGCACCGCGAACACGACGATCTTGTCGCCCTGCTGCTTCGCCTCGATGACGTTCGGGTTGCCGACGGAGACGGTCTTGATCCGCCCCAGGAAGATCGTGATCGACTCACCGACACGCAGGACCTTCTCGATCCCCGCGTGCGCCTCGCCGATGGCCAGCCCCTGCACGAGCAGGGTGCTCAACACCATCAGCAGGGCCAGGCTCCCGACGCCCCATCGCTTTGCACTTCCCACAGCCCGCTCCGCCTCCCTGGTGCGCCTAGCGGCGCCGCTTCGCACCCGGGGTGAGGATGGTCACCCCTTCGTCACGCTTCCGCTGGATCCGCGCCCGCACCTTCGGCTGGAAGATGTCGGCGAAGTTCTTGCCGGACAGCTCCATCTCGGTGTTGACGTCCTCTTCGTTCCGCATCGTGATCGACAGCTTGCCGCGGTCCTGCGCGAACACGAGCAGCTCCGCCTCCTCCGGCGTGACGAGGACCGTGACGGTGTCCACCCGGGCGCGGCCGCGACCGCTGGGGCCCGCCTCGCCGCCGCCGCGGCCGGAGCCGAGCTGGGCGCCCACCGCGAGCACGGTCACGTTCTGCAGGAGGGTCACCGTCTCCACGTCGCCCTCGCCGGGCTTCTGGAAGGTGCCGAGGATGTCGACGTGGTCCTTCGGTCGGAGCAGGCCGCCAAAGCTGGTCACCCGATCGACGGGCAGCGCCAGGGCGCGCATCTTCTCCGAGATCACGCGGGACAGCTTCGCTTCGCTCTGGGTCGAGGCGAGGTCCGTGGTGAGGATCGGATCGCCCTTCTTGACCGAGTACGACGTGGTCTGGCCGATGACGTCGTCCGCGAGGCCCTTCGTCAGGTACCGCGGGGGCAGGTAGTTCTGCGGGTACTCGCGGACCATGAGCATGGAGCGCTCGATGATCGTGAAGGCGGGGATGTCTTCCTTCGCCACCAGGATCGGGAGCCGCTTGCCGGCGACACCGAGCTCCTCGGCCAGGTTGGCCTTGTAGAGCTGCATCAGCACCACCGCCAACAGGGCGAGGATGCCGGAGAAGAGGAGCACGATCTTGCGGTTCACCTGCCGCGTCCCTTCCGGCGGAGTCGTCCCCCGCCGTGTCAATGCACGAGCGCGTCGAAGCGCCGCCGTCGGCTACTTCAGTGCGTGCGCGAGTCTACAACAAAGCCTGCCGGACCGCCGACAGCGGCGGGGACACAGGTCTGGAACTGTTCCCTGGAGACGCAGATCTGCGGGGATCTGCTGAACCGCGGGGCGCTGCTCAGCCGCGGCGGTAGACGACGATCGTCGAGGTGACCCAGCCCTGGGTGGTCTCCTGGAGCGACACGTACGCCTCGCGGTTGTCCTTCGCGAAGAGGTGCGCGGGCGGCGGGTCCGCCTCGTTCTCCATGAGCTCCTTGCCGTCGAGCACGCGGGTGCTCAGGCCCCAGCCGTCCTCCTGCATCTCGCGCAGGAAGTGGGCCTCGACGCCGTCGACGGTGCCGGGGCCGCGGTACACGAGGATGGAGTAGTCCTTGCCGAACTGCTCCTGGCCGAACGTCACCATGCGGAAGCTGTCGCGGGGGCGCTGGATGTCCTCGATGTCGTACCCCGGGGCGTCCTCGCCCTTGCGGGGCCGCAGGGAGCGCTGGTCGAACTCCTTGTCGGGCCACACGTTGAGGTACTGCGAGCCGCCCTCGGGGGCGTCGAAGGCCACCACGATCTTCGGGTCGCCCAGGGCGCCCACCTTGCGGGACTCGTCGTACGCCTCGAAGCGGGCCTTCATGTCCTCGGCCCAGTCCGCCTCGCCTTCCCGGCCGGTGACGATGGTCGCGAACGCGCCCCAGGTGTCGCCCTCGAGCCGAACGAACCGCTCGTTCATCAGGCGCTCGGTCTCCTGGATGCGGCGGGCGTGCTCGGCCCGGTCCGCGTCGTCCTTGACGTACTCGAGGAGCGCCTTCTTCGTGGCGTCGTCGGCGAGGGGCCGGGTGTCGCCCCGGTACAGGTTCTCGTAGTAGTCCAGCAGCTGCCCGACGGGCTTGTCGGAGCTGTACTGGGTGTAATACATCGTGTTGCCGTTGAGGTAGACCTCGTTGACGTCGCCCTCGTTGACCCGCAGCTGCATGTGGGCGGGGACGCCCTCCATGGAGCCGCCGCCCTCGAGGAACCACTCGGCCAGAGCGTCGTTGGGCTCGGGCGTCATGAAGTGGCCGAAGGCGAAGATCCCGCCGACAAGCGACATGATCAGGCCGACGCGGATGCCCTTCTGAAGCAGTGTGCGGAAGCGGCTCTCCATCACGGGCTCCTAGTACTGGCTCAGGGCGTAGCTCGACCAGGCGAAGAGCCCGGTCTTGACCGCCATGATCTGCAGGTCGCCGTACGTCTGCTTCTTGTGCCACGCGCCGCCGCTGACGAAGTGCCGGCTGCGAACGTGCGTGCCGCCCGGCAGCGTGTCGTCGAGGATGCTGTTGGGGGCGTACGTGGCGCCCACCTCGAAGCCGCGCGTCTGGCTCGCCATGGACATCAGCGGGCTGAGCAGGCTGAAGAAGTTGAGCGGGCCGCTGCTCGGGAAGTTCTCGTTCGCCGAGGACGGGTCGCTCGCGGGATCCATGGGGTTGAGCTCGGTGAACTCAGGGCTGTTGCCGGTCATCGGGTAGTAGACCTGCACCCGGTCCATGATCACCGAGTCCTCCAGATCCGTCTCCGCCACGTTCGCGGTGGCCCAGGCCATGTACCGCGACGCCATGTGGCAGTTGATCTTGAGCTCGTAGGCCTTCCCGAACCACAGGATGCCTTCGATCATCAGGAGCAGGACGAAGACCCAGATGACGAACTCGGCCATGGCCTGACCGGCCTGGGAGCGTCCGTGCTTGCGGGGGGGACGAATGCGCAGCATGTCGTGCTCCTAGTGGACGATGACTTCGTCGACGGCGCCGCCGAGCGAAGAGAGTGCGTTGATCAGGCCGCCGGCGCCGCCGGTCGCCGACTCGGACGTGCTGGGCGTGCCGCTGATGAAGCCGCCCGCGGCGTTGGCGAGGTCGCTGCCGAGGCTGACCGGCGCGAGGTGCGTCCGCCAGTGGGGGCTGAACATCCCGCCGTCCTCGTGCGGGTTGTAGATCTGGGCCTGGGCCACGGTGATCATCCCGACGCTGTCTCCGTAGGTGTTCTGGAACACCTGGGGGATGAAGCGCGCGGCGATGTCGTCCGGCGTCTTGTAGGCGAAGCCGTAGTAGTTCCGGTTGTCCTGCCAGTCGTCCGTCAGCATGTACGGCTGGACGTTCGGGTTGCCGGAGTCCAGGAAGGCGAAGAACGCGCCCAGGTAATAGAACGGGTTGGGGATCGAGAAGTTCTCGTCGTCGCACCAGACGCACCACCAGGGCGCCTCCACCCCGAAGTTCACGCTGGCGGGGCCGAAGCTGCCTCCACACATCACCGCGTACCGCGCCCAGACGGCGAGGATGAACATGATGTTCGTGAAGTGGTACGGCGCCTTGGTCGCCCAGAAGGCGTGGTACGGGATCTGGAGCTCGCCCCACAGCGGCCCGCCCAGCCCGACGGAGCTCAACAGGTTGCTGGCGATGTCGCGGAAGTCGCCGGCGTAGGAGAAGCCGGAGATCTCGTTGGCCGCGGTCATGATCGAGCCGAAGGCGCTGTACTGCACTTCGTCGTAGCCGCCGTCCTGGACGCCCGACATGGTGCATTCGCACAGGTCCGTCAGCTCCCCCTGCTCGATGGGGATGTCCGGCGGGTAGAGGATCCCGAAGGCCGCGCCGTTGGTCATGGCGATGCGGACGGACTCGATCTCCGCGATCCACGGGAACAGCGTGTCCACGTTCTGCTCGACATCGGAGATGGTCTCCATGATGTCCCAGATGAAGTCCTCGTCGTCCTCGGTCTCCCAGAGCACCGGGTACAGCTCGAAGCTGTCGATGGCGGCGTCGATGGGGATCTGGATCTGGCCGGTCATGGCGGCCACGGCGCCCCAGAAGGCGACGATGGCGGGCGACAGCAGCAGCGCCGTCAGGGCCGTCCAGAAGACGGCCTTCATGAAGATCTCCTCCGCCAGCAGCAGGGCGAGGAAGATGTTCATCATCGAGTTCAGGTTCATCGCCCGGACGATCCACGTGGACCCGGAGATCGCCGCGGCGTCGGCCGCCGACTGCACCTGGATCTTGTCGTGGATGAGCGCGCCGGAGTTGATCACCATGAAGGTGAAGCAGGCGAGCAGGAACAGGATCAGCGCGATGTAGACGATGGACTGGCCGCCCTCGTCCGTATGCACGCCGACCACCCGGGCCCGCACTCGCTCCATGAGGCTGTGCTGATTCGTCATGACTAGAAGTCCCAGAAGCCGGAGATGGGCGGGTCGCCCGTCTGGCCCTCGAGGGGCAGGACGGAGGTGGCGCGGATGAACGTGTACTGGCCCGGCAGGTTCAGGCTGAAGAACGGCGGGATGGACAGGATGCTCCAGTCGTCGCCGATGAACCGGTTGACCAGCGGGATGGCCAGGTAGAAGCGGTGCCGGACGAGGACGCCCACGTCACTCTCCTGCGGCCAGTTCCAGCTCACCTGCCCCGACTGTTCGACGTAGCCGTTCTCGTCCGCCTTGTAGAGCGTGACGTCCGTGGCGAACGTGGAGTAGGCGAACCTCTGCAGGGCCGAGTCGACGTACTCCCCGGCGATGCCGAAGGCCGACAGCATCGAGCTGAACGCCGAGAACGCCGAGCTGATGATGTCGCCCACGAAGGGCAGACCGTCGAGCACGACCGAGGCGCGGGGCGAGATGGGGATGCAGGCCATGGCGGCGGCCTGCTGGATCTTGTCGATCTTGTCGCCGCCGTCGATGTTGATGGAGTGCACGGCCTCGCCGCCCTCGGAGGACGGGATGTAGACCACGGCGGCGCGTGCGGCCGCGAAGGCGGCGTAGGTGACGACGTTCTTCGCCTGGTACATGAGCGCGAGCTGCATGAGGATGAGCGTCGTGATGAGGACGACCGGGAAGCTGATGGCGAACTCGGTCATCGCCTGGCCCTGGGTGCCGAGCACGAGGCGGCGCCGGGACATGGACACCTTCACGAAGCCGTACAGCCCGCTGGCCAGGAGCCAGAGCAGCTTGCCGCCCGCGAAGAGCGCCGCGGCCGCGAGCAGGCCGTAGAGCACGACGTCCAGGTTGTAGAGGGGGCCGATCAGCGGAGCCGCCTGCGCGTACGCGGCGGCCATGTGATCTCCGAGGAGGGCGACGCTCTCGCGGCCCCAGGTCCCCTGCCCCGCGTTGGCGGCGAGCAGCCCGGCGAGGCCGAGGAACCCGGTGGTGGCGAGGCCGATGCGCAGTCGCTTGGCGGTCATGTCCGCTGCCTCCCGTACGTCACAGGCTGATGCCGAGGATGGAGCCGACGCCCCGGTACTGCTCGACCATCGCCCAGGCCCACCCGCCGACGATCGCAACGCCGAGGGGGAAGGCATCGCTGTTCTGCTCGTCCAGGGACTCGGTCTCCAGGAAGGGCACCAGCGAGGTGTAGATGAAGCGCCACATGTTCTTGAGGGAGCGGAGCAGCTTGCCCTTCCAGATCATGATCCCGAGCGCCAGCGCGCCCGAGAGGAGCCCCATGTAGAGGAGCCCCAGCACCGTGGTGCCGAGGCCGGTGAGGGCGCCCAGGGCGGCTGCGAGCTTCACGTCGCCGCCCCCGATGCCCCCGAACATGAACCCGAGGAAGAGGACGCCGAAGCCGAGTCCGCAGCCCAGGGCCGAGGAGATCACCTGATCGGTCCCGCCGGCCGCGTAGGCCAGCGCCAACCCCAGGAACACGGCCGGGTACGTCAGGGCGTTGGGAATCACGCCTTGCCGGAGGTCCGTGTAGAGCGCGCCCGCCATGACGGCCGCGCTGGCACCCAGGGTCAACATCTGCGGGAGCTCCAAGCCGCGTTCCTCCGATTGGGGGGCGCGGCCACCCGAGGGGTGATCCCCGCGCCCGGCAGGCCGCCGGGCGCAGGATCGGTCAACTAGAGGTTGCTGTCGACGTTGTCGACCTCGGTGTCGGCCGTCTCGAAGAGGCCCTTGATCTTGCCGCCGAAGGACACGGCGATGGCGATGCACACCACCGCGATGGCGACGAGGATGATGACGTACTCGGTCATGCCCTGGCCGCGCTCGTCCCGGTGGATGCGGGCGATGGCGTCACGGGCGGCGGTCTCGATCAGGGACAGGTTGCGAGCGATCATGGTGTCTCCAGTGGTGAGCGTGAAAGCTCGAGGGGTCGTCTACGGAATGGGGAGCGAGATCCAGGTGGCGAGGAAGGCGTAGTAACGCTCGAACGCTTCCTGCAGGGCGCCCATCACGGGGATGAGCCCGATGAACACCGCGACCACCAGGACGATGTATTCGGTCATGGCCTGACCGGCCTGGTCACTGCGGCGTTCGGTGCGGAGCAGCTTCATTGCGCGTTCCTTCCCGGGAGGGGGCCGATGACAGGGGGATTGTCTCCAACTGTTACCGGCACGAAGAAGCTAGCGGGAGCCCGGAGATGGCGTCAACGAAATCCCGGGGTTCTCTTTGCATTTCCTTGACAGGCGGGCCTCTTCTGCCCGAATTCCTGAGTGATTTCTACCACGTATGGTGTTGTCAAACGTTGATGGCACAGATGTTGTGACGGTGTGGTGACCGGTCACGAGGCCAGGAGCCCCAGGAGGGCGACGGCGGAGACCAGCCCGGCCAGGGCCCACAGGAGCGTGTTCGAGCCGCCCGCCGTCTCCGGCACCGTGCCCAGGTCGAGCTGATCTCCCGGGCGCGTGTCGGTGGAGGCGATCACGCCGACGGGGAGCTCGATCGTGTGCCGGGCGCGCAGGTAGATGCGCGTGAGCTGCCGCGGCCGCAGGTCCTCGATGGCCCGCAGGACGCGCCCGTCGGCGTCGACGAACAGCACGTCCAGCGGGAAGCGCATCCCGAACATGTGGACGGAGTTGCAGGGCGAGATGACGAGGGCCTCGCCGGGCTCGAGGGAGTCCCGGTCCAGCAGCCCGCGGGTGCGCGCGTCCACGGTGACGGCCCACTGCTCGCGGGTGGCGAGGACGGTGTCGCGCGTCGTGTTCCGGATCGGCATCCGGAACAGGTTAGTCGAGGTCGTGGACCCAGACGCGGCGCCATGCCTGCGCGTCGCTCGATCGCTCGCCCTGGGAGACGAAGGCGACCCGGAGGCGGCCGCGGGAGTCCTTGGCGACGTCGGGCTCGGCGTTGTTCACGGTGCCCGTGTCGAGCACGTGGACGGTGCCGGAGGCGATCTCGACGAGGACCACCGGGTCGCCCGCGTTCGCGTCGTCCCGCACGGTGACGATGCGCCGGCCGTCCGGGGTCCAGGAGGGGCCGCGCCGCTCGTTCGGCACGACGTTCTCCAGGATCTTCTGGGGGACGCCGTCGCCGCTCGCTGCCGCCACGTACAGGTCGAACCGGGTGCGGTCCTCCTTGAGGTGGTTCGAGTAGAAGGCGATGCGCCGGCCGTCGGGGGACCAGGACGGCTTGAGCTGCGTGGCCTTCCAGCTCGTGAGGGCGCGATCGGTGCGCTCGGGCGTGTTCACGTTGTCGATGACCCGGATGTTCGCGCCGTCCTCGCTCATGGCGGCGTAGGCGAGCGACGTCCCGGCGCCGAAGGCCGCGTAGAACTCGAGCCCCTCGCCCCGCGTGAGGCGGATGGGCGCGCTCTCCAGGGCGAAGATGTCGAGCATGTAGAGATCGCCCTCGCCGGAGCGCCCGGACGAGAAGACGAGGTGCCGCGCGTCGGCCGAGAAGGTCGCGCCTCCCTCCTTTTCTTCCGACCCGATGGGGATGGTCACGCCCTTGACGTAGATGTCGAACTCGTCGTCCGCGCCGGAGCTGGCGAAGGCGTAGAGGCCGCCGCGGCTGGCCCAGGCGAACTCGTGGTTCACCTGCTTGCGCTCCATGAACCGGCCGCCGAGGCCGCTCGAGCTCGCGGGCGGGGTCACGGCCTCCTCCCGGGATGACTGGACGTCCAGCAGGTAGAGGTTCGTGACGCGTTCGGACGCCAGCGTGACCTCGTAGGCGAGCTGGTCGCCGTCGGGAGACCACAGCGGGTTGATCGCGTTCCCCTCCCGGACGGGAGAGACGGCCTTGCCCCCCGCGTGCGCGAGGGACGGAACGGCGAGGGAGAGCAGCAGCAGCAGGCGAATCAGCATCAGGACTCCGAGCGCGGCGCGCGCACGTGACAAGCCACCTGGTGGCCGTCGGCGAGCGCGACGAGCTCCGGCGCGGCCGTGCTGCAGCGGGACCAGAGGTCGTCGCCGGGCGCGGTCGCATGACAGACAGAAGCGTAGCGGCAGCCGGCGTCCGCGGGGGGGCGCGCGGCAGGCTGGATGGGGGCGTCGGTGCGCCCCAGGGCGGTGGAGAGGAGCCGCTCGGTGTACGGATGGCCGACACCACGGGCTCGCGTGGCCGCGAGGCCAGCGGCCGGCATCTCTTCCACGATGGTCCCTCGATACATCACCAACACCCGGTCAGACACATATCGGACGACATCCAGCTCATGAGAGATGAAGATCCACGCCTGGCCGGGACGGCGGGCGGTCAGCATCACCTCCAGGACGTCGGCCTTCACGGACGCGTCGAGCCCCGCGGTGGGTTCGTCGGCGATGACGAGGTCCGGGTCCGGCAGCAGGCAGCGCGCCACGCCGACGCGCCGCCGCTCTCCGCCCGACAGCTCGCGGGGGCGGCGGTCTCCCCTGCCCTCCAGACGGAACCGCGCCAGCGTCTCGGCGATCACGGTGGAGGCCGTGGCCCGCAGGTCCGGCCGGTGGAGGTCGATCGTCTCTCGCAGGTGCTCGACGACGCTCATCCCCGGGTTCAGGGACGCCGAGGCGGACTGGTAGATCATCTGCATCCGGCGCCGCGTGGCGCGCAGCGTCTCCCGGTCCAGCGCCCGCAGGTCGACGTCGCCCAGGTGGAGCTGGCCCTCCTGGGGCTCGACGATGCGCAGGAGCGCCTTGCCCAGGGTCGTCTTGCCGGACCCGGACTCGCCCACCAGCCCGACGATCTCTCCCGGCTGGATCACGAGGTCCACCGCGTCCACCGCGCGGACGGGGGGCGCGCCGGGGGTGCGGCCCGGGAACGTGCGGGTCAGCCCGCGCGCGGAGAGGACGGCCGCGCTCACGGCTGCTCCAGCAGGTGGCACGCGACGCGGTGCTGGGCGTCGAGAGCCACGAGCGCGGGCTCGTCGGCCGCGCACCGGGCGGCGGACTCCTCCGTCCGGCTGCGGCAGCGGTGCCCGTACGGACAGCCCCGATCAACGGGCGCCTCGGCGCGGATGGCCGGCGGCGCGTGTCCAGCATCCAGGGCGCGCACGCGCTCCTGCAGCTCCACCGAGTACGGATGGCGCCCCGGGCCGGGCTCGAAGAAGGCCGACCGTGGCCCGTCCTCGACGAGGCGGCCCCGGAACAGGACGAGGACCCGGTCGGCGATGTGCCGCACCACCGCGAAGTCGTGGGTGATGAGCAGGAGCGTGAGGCCCTGCTCCCGCTGGAGCCGCACGAGCAGATCGAGCACCTCGCGGCGCACGCTCCAGTCGAGGCCCGTGGTGGGCTCGTCGGCGATGAGGAGCTCGGGTTCGGTCGCGAGGGCCACGGCGATGGCCACCCGCTGGGCCATTCCCCCCGACAGCTCATGGGGATGCAGGCTCGCCACGCCCTCGGGGTCCGGCAGCGCCACGGCCGTCAGCCACTGAACGACCTTGGCCTGAACACCCGCCTTGCCGAGCCCCGGGTGCGCGACGCGCACGCTGTCGCCGATCTGCCGGCCCACCGTCTGGAACGGATCCAGCGCTTCGAACGGGTGCTGGAAGACGTACCCGGCCCATCCGCCGCGGAGGCCGGGCAACGCCCGTCGGCGGGCGCGTCGAGCGAACAGATCCGTGGGTCCGCCCCCCTCCGGCCAGACCCGGGCCTGCCCCGCGGTGACTCCGGGCCAGGCGTCCGTGATGCCCAGCAGGGACCGCATCATGATCGTCTTGCCCGACCCGGACTCGCCGACCAGCGCCACGATCTCGCCACGCTGCAGGGTGAAGTTGCAGCCGTGGAGCACCCGGGTGGCCGCGCCGGTGCCGGGATCGGTGACCTCCACCACGAGGCCGTCCACCTGGAGCAGCGCCGTCATCGGTTCGCCCTCCGCCCCAGGTCCCGAGCGAGCGCCAGCAGGCCCGCGATCGACAGGACGATGGCGAGCGTGGGCGCGATGAGCGCGAGCGCGGCGCCCTCGTCGATGGCGCGTCCGATGCCCGCCAGGACGTCTCCGGGGGCGAAGCTGTCGGGCCGCAGCAGCGACCGCACGTGGATCACCTGGGAGCGCACGTCGGACAGGATGTTGCCCCAGGACGGACGCGGCGGCGGGACCCCGTAGTCGCCCAGGTACGACAGCGAGGTCTCGACGAGCAGGAACGCGGCGAAGACGAGGCAGCACTGGCGGAGGATCAGCTCGCGGCAGTTGGCCCACAGGATGTGGCGGCCGAGGATCCGTCGGTCCGAGAGCCCGTGCGCCCGGGCGGCCTCGACGAACTGCTCCCGCTGGAAGCTCAGCACCCGCTCCGCGAGCTCCTGGGCGAGCTGCGGCACGAACGTCAGCGCGATGAGGAAGCCCAGCAGGTAGAGGCGCAGGGGCGCCCAGGCCGCCGGATCCGACACCGAGGCCGTGAAGATCGCGACCACCACAACGACCAGGACCAGGCGCGGCCAGGCTCCCAGGATCGTCAGCCCGAACCTCCCCGCGGCCGACAGGCGCCGCCCGGGCCAGAACCCGATGCCCGCTCCCATGGGCACCCCCACCAGGAGGGTGACGACCACGGCGAGGAGCCCCGGGAGCACGAACGCCTCGGTGGACTCGATCATCCGCAGCGCCACGTCCCGGCCGAGCTGATCCGTGCCGAAGGGGTGGCCCCACGACGGCCCCAGCAGCGGTGCGTCGGTGGCTGCGCCCGCGTCCACGTGCACGAAGAGCGCGACGATCCGCACGAGCAGGAGCGCGCCGAGCACCACCAAGCCGAACCAGGGCCAGCTCCGTCGCGGGCTCATGGGCGCCCCGCGGCGCGGCGGTCCTTGCGGACGCGCGGGTCGACGAGGACGCGCAGCACGTCCACGAGCAGGGACGACCCGGCCACCACGGCGGTCACGAAGACGGTGATGGCGACCAGCAGGGCGAAGTCGGCCGAGTCGGCGGCCTTGTATCCGATGAGGCCGATGCCCTGGATCCCGAGCACCATCTCCAACACGAGCACGCCACCGATGAGCCAGGCCATGCGCGAGGCGGCGATCTGGGCCAGGGGCAGGGCCAGGTGCGGGACGTAGTGGCGCCACAGCGGGGTGCCGCGGAGCCGCGCGGACTGCACGAAGTCCCGCTTGCGCAGGGCCGCGAGCTCGGCGTCGATGCCCAGGACCACGTCCGAGAGCATCCCATCCCCGATGGCCAGGATCGCGACGGCGGCGAGGGCCTGGCCGGCACCCTCGGGCGGCACCGCGAAGATGACCAGGGCGAGGTATCCCAGCAGGAAGACCGGGCAGAGCGACAGGGCGTGCACGGCGCCGCGGAGGACCCGGGAGAGGCCGCGCATCCTGGGGCCCGCGGCGAGCGCGAGACCCAGGCCGGAGGCGAGGCTCAGGAGGAGGCCGGCGCCGATGAGCGGCATGGAGGTGCCGGCGCCGCGCCACACCATCTGGCTGACCGGGTAGCCGCGGTAGCTGCGGCCGAGATCGCCGGTGAAGACGCCGACCCAGAAGTCGCCGAACCAGCCGACGAACGAGGCGCCCTCGGCCGACCCGAGCTTGCTGCCCGGCGCGAACCAGAGCAACGCCCCGAAGACGAGGGAGGAGGCGACGACGACCAGGGCGAAGGTCAGCCCACGGCGGAGCAGGAGTGCGGCGATGCGCATCACGCCTGCTCGCTCACTCCCTCAGTTGCCAGTCCGGGAACTGAGAGAAGTAGTAGAAGGGCTGGATGAAGACGCTCTCGACCTCGCGGCGGAGCGCGGTGTAGGAGCGCAGGCTCCACAGGAACATGTACGGAAGCTCCTGGGCGAGCTGGCGGTGGACCTCCTGCATGAAGGCGACCTTGGCCGTGGGATCGGTCTCGGCGATGGCCTTCTCGAGCAGCTTGTCCACCTCCTTGTTGGCGTACCCGACGAAGTTCTGGGTGCCCGTGGAGTGGAAGAGGTCGTAGATGTTCTCGTTCTTGTCGAAGGACCAGGAGTCGAGGACCAGGTCGAAGTCCCGCTCGACGAAGACCTTCTCGTTCCAGACCGCCTTGTCCATGGCGACCGGGTCGGCCGCGTCGATGCCGAAGCGCCGGAGCTGCGCCTGAAGGTTCAGGGCGACGGTCTGGCCCTGGTCGCCCATGCCGGCGCGGTAGAAGATCCGCAGCTTCAGCGGCTTGCCCTTCGCGCTCCAGAACCCCTCGCCCTCCTGGGACAGACCGGCGGACTCCAGCAGCGCGCCCGCTTCGTCCGTGTCCTGCTCGACGAGCTGCACAGACTCGGCGTGGTTGTAGTACTTGCTGGACGGGACGAAGGGACCCGAGATCCGGTAGCCCTCGCCGATGAGGGCCAGGGACTCGTTCAGGTCCACCGCGCGCGCCAGCGCCGTCCGCACCGCCGGGCGCTTCAGGTCCGGGTGCTTCAGGTTCATGCCGACGTACCACCAGGACTTGCTCTGGTACGGGATCAGGTCGGCGTTGCGCGAGCGCTCCACCTCGGCCAGGTACTGGCTCGGCACATTGATCATCGCCTGGATGTAGCCGTACCCCAGCGAGCTGACCTGCTGGTTCTTGTCCGGCATCTCGCGGACCTTGATCTCGCCGATGGCGGGCTCGCGCATGGAGTGCGGGTTGCGCTGCAGCGACCAGGTGCCCAGGTCCTGGGACTTGAGCTCGTACGGGCCCGAGGTGGTGGGCTTGAACCAGAACGGGTGGGTGCGCTGCACCGCGGTGCCCTCGAAGCGGTGCTTCGGCAGGATCTTGAAGTAGAACTTCTCGAGCGGGTCGTGCTCGGGATCGACGAACGTGATCTTCACGGTCGTCCGGTTCACCGCCTCCACCTTCTTGATGAACGAGAGGCGCGAGCGATCCGGCGAGCCCGTCTTGGGGTTCTGGTACGCCTTGACGGTGAAGGCCACGTCCTCGGCCGTGAGGGGCTCGCCGTCGGACCAGGTGAGCCGCTCGCGCAAGAAGATCGTCATCGACTTCTTGTCCTGCGACTGCTCGAAGGCGTCCGCCAGGCGCGGCTCCGGATATCCGTCGTATCCCGGGCCCCACAGCGACTCGAACAGCAGCTCGTTGAGCCGCGTCTCCGCCATGGAGAGTTCGTGCAGGGGGTTCAGGGAGTAGGCGAGCTCGTCTTCGGCGTACTCGAAGCCACCGGCACCGGCGTGCCCCGCCACGCCCACGAGGAGCATGACGAACAAGCCGATCGAGGCACTGCGACGCGGGCGCTCACTCATCTCGGTTCAGGTCCCCGACGAATGGTACGCAAGTCACGCGCTCTCTGCCTGCGCCGGCTCGGATCGATGAGGTCACTGCTGGCTGATCTTTCCGCGGACGCCGATGCCGGAGGCGGCGTCGAGCTGGCCGAGCACCCACGCCGGCCCCGTCAGTTCGGGCAGATCGTCGGCGAGCGGGTGCATGTACTCACGCGCGAGGCCGGGCTGGCCGGAGGCCCACAGGCACGTGGCGAAGCGGACCAGGAAGGCCCGGTCGTTCCGATGGGAGACCCGGGTGAACGCGGCGCGCTCGCCCCGCTCGCCAGGGTTGGGGTCCAGCGCGCGCTCCCCCAGGCGCCGCGCCTGGGCGGCCTGGTCGGAGGCGACCAGCGCGTCCATCCGATCCCGGAGGATGGCGTCCACGATGCGTCGGCTGAAGCCCAGGTCCTTCGCGAGCGACGCGCCCTCGGGCGGCGCGCCCGCGGTCAGGGCGCCTGCGAGGGCCGAATCGAGGGCCTCCTGGTGGCGCAGCAGGAGGTCCACGGACTCAGTGCTGCCGACGCTGAGCAGCCCCGGCGCGGGCCAGACGGCGTCGGTGCGAGCGAGCAGCGTCCCCTCCCCCGGGTTGCCTCCTCCGAGGAGCGACCAGCGGGCGCGCCAGTCGGTCACGTCTATGGCCGCGGAGCCGAACAGCAGCACCCAGTCGGGCAGGTCCACGCCGTCCTCGGTCGGCGGAGCCGCGTGACCGTCGGGCAGGGGTCCTCCCCACGCCAGGTGCACGGCGTTCTCCACGAGGTGGCCCGGCCCGCCCAGGCCCGCGGCGAGCGTCCGCGCGGTGAGGAGCTCGCTCCGCGCGAGGGTCCGGAGGAGCAGCGGATCGAACCAGGGCGCCGCGAACTTCACGCCCGTCTCGGGGTCGGTGCCGAGGTCGTCCACGAGGTCGGGCGCGCCGGGCGCAAGGTCGGGCACGTCGGGGAATCGGCCGCCCACGAGGTGCTGTCCGAACGCCGCGCGGGCTGCGAAGGGCTCGGGCAGGCCTTCCGCGACGAACCCCCGCGGATCGCCTCCCTGGGAGCGGGCCTGCGTCTGGACGAGTAGAGCGCCCCATGTGGCGTCCTGCTCGGCCTTCTCGCTGGCCCGGACGGCGAGCTTGATGGCGTCGGTGGCGGCCTGCGCGTCCCCGGTGGCCATCAGCGAGAGCGCGGTCAGGGGCAGCTCGTAGGTGCCCCGTCGGACGCGATCGGGGTTGTCGCGGCGGTAGGCGGCCAGCTGTCCGTTGGCGAGGATGTGCAGCGTCTCGGCGTGCAGGAAGGCGGCCGCGCGATCCAGCGCGACGCGGGCCCGTCCCAGGCGCGGCTCGGGCCGGCCGGAGGACAGCGCTGCGTCGAAGGCCTTCTGGGCGGCGTCGAGATCGCCGTGGAAGAGGTGCAGCCAGCCGTCACCTCCCGGGGCGTCGAGCAGCCCCGCGACCACTTGGGGGCGCATCGCCGCCTGGCGCATCCAGCTCGTCGCGACGAGCGCCTCCATGGCCGCGGGATCCGGGGCATCGGACGGTGGGGGCGCAGCGGTGGCCGCGTCAGGCGCGGAGTCGCCGTCCCCGCCTGAGCCGCCGCAGGCGACGAGCAGGGCCAGCAGCCCGAGGATCGCCCAGACCCGAGGTCTGAGTAGACCCTCGACGTCGTCCTCGCTCACAGCGCGCCCTCGGAGAGGTCCTGCAGCGCCCGGATCGCGTCGTCCGCCTTGCCGGCTTCGCGGCTGCGGTACGTGTTGTTCGCCATGTGGCGGTACCGCTTCCAGACCGCGATCGCGTCGGCGATGTAGTCGAGGTTCTCCGTCTGCTGGTAGAGCCCCTTGTAGGACTTCGCCTGGATCTCCCAGATCTTCAGCTGGCGGTCCGTCCGCGAGCTGGACGGGATGTCCTGGGCGTGCAGCTCGGCGGTCCGCGAGAGCGTGAGCGCGTCCTGGTACCGCCCCGTCCGCAGGTGGCACTTGCTCATCTCCAGGTTCCACTGGGGATCGGCGTAGTTGCCGGGCTGCTTGAGGAGCTCCCCTGCGAGCTCGCAGTGCTCGTTGGGGCTCCCCGCGGCCTCGTAGTGCGCGAGGAGCAGGGCGCGGGACGTCTCGTACTCGCCGGCCGAGGTCGGCACGCCGCGCAGGGCGTTGACCTCGGTCGAGTCCAGGCGGCCGCGGCGGGCGCGCTCGCCGTAGTCGTCCAGGAGCTGCTGCGTGCCCCGGCCCGCGAGGGAGGAGGCGGAGGCGACGGTGTCGCTCTCGGTCGGGTCCTCGGCGCCGGCGTCCCCGACCCAGTCGTCTTCGTCCGGCGTCGGCTCTTCGTAGGGGGACCGGTAGTCGCTGCGGCTGCTGGTGGTCCAGTCGTCGTCGGAGCCGCTCGAGGAGCCCGAACCCGAGCTCGACGAGCCGGAGGATCCCGACGAGGATGACGAGCCCGAGGACCCCGAGGACGACGAGCCCGACGAACCCGACGAGGATGACGAGCCGCCGGTGTAGCGGGGCTCCGAGGAGCTCGACCCGCTGCTGGAGGAGCCGGAGGAGGACCCGCTGGAGCGCGTGGAGCCCGAGGAGGACCCGCTGGTGCGCGTGGAGCCCGAGGAGGACCCGCTGGTGCGCGTGGAGCCCGAGGAGGACCCGCTGGAGCGCGTGGAGCCCGAGGAGGACCCGCTGGAGCGCGTGGAGCCCGAGGAGGACCCGCTGGAGCGCCTCGATCCATAGCCGTCG
>ENA-OWNT01001167-OWNT01001167.1-seawater-metagenome-genome-assembly--contig:-NODE-1167-length-36284-cov-4.208937_pt1 | contig 36284 bp, 33 predicted proteins | sample MGYA00238136_ERZ651165 | MGnify/ENA primary metagenome ERZ651165 (study PRJEB26861, sample SAMN08777766) | seawater metagenome | isolation source: coastal seawater | place: USA: Florida | collected...
GCCGTTCGCCGTTCGCCGTTCGCCGTTCTCCGTCCGTCGTCGATTTCAAGTCACGGTTCGTCCGTTGGTCGTTGGTGCTCTGACGTCGTGACGACACGACAGCGAGCGTGTGGTTGGGGTGGTTGGGGGTTGGGGGCCGTGAGTGAGTGAGGGCTGAGTGGGTGACTACTGTGAGACTGTGAGCCCCTGCCTACTCACTCACTCACTCACTGCCACTCACTCACTCACTCACTCATTTCACTCACTGTCTCCAACCGCCAAACTTTGCGCTCACTCACTGTCACTCACTCACTCATTCACTCACTGCGCACTGCTTCACGCACAGCCCCACAAGAACACACAACGCTCAGTCAGCTACTGTATGCATTGATGGGCTGACGATGCAATGCAGCAGGAGGCACCCACGGTCCCAGGGTTGCTGCTGGCACACCCCACCATACGCCGGGCAGCAGGAGCGAGGGAGCGTCGTCACTATGCAGCACCACTGCACCACAGCACTACCATGCGATTGACTGAGTTGCTCCTTACTTGATTTTAAAATTAACGGTGGCCGTGCCGTCCCCCACATCTATCTCCACAGAGCCACTGGGACGTTCATGACTCACTACACTGCACTCGAGTAGTCATACGAAATTAGATCTTTTGATTTTTTATTGTCAGAGGATGGCCCATCAGCTAGCTATTCCTTACTTACTTACTTGTTGTTGAAGCAAAACACTGTGAACATCGTGGCAGGAAAACAACATTTCGGTGGAAATCCCAGTCGTTCGCATGTATGTTTTATGCGATGCGCATGTGATCTGCTCGAGTGTACAGCATGCACGTCACCTTCCGGAACGATTGTATGGCAGACATGCTGTCAAACGGACAACCCCCCACCAACACACGCAACGGTTCCTGCACAATAGGCAAGCAGGAAGCCAGCTCGCGAGCATGAAAGGAACTCGACTCTCTCTCAATGTAATAAATGCATTTGTTTATATTGGTACAGCTTGGAAACGTATCCTTCGCGTGACAAAGAGTGGCTGCTTGGAATATTGTACACATTTACAGGACCCACGACAGCGACGTGTCGTCGGTGTGGTTGGGTTCAAGGCCTTGCTCCTTGAGCCAGGCCAGGGAGTATTTCTTGGACATGTATCGAGTCCCGTTGTCACAAGCGATGGTAACAACAACGTGGTCAGGCCTGAGGCAGATGCATACACAGTTGATCAACAACAAACGAGCAAATCGAGTAACAACAGGATCCAACACGTACCCAAGTGAGCGAGCAAGCTTGACAGCCCCGACAACGTTAAGCGCAGCTGACGGGCCAATGAAGATCCCTTCGTGGTGCTGCAAGTAGAACGCCATTTCCACGGTTTCGCGGTTGGTGCATTGAAAAGCACCATCAATTCTGGCATTGTCAAAGTTATTAGTGATTCGTGTAACCCCGATTCCTTCAGCAATCGATCCCCCAGCCGACCGCGTGACGGATTTAATGGTGGAACCGTCCGCAAGTTCAACCACTTTGTACGTTCCGTCGGTAACAGCATTGAAGAGCCCAGAACCGAGAGGATCGATCAGATATGTCTTGATTTCGGGGTTTTGCTCCTTCAAGAAATTAGAGACACCGTTGATGGTGCCACCAGTTCCTGCAGCACAAATAAATCCGTCGATTTGGCCGTCCGTCTGTTCCCAGATTTCAGGAGCAGTGCTGTAGTAGTGGGCAGCGCCATTCCACAAGTTCTCGAACTGGTTCGTGAAGAAATGATCCTCCTGCTCGCCAAGAGCCCGGGCGATGTGGAAATAGTGATTCATGTTGGTGAAAGGAACAGGGGGACACAACAATGTCTCAGCTCCGAGTGCCTGCATCAACTTGATCTTTTCCTCGGCAATAGTGCTGGGCATCGCAAGCTTCAGCTTCAAGCCTTTCGCCTTCGCGACGAGCGCCAGACCAATGCCGGTGTTGCCACCTGTGCCTTCGGTGATCGTAGTCACCCCTGGCTTCAAAAGTCCTCGCCGTTCAAGGTCCTCGATCATGTACAAAGCCGCACGGTCTTTGACAGATGCACCAGGATTGCGATCTTCCATCTTCAGCAAAATGCGGCACCCTGTGCCTTCCTTCAAAGACTTGAGCTCCACCAGCGGCGTGTTGCCAACGGTAGCCAAGATACCCGTTCGTTCTGAAGGGTCAGTGGGTGCTCCAAGAGCCGCAAAAGCTGCATTCTTCTTCGGCAGACCAGCAGAAGGTTGCACCGGATCCTGGCCGCGAAGGATCTTCTTGCGGTGTTGGTCGTCACTCAGTAAAGAAAACGCACCATACACACCAACAGCAGCGAATGTCGCGCGGAAAAAAATAGAGCTCGCCATTTGTGGTCGTGCTTAATCAGCCAATGGATCACCGAACCAACAGAAATGTGCCGAGAAGTTTACAATGCAAAAAGAGTTGGACGCTGTTTTGTTCAAAGCATCTGTTGTTGCATGCTCTCCTGCTAGTGTGGAGTCTCACCGGCAGCATCCATCCTTCAGACAACGAGCACTCTCACACAACTATGATATCATACACTGTAGTGCCTCCTGCCCTTGTCGTTATTCTGTTGTTATGCTGCTCTTGACGTGCTGCGTTTCATTCGTCGCTAACCGTTCACGGCAACCACGCCAACAATATCCACCAACGAACAAACGCACCAACCAACCAAGGAACCAATGAAGCAATCAACCGTGTATCTTCCACGGTAACACATAGATAGCGACCGCTGGGCTTTATTGATGCGCCAGGCTCTAACAACGCCGTCTGTGCCGCGACCACCACTGCTCGATTGACGCGCGCTGTCGTACGAACGTAAGTACGCTCGTACGCTCGTACGCAATCAAGTCTCTCCCATCAAGCCGTCTGTGCTGTGTCTGCCTCGCGACTGCGGTGGCGGCTGCATCGTTGTTGCTTGCGTTGCTGTTGTTGTGTTGTTGGCACAGACAAGACAGTGAGTGAAGTGACAACGAACGAACGTGAACGTGGCCCTGCGAACTGCGAACTGCACCGGAGTTTGACTGCATCTCCCGCGGTTCGCGGCGTCGTTCCGTTCGTTCGTTCGTTCGTTCGTTCGTTCGTTCGCGGCGTCGTTCGTTCGTTCGTTCGTTCGTTCGTTCGTTGCAATCAATGACTGTGACACTGTGACTGTGAGTGTGAGGGGGGAACAGTGACTGAGTGACTGACGATGGATGGATGGATGAATGGCTGCAGAAGAAGAAGATCTCCGATCTCCTCCACTCGCAGTGTTCAGTGTTCATATACAGTATGATATTCAGTATTAGCATATATGGAATGTAAGGTGGGTATTATTGCAATAATAGGAATGTACATTGATCATGCCTTGATTATAAAATACTGGTTGACTTGAAGTCCTGAAGTCGAAGTCATTGAAGTCTTGAAGTCTTGAAGTCGTTGAAGTTGCAACTTGGGAAAATTGGAAAATTTGTAATTTGTAATTTGTAATTTGTAATTTGAAATTTGCGGAATTTGGAAATAGGGATTTGAGATTGGGAATTTGGGGAAGTTGAAACTTGAGAATTTGAGAAATTTGAAATTTGGAATTTGAAATTTCAATTTGAAAATGTTGGATTTTGGATTTTGGATTTTTTTTTTATTTTTTTGGATGTATTGGATTTGTTTTTTGTTTTACCATTGTAATGTTCAATTTTCAGTTTGTGAGTTCGTTCTTATCCGCATGCTAATTTATGAAATTAAGTACCGTATAGCTATTTTATCGACAAAGATAAAATCAATCCATGGCTGACAACAGAAGACAAGACAAGACATATCTACAACTATGATTCCACAGTTTTCAACAGCAGATTCTGCGCTTAGACAGCATAATGCCAATTATAGATACTATTTCTGGAGCAACGATTGATTCGAGTTCGTTGACGACGACGACGACGACGACGACGACGACGACGACGACGACGACGACGACGACGGTTGGCATTGTTGCATTGCTGTGTTGCTGTGTTGCTCTCTCGACACTTTGATAAGAATGGAGGCGTCGTGACATTGCCGTCGTACGGTGGTCGGAGAGAAATGACTGCGACGCGACACACGGCTACGTTATGTGCCTGTGCGTCGTTCTTCCATTTTGTGCATCTCGAGAGAGAGAGAGAGAGAGAGAGAGAGATTCATAAAGAAAGAGACAGAGCGAGAGAGTCAGAGAGTGTTTGGAATTACATTGCAGGAGAATCTACCTCACGGAGAACATGGGACAACATTGCATTCAAAGCGAAATTTTTTGGGGAAAGTCGCGTTAGTTTTATTCAGAACAACGTGAAATATGTGTGGAACGTAAACATGTGAACAACCCAGAATGTCTGTCGAGTCGAGACCATCTGTCGACAGTTCGGGGAATGTTGACAGTGGCCGAAGTTCAGTCGTTGAAATTGACGAAACAGACCAAGCCAAGACGAGTATCGCAACCGAAGATAATGAGGATCTCAACGACATTGCACCTGTTGTGGATGAGGAAATTGTGACAGATGCCTCAGAGTTGGGAATTGAGACGACGGAGGACGGCGGAGAGCCGGAGACTGGCTCGGAAGCAGAGACCAAGGGAGCCGCGAGTAGTAGACGAGAAGGCACGCACACCCGAAACAGGAAACCAGTATTCGCATGGGTGTCAGTGTCTGGCAATTCAGTGTTTGTGCCTGCTGTCGTTCTCGGTCAAACAAAGTCGGGAGACGTCGCAGTTGATTTGATTGATGCCGTCAACGAGCGCACTGCCCGCAAACAAGTAAATCGAGCACTCCTGCGGAATGTCATCAGCGATCCAAACATTATCAAGAACCCTCCATCAAATCTCACACACGCAACGAAGACCAATGATTACAACCACGAGACAGCGTTGTATGCGTTGGCTTGGAGATTTCTCAAGCGCAAATTGTTCACTCTTTGTGGCAAGCTTCTTGTCAGTGTCAATCCTTGTTGCTTTGTTGAGGAGCAATTTTCAATCAAATCGATGGAGCAGGCGAGACTGCGGAGCCCAAACTTCACCGACGAGCCCCATTTATTCAACCTCCTTTCAACCGCAATCCGTGACCTGAGTTTCAGAGCAGATCGACCCCAATGCATGGTATTTTCGGGAGTACCTTCTTCTGGAAAGTCGTACTTGTTCCAGCAATCTTTGAGGTGTGTGATCCTGTGCTGTGGTGCGTCATGACGTAGTTGCGTTGTGACCTTTCGTGTCAACATTTCTGTAGATATTTAAGTTACGAACTAAGCGGCGTCGACAGATTCATCGGGCAACGACTCAACGACGCAGTCCACTTGCTTGGTGCTTTCGGAAACGCAAAAACGATTTTTAACAGCAACAGCAATCGTTATGGCGTGTCACTTCGCGTTGGAGTGAATGCTTCTAGCCGCATCATCACTGGCTTTGAATTTTCAACATTTTGTTTTCAATCTGAACGACTGCTGATTTCACAGTCCGATCAACGGAATTTTCACATTTTTTATTACCTTCTAACAGCTTTGAGTGAAGAAGAAAAGACGAAATACTTGCTCGAGGACGACGTAATTGAATACTCCTATTTAAACCGAACGGGCTGTCTTCGAGCAAAGAACCACAACGACGAAATAGGCTACGAAAACTTGTTAGCTGTAAGTGCTCTACCATTCCTCATTGCTCTTGTGCTCTAACACCTGTGCAGGCTTTCCAATGACACATCGTGCGACTTTTGCTAGGCATATGCCACTTTCGAGTTTACGGCGGTGGAGGAGCAGGGCATCAACACAATACTCTCTGCAATTCTCAATATCGGCAACATCACTTTTCGCAAGGTGAAATCTGGTCTCCCAGCTCAGGTTGATCCAGAGTCCCGAAAGTATCTCCAACGTGCTGCTAAGCTGCTGGACACCTCCGAATCAGATCTGGAAGGATTGTTGACAGTGGAGAAAAACGCGCGGAGCACTCGCCGAGCATCGATACATGTTGCGTCGGCCGCTTTGTCGACGGAGACACGAAATCGGCTCGCCATGAGCTTGTATTCACGGTTGTTTCACTGGATCGTTGATAAAATCAACCTGCGGGACCGCGGAGCACTTGACGTCGAGTCCGATCATGTGCGCATCTTTCAATTGATTGATGTTCCTGGCTTCGAAAAGCACGCAAAGAACTCACTGGAGCAACTTTTCATCAATGTTGTTGACGAAGTACTACAACGCGAGTTTTACAGCAGGATGTGCAATTCCCGGTCTGCATTACTGGAAGACGAGGAAGTCGAAGTGGAATCGCTGGTTGTTCATGATGCAGACTTGTTGCTGAATGTTCTAGGACTTCGATTGAGCGTTGAAGACAAGCCCGCAACTTCCTCCAACGGCGTCTTCCAATTATTGGATGAGCAAACAAAAGTCGAAGGAAACAATCGTACGTTTCTGGCCAAAGTGATCCAGGCACATTCCGGCGTCATAGTGGACTATGAAGAAGCAGCATCAAATGGAACTATTAACAAAGGGCGTGTCGAGCTAATCCAAAAAACCGGGCAGAACAAGAACATGTTTAAGGTGATGCACTTCATGGGGCCAGTGTCATACAGTACTACCGGCCTGGTACGCAGAAATATCGATGCTGAGTCTGTTGCAAGCATTGAGACTTTCGTTGCGTCAAAGTGCAAAGCTACTATGTTGACGTTTTTGTTCGACTTTGGGCGTGCCACCGTTGGAGGGGGGATAGACCAAGTCTCGTCGCAAACGGAGTCTCCGCGATCAGCTCGTGGCAGGCGGTCAACACGAATTGGTCGGTCATCGACTCTCATGCCGAACATCTCGGCGCTAGGCCCAGCCATAATGACTCCAGTAATGGCTGGCGTTACTGCAACACCGGGAACGAAGGAAGCTAGAGCAAGGACGAGGTGCCAATTCTTCGTCGACGAAATGCAGCAGCTTGCCGCCGGACTTCACGAGACCCATGTGCACTTTGTGAAGTGCATTCGACCAAATTCAGTGCACAGCCCAACAATTTTTGCTGGGGGTGGTGTGCTGAGACAATTAATCAATGGCGGCATATTTGCTGCAGGAGAAGCTTACCGGTCACAATTCTCTGTCGTGCAAAACTTTCGCGACTTTTATCGAGAGTACAAACACCTCGCAGTCACCAAGCATCCCAGCTGGCAGTCAATGACGAAAGAGGCACTAAAGCACTTGTGTTCGGAGTTGCTCAAGGACATCTGTACGGTGCGAACATCCGACCCCGCACTCCAAAATTCGTTTGCGAGCATCAAAATCGGGAAAGATAGCTGCTTGATGCAAGAAGCACAACTTGAACAACTGAATAACCTGTCATACAGCACAAGCATGGGGAGTATTGTTACCATTCAAAAAATGGCCCGAGGGTACATTTATAGTATGCAGTATCCGCGTCTGCGAGCGCTGGCCAATTCGGCGCGGCGTGCGATTGCGTCACGTGATCTTGCGCGATTGAAGGGAATTTTGCATGATCTCGTGGCCGAGCGGCCAAAAATATACGATGGGGTGGCGGATGCACAGCGCTCTCGAATACGTGCGGATTCCTCACGCTCACGGCACGACGAGTCTGCCAGCAAGCTTAGGGCCTATTCTGCGTCCGACGATGCTGTATTGGCGCATGTTCCAGATGAGTATGATTTCCGATGCAATGTGTTTCAACGCCTGCAAACACTTATATGGTCTCTAGAGAGTGAATTGGAATTCCACCCGTTCATCAATAAAATCAGAAAAAATGGTCTCGGTGGCGAATCGTCTCGCAGAGAATTAGAGAAGGCGCAGAGCATTGTTGCCAAGCTCACGAGGGCGTACGAACTTAACCCATCCCTGCAACTCGAGAGTCCTCACATGGATGAGTTTATGAAACTTGTAACGAAGTGGCAAGAGTTCATTCGCATCGAAGACATATTGACGGAGTTGCAAAGTCGATCAATTGCCCACATGCCTCTCGTCCTCGCTGTGGGTGCTGTACGATCACTGTACATCATTGTTCGGCAATGCGAGCGCTCCTTTCAGGAACTTGGGGTTCGTAGTGAATTGTCCAGGGCGCGACGGCGCATCAAGTATTTTCAGCAAAGGTTGCATCAAGAATATCACCTTGTTTCGAACATCATGCCCTTTATTGAGGACATCGGATGTGTGAGCGGTGGTGTGTATCAACTCGAAGTTTCGAAAACAGACGTTTACAAGCTCGAAGCTGCGTTGGATCGTCTGTGTGATTTTCAGCAGGCGCTGCGCGTGTCTGACAACTCCGCTGACACGTCTGACAGCGTTGAAAGCGACAATCAAGCCGAGGTTCGAATTCGGTCGACAGGCCAAAACGGGTCATCATCGCAAATTGAAGTTGCTCTCGACGACATTGCCAAAGGTCAAAAGGTCGCTCCATTGACGTTGACGTCAGCACGTGCATTATTTTTGGGTCGCAAGCTTGCCGCGTTGCGGCGAGCTGTTATCGAATTCCAACATAATCAGAAAGTAGCTGTGACCAACCAAATGCGTGAGCGAATGGAGACAATTCTGGAACAGATTCGTGATACTACTGGTTCTGGAGTTACGTTGGATGAAGTTCAACAAGTCGAAGTCGAGGCAAGCATGCGCAAGTACGAACAAACAGTGTTTCAGAAGAGTGAAGACCAACACCATTTTCGACAGATGCGTGGTTTTGACATGGTGTGGGCCCGGTGGATAGCACAAGATTCGAAAGAAGTTGCTCTTGTTCGTCGCGAGTTAGACTTGCACATGGACGTGGACGAGTTCGTATGGACTCTTCAACAAGAGACAACTGCAATTCTTACGTTTGGTTCCACCACGACTACCAATGTGTCATATTTCAATGTCGAAGAGTGTTTGGATATTCCTGATGTTACAACTTTGAAGCAAAGCTACGACGCATTGGTTTCGAAGAATGTGCACCAATACATTGACCTCAACCGACAACGGATGGTGGAGTCAGCCCAGTTTCTTATTTACAAAATTCAACCTTTGTGGGTGCGCTTAAGAGCATTGCTTAACAGCAAACCCTACCACACTATCCAGCTTCGAAGTGTACTTCTGCAGCTGGATAGCATGTTCACCCAGTTGTGGGCTCAGAACGGACGACTTGCCGTCGAGTGCGCAAGTGGAAATCGACATCACCACGAGGAGTTACCGATTTGGAAGATATCGCTGATGATAATCGAATCAACGAAGGTACTTGCGCTGTGATTGCACTGTTTTTGTGCATGCTTCTTTGAAATTTTGCTTTTATTTCTGACTTCGTGTACTATGAATATGGGTTCCAGTTAATTGAGCAAAGAGCGGAATCAGAGCTGTTGCTGTTTGATTTCTACAACATGCAGCAAATTTCCGGAGTGATATCCACTCTTGGCATTGTGCCAAGCTACTTTGGGGCGATTGTAATGCATCTGTGCCAAATGCATGTTGACAAGCTAAGCTTCGCAGACATTGCAGCAATTGCGTCAACAACTCCGATGCATCGGCCAAAGTTGCAAAACGTTTCTCTGGCTGGAAGCGCGAGGCGTACTGAACAGCTGGGTGCCCACGAACTCCGAGCTGCAACTGCGAACATCATTCTACACAAGTTGCATAAGTACTCAATTCACAGGGGATCATCGTATTGGTCGTCAGCTCTCGTGAAACGACTCCGAATTGTGACATTGATAGAACAGCGGAATTTTACTAGTGCCGTTAAGCTCATCCAGGTATGTTGTCATTGTGTGCGTTGAGGAGGAAACACTTGCAGTGTGACATCGCTACCTGTGATATAGGCTGATCTAGAATCGAGGTGTTCGAATAGTTTCTTGACCTTCGATATCTGGTTTTCCTTTGATGGTATTCTTGAGCCAGAAGATTGGGCCCAAAAGTCAGATTGGCTCCATCAACGTCCGACTCTCCGACGTTCGATGCACTGGCGTTCACCGCAGGAATTTGATCCTCAAATTCACCATCCCCTCACGTTCTTGAGATGCGATGCTTACGCTCAATCGGACGCGGAGAAGTACGATTCATTACTTGGCCCTCAGGGCGATGGTGGTAGCAAGGACTCCAATGTTGCACCTGTGTCAAGTCGCGACCTCGATTCGTGTGGCGCTTGTGCAAAGGGACTTTTCAAATCAATCTCTGTATTTATCCGACAATTTGGTCGTCCACAGAATGAGAGCCCGATGTCACCTCGTGATGTGGACCAACACCACACCCGTGTTGACAGGCAACGTGAGCAATTATTATTGAAGGTTCTTGGAGGAAAAGTGCAAGAAATGCTTCAACTTGGTCTCAGTATTCCTCGACTTCGAGATGAAATTTATGTCCACATACTGAAGGAAATCAACATTCCGGTCGCCGACACCACAAGTGGAAGTTCCTACGTAAGCAGTGGACAGAAATTGTATGACCAACGATGCATCATTGCTGGACTGGGTTTGCTATGCTTGACTATATCAGTATTTTTGCCCAGTCAGCGGTTTCTCCCTTACTTGTATGAGTTTGTGCGGCGTTTTCGACACGCAATTCTCATGCAATGTGCACCATTTCGTGTCCGCGCACTGTGTTTATTGACCACAACAGTGTTGTTTGGACAACTTGTTACTTCTCCATCATTGATCCAAGTGCAGCACGTGTTGATCGACTTTAATTCGTGGATGTGTGACGTACTGAATCAAAAAGACTTGTCGGAGGCTTTCGGTAGTGAGCAGACGTTTCGTCTGTTCTACTTTGACGGTCCTCGTGAAAACTTTAGCGCACGAGATTTGCAAACTGTGGGAACTGTGCCGGTTTGTTGAATGATATTCTGTTGTGACGCTAACCCCATGTTCATCGCAAATGTAAAGTCTCGTGCATCTCCAGGCACTCTCGGATTGCATGACTCTTTTTGAGAAGCAAATTAGAGATGGCACATTTGAATGGAAAGACAGAGCGCACTCTCGCAAATCGACCGATGCCTCATGGTGGAAAGTCGAGCCGGTATGAATGCAACAACACATCTTCAAAAACATTGTCGAATATCTTGCCATAGCTTTACTTCCATGTCACTTCAAACAGACCGACGTTTCATTGTCAAAAATTAAGTCGACGGTGATGACGTCACCGACGTCGCGACAGAAAAGTTCAGGGCCATCACCTCTGGGTCTGACATCAGAGGAGACGATACCTGAGACAAGTGCAAGTCATGGCGAAGAACATTCTTCGTCACAAGTGAGTAGTGACCATGCACCTATTGTGATTTTGGTAACACCTCAATATTAGCCACGGTGGTGTCTACAGGGGCGTGCGCTAGATGGCAGCGAACTCAACACTGTTCAACCGCTCGTTCAGGTATCTGTGTTTTTCTACAGCGCACGGACGAATAACGAGAATTCTCATGATATTGTATGTCTGATTGCCAGGCAATAAGCTCATTTGAAGCTGTTCACCCGAGTGAGCTCTCAATCACAAAAGGAGAGATTTTGCGACTCGTGAGTCACAAGACAGGTACAGTTTTGTGGGAAGCACTTGACCCGAAGCTCGTTGCGTGGATGTAAAATTTGGTCGTTTCTTTGACGAACAACTGTAGGTCGGGATATCAGGTCGAGTTTTGCGGTTGAGGAAATCACGCAAAGGAAAGCGTCGTTTCTTTTTCTTAGAAATGCTCAAAATGAATGCGGGTTTGCTCCAGCAACAGTTGTGCAGGTTTGTACAGATCTGTCTTGGCGTTTAAGCTTGCCACTTCCTAATGCGGAAGTGTATTGTGATCATGCAGAGAATAGACGTTTCCAAGTCCTCCCAGTCATCGTTGGTGCGAGAATTGCATTCCATACTTCGGCAAGAGGACGCACTCGTCGGCGGAGAGCGGGCTGTGGTTGCCCGAGCCGTCCATGCTTTCACGGCGCGGATTAAAAGTGAAGTGAGCTTACGAATTGGCGATTTACTCATCATTCAGCCGCAAGTAACGGAGGTTTGTGTTTTCTAGATTTGCAAGAGTCAAGCCTTCTGAATCATTGCTCACTCACAATATACTGTTGATGCTGGAAGGTTTCGTGGGTGCGCGCGCAGCCACTGAGCAAAGCATTCCAGAATGTGTCTCCCAGAAATTCTTGGGGCGAAGTACCCGCGACTTACTTAGAACTTGTTCGTCCCATTCAGACCGTGCAGTTGCAGCGGAAATACGAACCACTGGTGCAACACGTGATGGATCCAGAGGGGTCAGGGCGAAACACGACGGCTGCGACACTGCCCACGGGCGAAAAGAACAGACATGCCACCATATCGTCCGTTCACCAACGAACAAGTCCATCATCTGACTTGCACAGCAATTGGGAACTGTCACCTGTTGTACGTGATGCCGGCAACTTGGATTCTCCGCCTGCTGACATATCAACGAACAACCGAGGTCGTTTCCTGAAAGTATTACACGATTTCAACCCTCCGGTACGTGTGAATCACTTGGCCCTGTTCGAATTCGGACCTCATTGGGTCACTTTTGAATTTGGTAGGCCGAAATGGAATCATATTGTGTTGTCTTGCAGCAAGGGACAAGAGTTTGGGGCGACAGCTACGTAGAAGGGTGGTGGGAGGGAACTAATCACTTGGGCCAGCATGGATGCTTCCCAGCCAACTACGTTGAATGAAACAAGTAATGGGAATGTCTTTTTGACTGACGACAGCGGTGGAGCTGCCGGAGAACATAAACCATTATGACGCTCGCTACAACAATCACCAGCGCTGATACATCATGCCTTCTTGTTTGCCTTCTTTGTCTTCGTTTTCTTCCCCGAACGGCCCTGCTTCTGTGCAAGCTCAGCAGCTTTTATTAATTCTACTTGCACCTCATCATCTCTTTGAAGGAAGTCTAAGCAATCTCCGAGGGTGACACTTTCTGTAAATACGAGTTGATTTTGTGTCCCAGTCTTCGTCGGCTCGGGCTGACTGTCAGCCAGTTTGATGCTGTGGCGCACTTGAAATTCAAACACCTTGCGCATCAAGACTCCGATAATGGGTCTGCAAAAAATTGGTGTGGTTGGCTCATTGGATTCGGATGACACACAACAACATAGAATGGTGACGCACCCCGCACGTAGTTCTTGCCTCATCACTTCCGACAAATGCTTTTTGACCTCCTTTCCATTGAGAACGGGCAACGCTGCAGCAATTTCTGCAAGACGCTCTGCTTCAATGATGCTTTCTAATTTTTTGAACCACTGCAGCACCAGTTTCGGGTGCCCCGGTCCAATGTTAATGATGATGGCCATTAAAAGGACTGCTCGCCATGGGACATGTGTTGCGTGGACGGTGGGAGCGGCGACGATTCGAAGCGACAAGACTTCCTCGGCACTGATGTCACAGTCATTGAAGTCAACACTCAGATACTCCTACAACAGCAAAATATCAGGTTCACTCGCGGCCAAAAGTAATGCCACGCGGTGACACGTTTTCGCGCTACCTGCAACCATGTGGCTATAGCAAACTTGAAGGACGCAAATTTGGCAAGAGATCTACTGGGACTGCCCACGTCAGGAAAATCTTTGAAAACTTGCTCCAACAAGGCTGCAAGTGTGATTGCTCCTCGAGTCGCATGGCGCAGCAGTCTGCTGTCACGAGTCTGAACATTACGACAAAATTAAGGGGTAACTCGACGACAGTCGTGAGAGTGAGGCCGAAACAATACACACTGACCGTGCTCGAAGGTAAGTACGTGTTCAGAAATGTGTCTAGTTTTCTGAGGCGAGCGAAATACTGCTTTTCATTCTTCCGTAGTTGTTGCTGAGTCGGCTTGGAGTCGGGTGTGATTTCTCGGAATAGCGGGAGCGCAGGTGGTGGCAACTTTATTAAGTGAGGATGCAAGGATGCAGCCACATAGAATCCAGTTGGCGAAAGATCCAGCGCCAATCCCCAGTACTTGACATCGCTTGGGTCATCGCGGCCTAGAGCGGCCCAGCTTGCGAGAAAGTCTACGGTCATCGGGACCACATCTGCGTTGAAGGAGTCCTGCAAGAAGATGCTCCACGTCAGATAGTACAACAATGACAGTATTTGCACATGTAACGTACCTCGAGCGGAATGTTCACGGTGTCACGAAGTAGATATCTAATTGGAACCACGTCGTCGAGGAAGCTGCCATTGCGCACGATGGATCCCGGCATGTTATCTGAGGAGGCTAGCGGCACATTTTTACCGACTTCCGCGAGGAGCTTGAGTGAGTCGGCGCGTTCTTCTTGGTGGAACATTTTGAAAAGCTCACGCATGGTGAGCTGCCTTGATACGAGGTGGCGAAACTGTTGTCGGACATTGGCGTCGTCGAACACAACGCGTACGCTAGGATCCATGCGAAATCCGTATCTGGTGACATACCGTACAGCTCGAAGCATTCGAAGGGGGTCATCGGTAAACGACTGAACTGGATCAATATTCGTGCGTACAACACCATCAATCAAGTCACGCATAGCTTTTCCGGTCGGGTCTACGATATTGTCATCGGCTTGGGTGGCCCCGAATTCGTAGAACAATGCATTGATGGTAAAATCCCGACGCTCCGCATCATCAAACAAGGTTCCAATTGTGATTTCGGGAATACGACTGCCCGGATCGTACCGTTCCCGTCGTAGCTGATTCATGTCAATTTCAAGACCGGCTATACCAATGCACACAGTCTCCAAATGAGCACTTTGCTCTGCATTACGAACAGCATGTGATCCTAAGTCGGTCGTGGGCTCTCCGCTCGCAGCCAAGACCTTATTGACGTATCCTGCAAAGGTCAAACCCGACACGGAGCTGAAAACGAAATCAATATCATCTGATTCTGTTCCAAGAAGTTTGTCCCGGCACCAACCACCGGCAACACGAATTTCAACAATTGGGTCGCCCGTTGCAGCAGCCATTTCTTGCGCCGCCGCGCGCACAACTTCAAACACTTCGTCTTCCACGGTGTTGGTTGAGAATTTGTGGTACACCCGATGCCGAGGCAACGGAACACCCGGAGCTGGCTCCACCATCCCCCTGTTTGCATCATGGATTAGCGTTTCTTCCTCTTGCATCCTATCAACCGGAGATGTTGGCTTGTGGGAGCTCATGTCCCACAGGTCACGACAAAAGGGGTGTGTCGACAAGGGAACAGACCCCACGTGAAACGTTGTTCCAGACGCAACTAAAACAAACAAGAAATGCCACTTCTATAAAGTTGGCGTGCAAGTTGATCACGAAGCCGGTCAGCAGAATTGACTTCACACCTCATTATGTGATTGCTTCGATTGTACCAGTTCCCCACGCTGTGTTTCTCCGCAGATGTTTTCAAGGACAACACCGAGAACGATGCACGACATCACCAACGCGTCCATCCCATGCACAGCTGCTGTCGTTTGTTGCGTAAAACATACACGCTGCCGAGTCGCTATCATACTTCACAGGGAGGCCTGACGGCAGATGCCGCTAACGCAGATGACGCCGACGCCGACGCCGACCCAAGCCGACGCAGACGCAGATGATGACACACACACAGACACACGCCACCGTGTTCGAACTCAACTTCTTCACGCGTACGCGCGGCGGTGTGTGTGGTCGCTCGGCGGTGGTGATCGATGATGGCCGCGGGTCGGCCGTTGCTATGTTGCCGAAAATGCACGGGAGGAGGTCGTCAGTGTCGGCGTTTTGCACGTGCACCAGACAGACAGACTGTGAGTGACTGACAGTGAACTTTGTCACAAAGTTGCGTGTGCCATCACAATGTCTTTTAACGTTCACTGAAACAGTGAATGGCAATGAGTGTACGCGGGTGGGCGGAGTAGAGGACATTTCGGCCGGCACGAAGTCGATGAAAGTGCAACATGTGAAAATACGGAAAACGAGTGACCCTAATTTGAACGACCAGCCTCATAGAAAATCAACCGAAATAATCCTCGAAGAAAAGAACGAAGCCGAAAAGTGCCCGGAAAATAATACCACCACCACCAACGACGCCAAGGAGGGTTTTCAATCAAGCTTTGCTTCATTATTCAACCAAGCTCTGTCCAGAGCTATTATTACCCCTTGCTTCAACCACCCACTGGCTTTCTGACATACAAAGAAGTGGTCACCTGCCCTCTGTCACCGCTTGCTAATGAGAGTAGCAGTTGTTTGTCTCATGGTCACATTCAATTGAAGCCTTCGTTCTCGAAGTGTGCGGCTTTGGACAAACCATAACTGTTTTTATTACATAAGACACACGAACAAGAAGCCAGATGCGGTGGGAGCGCGATGCCGTGTTCTACGACATCGTGAGCAAACTTAAGTACACCGCAACCGTCGCGGGGGATGGAAGGAAGTCTTTGATGTGCTTCCATACGTTCGAATCGTGATACAATTCCTCCATACTGGCAGCTAATGATGGGTGCAGGAGCTCCGGGTGGTATTCGAAGAGCCACATCACTAGAGCCCACGTTCCGCAGGCGAGGTATGGATATCTAGTACCAGCAACAAGCGCAGGGAATCAACAACAGAAAAACAGAAAATTGAGAGCAGCAGTACCGGAGGAAAAACTTACGCCTGTTTGAAAGAAATATTCTTGGTATACGGGTCCACTTCCTTCTTCGACATGAGCTTCACTAAAGCCACGAGCACCCGTGACACCAAGTAGAGCAAGATTTGGTAATTCACAGACGAGTAGTTGGCCCATGTGAAATATCTGAATGTCAGTACATTTACACAATGGGTCAAAGGTCACACACCGCGAAACTGCGTTACACGCCTACAAACAGCAACATTCAAAGCGCTAAACGTACGCTCCAACAGCTCCTGCGATCATTGCATGAATTGGGTGGCCCGGTCTCCCGAGCAATGCAGATGTCCCGTAGCCTTTCATACTAAGTCCGACGATGGCCTTGTAGATGAACACGAATTTACCGAGATTGAAGCCGTGTTCAAAAGCTTTCTTCGCCACTGCGACAACAACGTCTCTGACGCTTGATTTGCTGCTGAACAGCACAGTCATCACCTGTGCACACCAGATGAACATAACTACGATCACGCATGCTGTTGTGGACCGAAGCGATGCCAGCATTTCACAAATCTGCAGATACACACCAGCGCGTGCGGAAGGCGCACTTTGACACCATAGTAGAGACCATTACGCAGTCCTCTCAACAGAGAAAGGAAATATGGAGGAATGCCACTCTCGCGGAGGAAGTTAGGGTCACCTTTCGCGGCTACACTGCTTCCTAGAAAGCGCTGGACGCTACCTTGCGGCATGTTGGCACAAAGAGCGAAAATTCAAAATATCAAATGAGTGTACTTCGACAAAAGTGAAAACTATGGTGGGCGTTTGCTTTTCACCAGCAAGTTTGCACAGCGTGTGTGCAGATGAGCTGTAGTGTTCGCCAGGGTATTGCCCACCTCTCTCCATCTGTCTAACTGGAGTTCGTAGTCGATGACGGTCGATGACTCTTGACGATTCTCTACGACTCATCACGCCACTCCGCACTCAACAACGCGCCACCAACACAGCAGGGCAGACGACCGACGACTACACGAGGACACGACTACGATGTCGCCGTCGTTATCGTCGTTGTCGTCCTCGTAAGATCGTGGAAGCAATGAAAACTAGACTACCATGCGCAGTCCGCACTCACACCGAAGAGCGACGAGTACTCTTTCTCACAAAAACGCCCCCACAAGTCGAGCTGCCACGCCAGCTGTTGTTCGCCGTACGACGCAACAAGCGTCCGTCCGAACATTGCTTCGGTGGCGTACAGTCCGAGCCGCCATCGTCCGGTCCGCCGCCGTCGTTGTCGTGTTGTCACGTTGTCGTTGCGTTGTTGCGTCGCTTGAATTGAATTGAATTGGTTTGGTGTTTCGATCGTTCGTCGTTCGTTCGTTGGTCTTTGGCTGCGTGTTGTCCGCAAACTTGCTGAATTACTGATTACGGATACATTTACTACACTATACCTCATAGATGAAAATATACCCTTATTTGCAATTACAAAAATCCCGGGACAAAAGCGCGGGATTTAAGTGTATTATCGAAACCGGATATTATTTTAATATGGCCAAAAGCGGACATAAAGTATCCTGTATTGCAATTTAGTGATACAAGCAGTGCAGTCCGCTGTTGCCCTCGAGGAGCAATCAATCAGCCAGCACAAGATCGTTCTCGAGTTGCGCGGCGTTGTTGCCCAGCACCACAGCACGTTGCGGTCATGGCAAGTGGCCAAGGAGTCGCGAGTGGCTTGCGGAGCGCGGTCCGTCGACTGTTTTTTTGCTGCCTGGGGCATGCGTAGTGTTGGAGTGTGTAGTGCCTACCCGAGTAGTGTGTAGGTGTAGTGTGTGCTGTGTAGTGTAGAGCACGGAGCACGGAGCGTGGAGCGTGGAGCGTGGAGCGTGGAGCGTGGAGTGTGGAGAGTAGAGTGCGAAGGCAAGGCAGCGCTTCGTGCGCCACTCATTCTAGGCACGAGTTGTGATGTATGCACGGTGTCACGTAGGAGTGACTTCTTTGAGCAAGCAAGTTGTTTCGACAGAGGCTGACTCGTAATGAACTCAGTGCAAGCAAAGTGAATGGTCAACACTGCAGTTTGGTCGTACAAGTGCAGAATGCATTGTGTTGCTTGTCGACGAATCACTAAGTGTGAGTCGATCTTGTTGAACCATGATTACAATGTCTTTGTCACCAGAATGTGGACTACAAGAATATTCTCAAATAGTTTTGTTCTGTCTAGTCTCTGACACTGCTGTCGACGGTTGGGGCTCTTATCACTTTGACCACGCATCATCATGACGTGGCTCCTCAGCGTTGTGCTGTTGCTTTTTGTTGTGGCCGGCAATGTTGCGGCCGATGACGACGATCTGTTGGTGATCGGCGCAGGTTTCGGGCGCACGGGTACCGCATCAACAAAGGCTGCCCTGGAACAGTTAGGGTTTGGCCCGACTCACCACATGTTTGAGGTCATTACATACAACCAAGCCGGCATTTGGGCTGACATTGGTAGCGCTGAGACAAAAGAAGAGCGACATCGTCTTCTAAAGCAGGCAATGCAAGGCTATCGCTCCTCTGTTGATTTCCCGTCGTGCGGTTTCTACAAGGACCTGATGGAGATTTACCCGAATGCCAAAGTTCTTCTGACAACGAGAACAGCGCAGTCGTGGGCAAATTCTGCTTGGGACACAGTTTTGTTGACCAAGAAATCCAAGGATCTGTTTTCTCCACTTACGTACGACAATTGGATGGGAGTGGGATTCCATATTCTTTTTACATGGACTCCAACAGGCAGGGTGTTCTCGAGAATGTTGGACGGTGCCTATTACATGATGGAAAATGCAACCCAAAAAGAAGAGTATGTGCCAGTTTTCGAAGCGTGGGAGGCCGAAGTTGAGGCGTCCGTGCCGGCGGATCGGTTGCTCAAGTTTAGCGTTGCTGAAGGATGGGAGCCACTTGCCAAGTTTCTGGGCGTGGATGTTCCTGACACCCCATTTCCACGTGTCAATGATAAAGCGGCATTTCTCAGAACTTTCGGTTTTGTGGCGACGCTCGGATACTTGGTTGGGCTGCTGTATCTGTCTTCCCCGTTCATCGTGTACTCTCTGATTAAAAGGTTCTGCTGCAAAAAGAAGGCGAAGAAGACCTAAATGCCCATAATCATTACATACTATCATCACTTCTGCACCTGTTGTTGTTCACACTTTTGAGCTAGGACGGCGTAGGTTCCAACTCTTTGTTGTTCTCATTTATTATCAGACACGCGCAATTATCCACGACTCAGACACGATGATTCGAGTCGAGGAAAGATGATCCATGACAGTTTGCGGAACGTATCTTGCGACGTCTTGCCGGCGTTGTCGTCTGCCATAGTTTTGGCAGGCCCGTTCCATTCATCAATCATTCATCAATCCAATCCGCCGTTTCATTCCATCGTCATGACACGTTCTCGATTCACTGTCCAACCACCACAACCTGCTTAGGTGTTGTGTGTGTCTGTAACTGTGGATGTGGATGTGGATGTAGTGGAACGTGGTGGATGTTGCTTTGGACGACGTGTGCGTTGGGCGAGTTGGCTCACAATGTAACCCGAGTAGAGTACAGGTTGGAGGTGTTGTTGGCATGGCGGCAGCACACCGCCGCCTACTCAGGCATGACGCCCACAGCAGACGCGGCAGCTGTCGAAACACTTTCGACGAACGAATTCGAAGTCGGCACAATCAGCACGTGCGTGCCGCGTGTTGCATGGTGCGCGTGGCGCGTGGCGTGCGGCGTCCGGGATGGTTGGTTTGGTGTGAGCCAGCCTCGGGAGGGAGGACGTAGAGAGTGTAGCACAGAATACCAGGAACAGCTCTTGCCTCGGTCGGTGAGGGCGTGGAGATGTGGGTGTTCGTACACGGCAATTCGATTTCGGCGGAGATGGAAAGAGGTGAAGATCGTTGTGCGTTACGCAGACGTATTTTGTGCAAACTGTCGAGTCGTGACAACGTGACGACAGGGCATAAGCTGTGGTACTTACCGTGCACAAAAGACACTACTCGTACAAGGTTTTACGTCACCAAAACAAGAGTGTATCGTGTGTGAGCGGTAGATGCGTTGAACTCAGCAATCTTCTCCATCACGTTTCGGGTTGGACAACAAAATTGGTTTCGCCAATGTAGCCAAAATATCTTTGCAAATTCTCTTTGTGTGTCGCACCCCACTACCAAAAAGAGCTGTCTCTTTTAGTGCACTGCACACGGGTTCAAATGATTCGGCTCCTGAGCGTAGCGCTGTTGCTTGGTACCTTGGTTGACAAGGTCGCTGCGGCTGATGAAGGTCTTTTCGTGATTGGCGCCGGGTTCGGGCGCACGGGAACCGCATCGACGAAGGAGGCGTTGGACCAGCTTGGCTTCGGCCCAACTCATCACATGAAGGAGGTGATATTAAACAATCAAGCTGCGGTGTGGGATGATATTGGACGCGCCGAAACCAAGGAAGAGCGACAGCGCCTGCTGAAGATCGCTCTGAAGGACTATCGCTCCTCAATTGACTTCCCATCGTGTTCATTCTACAAAGACCTTATGGAGATATACCCGAATGCAAAAGTGCTGCTGACAACGAGGCCAGCACAAAAATGGATCGACTCTGCATGGGACACGATTCTGTTGATCAAGAAGGTCCACTCGCTGTCTTCTCCGCACATCTTTGAAAGTTGGATGGGATTGGGACTTCACATTGTCTTTGGGTGGATACCAAAAGGGGTCTTGTTCTCGAACATGGTGCACGGTGCCTATTACATGATGGAAAATGCAACCCAAAAAGAGGAGTACGTGCCAGTTTTCGAAGCGTGGGAGGCTGAAGTTGAGGCGTCGGTGCCGGCGGACCGATTGCTCAAGTTTAGCGTTGCTGAAGGATGGGAGCCACTGGCCGAGTTTCTGGGCGTGGATGTTCCTGACACTCCATTTCCACGTGTCAATGACAAGGCACAATTTCGCCGAATGTTTGCCATGATGGCAGTGTTCGGATACTTGGTGGGGCTGCTTTGTCTGTCATCACCGCTCATTGTGTACTTTGTCGTCAAGAAGCTCTGCTGCAAAACGAAAGCGAAGAAGAACTGAAGCATTTATTTGCATTCATTCCATGCAAGTATTGTATCATCATTGCTCAGTTGATGTTCCCTTCGAAATTATTTGCAGCGGCATGTGAATTTTTGATGAACATTTATTTTGTTGTGCAACTTCAAAGAGTACCCCGTAAGAGTACCCCGTAGTGTCGTTCACCGTCAATCCTGCGACTTTTGATAATTTCTATTGTGAATAAACTTCGAGAGCGCGTCGTCGGCTTCGTGTTTCTGCGTGGCTTTGCACTGCACCGTTCATCCGTCAGCACTCCTTCACCACAATTTCCAAGTCACGCCGCGTTGAGGGGCACCGTGGACGCAGAAAGCGTGTTACGATGATCGACACATTCCATGAATGATGACGAGTTAGTTGAAGGAAAACCTGCTTTCATCTTTCATCAATCAATCAAAACTATACGTTCGTAAGTAAGGAGGTGTCAATGTGCTGTTACAAACGCGCAATGTTCCCGCGCAAGCCAGCTGTCTGGATCGATCCAATCACAGTGAGCTCACTGAGTGATTGGGCTGGTGTGAGTGAGCAAGTGAGTGAGTGAGAAAGTGAGTGAGAAAGTGAGGGCGAGTGATGGATACTTTTGATGAGTTCAGTGTTCGCCGTTGTCGCCGTGCGTTCGTTGTTCGTTGTCGCAGTGCGACTGACGGTGCGACGAATTCGTTTGCGAACCCAAACTTTGAAGTTTCACTCTTCAAACGGCGAAGAAGCGTGCGGCGTAGTGGCGTAGCGGCGTAGCGGCGTTGTGGTGTCGAACGTGACGCGCTGCACTGCATGTGCTGGCGTGTTGACATGCGGCGTGTGACATGCAGCGCGTGACTATTTGTGGAACACGGTGCGGTGGAGTTGCGGATTGGCAGACTGGCGCATTAGTGGAGACGGAGTTACTTGTTGTCGATGACTTGAGTTTTGCTGTGTTCGGCGGTAGACTCGTGCAGTAAGTCGATATTGCAACCGAAAGCTGCGAAAGCGACGAGACTATGACGTGACGTAGCGGCGGGAGACACAGACGGTATTCTATCGCCATTCGATGAAGACAGAATGTTGGAACAAGGAATCGACTGGTCTCACAACTTTCACCCCAAATTACCTTCAGGACATTTTCTGTGCCGTTGTTGAAAACTGTCGTTACCAGTTGGGACTTTTGGTTCAGTATTGAGTCTTCGTCCAAATGTTTCGGCTCCTAAGCGTCGCACTGTTGTTGGTTGCTGTTGTTGTCGAGGCGGCGGATGACGGCCTCTTGGTGATCGGTGCCGCGTTTGGGCGCACAGGAACGGCATCGACGAAGGCGGCCTTGGAGCAACTCGGCTTCGGCCCAACTCATCACATGGAGGAGGTTTTCGTGAAAAATCAAGCTGCTGCATGGGATGACATTGGGCACACTGGGAACAAGGAAGAACGACAGCGTCTGCTTAGGACCGCCCTGAAAGACTATCGCTCTTCACTGGACGCTCCGTCGTGCGGTTTCTACACGGATCTCATGGAGATGTATCCAAATGCCAAGATTCTGTTGACAACGCGGCCAGCAAAAGAGTGGGTTGATTCTGCATGGGACACAATTTTGATGAGCATGAAAGTCCAGTCACTGTTTTCTCCACATGTCTATGACGATTGGATGGGGCTAGGACTTCATATTTTTTTTGCGTGGACGCCACCAGGGAGGTTGTTCTCGAGTATGTTGGGCAGTGCCTTTCCGTCAGTGAAAAATGCAACACGGAAAGAGGATTACATGCGAATTTTCGAAGATTGGCAAGCTGAAGTGGAAGCTTCAGTGCCGGCGGACCGCTTTCTCAAGTTTAGCGTTACTGAAGGGTGGGGGCCACTCGCCCAGTTTCTGGACGTGGATGTTCCAGATACTCCATTTCCACGCATAAATGACAAATCGGAATTCCGCGCACGGCTATCTGCGTTGGCAGTTGTCGGATATTTTTTGGGGCTGGTTTGTGTGGCGTCTCCTCTCATTGTGTACTTTGTGGTCAAAAAGTTCTTTTGCAAAAAGAAGTCGAAGAAAATTTGAGAATGACAAATAACAAATAACTGTAAATTTTTTGCAAGTTGCTGTCGCTACACGTCCAATATTTCTTCCACTTCGTCCAGGGCATCAGATGATCCATCACTGGAGTCGTCATCGGGCACGTCAACGTCAGCAAATTTCGAAAATTCTGGTCCAAGGGCTGCAACTATGTGCCGTGATACAACGTCGCTTGCTGCTTGCCGGTCGCCCTGTGCAATTTCACTCATCTCCTCAAAGTAATTTCTATTGCAGACCAGATTCTGCATGAACGGATCAAAACCAGCGAATATTTGATGCAGCGCCTTGAAGTACGGCTGCACAATGAAATTGATAAAACCGATTTGGCACTTTGGAAGGGAATTTTGATTTCGGTCGAACCTAGCAATTGAGGATGAACAGTCAACAAGGGCTCTGCACGATGGGGGCATGATATTCAAAGCACGTACATGGGATTGACAGGATAGTTTCGTTCTCGCTCGAGGTCACCCTGAGCGTAAAACTCTTCCATGACTGCTACGCTGTGGAACATGGTGACATCAAACGGCTTGGCCACGTTCGAAATATCCGCGGCGTGTAGAACTATAGGAATGAGATGGATATTGGCAAGGTCTCGTCGAACTTCTGTCAATTGAGACGACGGCTCGCTTTCAGCACGACACTGAAATTTAGGTTCATGTTTCGTGTAGAACGATGTTAAGGCGTTGAGGTGAGAGAAATGCTTGGCCATATCAGTGCCAAGAATTGCTTTCACCATGTGTCTTCGAAGTTCGGCGTATTGCTTCCGTGGGATGTGTTTGAATATGTGACAATCTGTCACTGAGGATGTTCCGCTCGAATCGTCCAACTTTACACCTGCAGCTGACACCCCATCAAAGCTACCGTACGAATGTTGCGCGAAGGAGTACGGAGCGTCGGGGAAGGCATTGTTGCGTCTCGACCCTTCAATGATTTGTAACAAGAGAGCAGCGTGCATATTTTCCAACACGCTCACGTCATTGTAGGTACGTGCAACTGCTTCTCTAGATCGGACGAGAAACAAATTGTTGACACCAGGATGTCCAATGTCATGACCAAGGGCTGCGACCAATATGGCGAATCTAACGTTCGCGGGGAGCGGTTCGGAATGTAACCCGAAGGTTAATATACCGCTACTCTGTGGCTCGCTTATTTTTCCGCTCAATACATCGTCCGAATCTCCTGCCATGAGCTGGAGAATATATGCTACAGTTTGCATCACGTCAATTCCGTGGAAGAAACTATGATAAGCCACGTCATGGTACCCCGATGCGACTGCCACGACAAAATTGCTGAGGACACGGTTCCTCAAGCCTGTGGTGACGGCGAAAGGTTCGCGTTGAAGGAACGAAAATGCAAACCCTACAAGTTCGTTAACTCCGAAGTCAAATGGCACGAAACTTAGCTTCCCGAAAGACTCAGGAAGAACGCATGGCTCAAGGCTCAGTGACCGGGCTGGATTTGCACCGGGATCATCCACACCTTGAGCAGTGGATGCCGCAGCAGCAAATACATCACTGCTGCTCGAGTTGCGCAAAAGAGAAGGAAGCTTGTGAGCAAGCTTGCCCCAGTGCGAGCCATCTTGCGTGTCGCGAAGAGCTGTACTAAACTCGCGGCAGATGTAGGACTGCACCTCCTTGTCCGCGTTGAAAAAGCCCTGGTTGATTTCAGACAAGGAGCAGTGATATCAATCCACAACAAATACAGCGAGAACAATATGGGTGCAACGATTCGACGTACCTGTGGGATTTCTGCCAGTCCGTGCCTCGGTTGCTGCAATCCCAAATCGTTCCCAAGCTTGTGCACACGGTCGATGATACCAAAGAGTTCAGGGGTGTTCGCACTCGTGGCGGTTGACCAAATTCGATTCCACGACACAGTGTTCTCGACAGCTTCAATAGGGGACGGCTTCTGGTTGAGGTTCCTTCTCGAAAGCCTTTGTGCCAGTTTGCTCAGCTTTCGCTGATGTTGTCCGGTGGCAAAAATGCCCGGGATTGTGAATTCAATAAGCGTCAACAGACCCGACATTGGCACCATGATAAGAGCCCGGATCCGGCCGTAATTAAATGACGACGTCAGGACAGCGGCGGTGATCAAAGCGATGAAAAAGGTTAGGTTGGCTGCAGCATTGATGCGGCTCGCTGTGGTAACATCTACTTGCAGGTATACGGTTGCGTTCTCAAATGTGGTTGACACCGTGTGCAGGTTCCAAGACTGCGCTGGCCCACCGTCTTTGTCATACAATGGATTGACCCATGTTGTATCTATGTCATCACATCCGACACACGAAATATTGGCCACCACTGTCTCGTTATCAATCTTGGAATAGGCTTCAAAGAGTTTCCAAATCATGTTGCGCCCTGTACTGATAGAGGAAAGGTGGCTCGCTTCAACGGACTGCACCCACACAGCCGCAACTCCAGCAGTAGAGAGTTCATAAGCACGCAAAGTCGTGACAAACACTTGCGTCAAAACCACGCACACGAGCGAGAGTGTTGATATTTGAGTCAGCATCCGGGCCAAGCTACGAAGATCAAACACTCGATGGGTTAAATGGTGCTCGTCGAAGTGAAGGAATCTTTGAAATCGAAGAACTCGTGACATACGCCAGTAGCATATTGATTGCATGACAACTATGTGCCACGCGGGCAACTCTCCGTCAGCGGCTGCATCATTGAAAAACTTCATAGAGTTGCTGCCTGGGTACACTGGCAAGAGTGCAATGATTGAAAGAGTACCCATAAGATCCATCCAAAACACGGGGCGAAAGAGGTACTTGGAAGCCACCAGACAAGTAAGAATGATGTCTGTTAGCAAAACCGCAGTGGCCACGCACAATAATGCCACGTAGAGGCCCAAGAAGGAATCATCAACGTCGAAGAAAACATATGCGTCCGGGAATATCAGTGCGAACACAATTGTGATGTTGATCACTGCTGAATATGGACGTGCATTCACCAGCAATCGCAAACATGGGGACTCAAGCTCGCTATCCTTGCCCTGGACGCTGGGAGCAGATGGAGCGGTGGACAGGTGCGCAAGCGGTGTCACTGCCTGAACACGCTTGCTGTCAGCGTGCTTGGACATTGCCGCAACAAGTGCACAACTCGGGTGAATCTACATATCGACTGCAGAACAGCCGTTCGACCTCTTGCGGAACACGTGGGGCTTCACATTGTTTCTGCGATTTTTAGTCAGCGATATTTTTGGTCCATCAGCAATTGCTTGTTCCACATTGTGTATTTTTAAACGATAATGGGGCATCTACTGACGACGAAGTCGTGCATTGTGTGATTGGCGGGGCGGGGATCTTACAACCTGCCCCCCAAAGCAACTTGACTCGCCGGCAGCCAGCATTCTGTTGGTGTTGGTGTGAATGAGCGAGTATGGCGTAGCAATCGGTTGGCCTTCTCTACGGTGGTGGTGAGGCCAACGTCCCTTTTTACTTTGTGTGTTTCGGACCAGCTGGCGTGTGGCTTGTCGTCGTTCGACCGACTTCTTTCTTGTTCGTCCGTTTACTCGATTGCTCATCGATCGACATCGACGTTCGACATTCGTCGTCATCATCATCGTCATCGTCATCGTCATCGTCATCGTCATCCATCGTCATTGCCACCGTCGTCATCGTCGTCGTCATCGTCGTCGTCACCGTTGTCATCATCACCGTCGTCGTCGTCGTCGTTGGTTACATTTATTTATCGTCGCCGTAAAAGTCGTTGTCGTCTCGTCGTCGCCGTCGTTTGACTGTGAGCTGTGAGCTGTGCGAGAGACTGTGGATTCAGTCAGTCAGTCACTCACTCACCACAGTCACCAAGCAAGCCCACCGCAGCCAACCAGCGCAGGCTTCACATACAACGGTTCACTTACGACCCAGTACGGTGCTTGCTCCTTACAGTTCAGTAGTCAATGGTAATTGGGTCATTGAGCGACTTTAACATATGGCCGGAATTTCAAACCGTTGTCCGTCGTCCGTCGTCCTTCGTTTGTCGTCGTCCGTCGTTTGTCGTTTGTCGTCGTCCGTCGTTTGTCGTTTGTCGTCGTCCGTCGTTTGTCGTCGTCCGTCGTGCGTCGTTCCGTCCGTCCATCTTTCTTCGTTGTTGCATGTTTTGTTGTTTTGCCAGTCGACGATGTCACAACGTCACAATTCAACACACAACACACACAAACATCCAAATCCACAAAGTCATGCACATCACACAACATCGAACAAAACAGTTACTCCTTCCATCGTCGTTTGCTTGCAGTGAATGGGAGTTTGTTGGTCCCAGCCTGCTACGGTGGGATAATGTGAATCGTTGAAGGCAGTTCTTCTAGCTGTTGGTCGACCCTATGCCCGTGCGCGTCACGTTGGGGAAGGGGCGGATTGTGACACAAGTGGACTCCAATTCCAGTCTCTGTGGGCTGGATTTGTTGCTCACAATGCAATGAAGAAAAGACGGAGTTGCCAGTGACGGTGAGGCAGGAGAATGCGTGATATTGCAGTTTGTTTTGAAAGTCAAAGTTGAGAACTCGCGGCATAATCGTTTTTGATACCACGCATCATTATTGGTTCCGTTTCTGGATGGCCGATATGCCGGCCAAACGGTCCCGGACGGAGTCGAGCAGCGAGCGGTTGTGTGCACTGCATCGCTCTGTCACGAGGCGGAGTAGTGTGGACACTGCACAGGGCGCATCCGAGCAGCTTGATAAAGATGGGTTCGTTATCTTTCCGAAATTTCTGAGCAGTCAAACTCTTCGCTTCTTGCGAGAGCAAGTGGACGATGTGTACGAGCAACTGCATCCAGGAGTGGATGGCGAGTGGGTGCTCAACCTGCATCAGCAGCTCCCAGCTGCAAACAATTGGATGTGGGATTTGGCGACATCACCTTTCATAGTGGGGCTTCTACGGAAACAGCTAGGACCTAACATAGTTTTGTATTGTTCACAACTCCATCGTAAACGGCACTTTTGCGAGGGAAGTTGTGGAGTGCCCGGCTTGAACAGCGAGGTCCCATGGCACCAAGATGGCGGCGCGAACGTCAGAACACTATGGATATCATTGGACCACGTTTCACCAGAAGCAGGCGGACTGAAGATGTTGCGACATGGACACCGACTAGGTCGTCTCCGGTATGCTCCTGTGACAACGGAGCTCCAACTGCAACAGGCCACGTATTTTGCACAAAACAACGTGTTTAGGGTAAGCCACGAAAAATTCAACACAGCCGACATCGTGCACTACAACTTCCCGGCTGGTAAGCATTTCCATCCCAACTTTCGTTCGCCGCCAGAACGTTTTAACTAACTTGTGCGTTCAATTACATTTTACAGGAGGAGCGGCAATGCATCATTCAATGACGCCGCATGCCTCTGGGTGCAACATTTCCAAGCGAGATCGGCGCGTCATCATTCTTCGATATTGTGGAGTGGGCGAAGGAACGCAGTTCAAGGTGCAGTCTATGCAACGCATGGACACAATGAGTTATGTACCAAGGAGCTCACATTCAAATTACCATGCCCATGCACAGGAGGGAATCAAACTACCATGCTACAACCGTGATGCCACATTTGAGAAAAAATATCTGTTCGTGAGTGGATCATAGATCTAGATATTGAAAAAGACAGGTTTGTTGTTTTGATTGAGGCTCTTCGTTCACTGCGTCCTTTCTCCATTCAAATAGCTTTGTGCTTCATGTTGTTGTCAGTAGTCAACTGTGCAGAATCACCAACTGTGAAAAGGCCCTGCCGCCACCTTGCTTGGCCAACGGAGACGGGGAACTTTTCACGAAGCTTCTTCGCGTCGGCCGCGTGGCCGTTGCTCAATGCTCACACGCGTGAAGATCGCGTCTTCTTCGTTGTGAAGTGTAGATGCCCTTTTCTTCCACGTCTGATTCCATCATGAAGGTCTTTCCGGCGTGGGCTATGTCATGCGCGTTGCAGGCATCGAATTTTCGACCACCACAAACTGCCGACAGGGCCAGTCGAAGAATGTCGTAACATTACGTACTCCAACAACCACACAATGCCCCGAAACATTCTGGTTCATGGTATGTGCACACAATGCACGGGACTGTTGACGCAGATTACAATGACTGAAGCCTTGTTCCCATTTCTTCCCCACGATCACAAGCAGTCCACAATTTAGCATCACGGGATAGCAGGTTTAGAATCGGTGTGGTAGATAGATAGATAGTTGTACGTACGTACGTACGTACGTGACGTCGTGGAGTCGTGGAGTCGTGGAGTCGTGGAGTCGTGGAGACCTACCTGCATGCAGGTAGGTGGGGACACCACAGAAGGAAGAAGGTCTTTACGACGACGACGATTTGAATATATACAGGCTATGATTGGAGTGTGGCCGACGCCCGACGCCGGCAGCGACGGATGGCCGGGCAGTTAGCCGGCGCTAACGGCACCAGTCGGTGTAGGTCGCCGTCGTCGTCGTCGTCGACTGTGATGATAGTTAGCTAGTTGGTGGCTGTTGCGTTGTCGTCGTCGTGCGCAGGGAACAGTCCGCGACAGGTGCTGTGGAAATGAGTCACGGTCAAGGCGGTTCAGGTGGCCAGTGCCTCGAGTGATGGTCGTAGACTGTGCGTTGCAGTGCGGTGTTGTGCGTGGCTGTGGCTTGACAGGCGTGAAATAAGCGTTGGATGTGTTCGCGGTACCGCAACCATATGCCCTTCGTGCTGGCGTTCGCGAACATGCGCCGACCGCACGGATTAAGAGGGTCGATCGTGGTCTGGTTGGGTATGGTTATCGGCTGAGCCTCAACCGCCGACCTCGGCGTTTGGGCAGCAGCCACCACCAATGAACTCAACGGATGGACGGGTTCGCATTGGCGGACGTGCGTCAGGTTCTGCGCCCGCTGTTGTCAGAACTGTTGCCGCCCCCCCCCCTCCCCCCTCCACACACCCGAACTCTCCTTTCTTGCTGTCCGATATGAAACGTCCATCAATAGAGAGTGTATCTAAAACAAACACGAAATTATGCAATCGCTATTTTCCTCATTGAAACTTTTTGAGTTGGAATTCACGAGTTACACAGAAGTGTAGCTTGTTACTCTCAGAGATGAGTCGTCCTCAAACACCAGTGCACAATATAGTGCCTCGGAGCAGCAAGCTTGTTGTTCCAAGTTCCTCTATTGAGAGCTGTCCCACGGATTCGGACGTCTCTATTTTTTGCTGGAACGTTCTTGCGGATACATTTTTGATGAAAAACGTGAGAGAGTATGCACACATCCCGCACGAATGGAAAGTCTGGGACCGACGCTGTCCTGCAATTCTGGACGAGATCGAGTCAGCGGACGCGGACATCGTCTGCCTTCAAGAAGTTGAGTTCAAAGCTTTCGACCAAGATTTCAAACCCAAACTTGCCGCACTGGGGTATTCCGCAGCAATGCAGAGCGACAACAAGCGATCACAAAAGCACAGCAGCGGAGTTGCCACGTTTTGGAAGAGGGATAAGTTCGAGTTAGTCGTCAATTCATCCAGGTCCCGCGCAATGACGGTAGTGTTGAAGGACCAAGTGCATCGGGTACTTGCAGTCTGTAATGTCCACTTGGAGGGGCACCCAATGCTGTCAACAGCTCGCGTAAAGCAGTTGCAAAACTCTCTTCGTGAGCTTGCGATGAAACATAGCCACAACGCACTGGTAGTTGTGGGGGACTTCAATTGCCAAATGCGCAGCTCCGCTTGTGGAGCCTACTTGAGCTTCGGATCGTGTCCTCCAGGCCTACTCGAGTGGGGTGAGTCGGTTCATGCTGAGCTCCGTCCTTTCAGCGTGTTGTCGCGTTGAATAATTCAAGGTCATGGGCTATGTTTCACAGGCCATCCAGTTCCAGAAAGCGTCCAAAATATTCCCGCGCATCATTATGAACTCGCAGCTGCAGCGTTGCCCGCACGACTGCAACAGGAAGTAGTCGAGCAGGAGGGTTTGTTCGGGAGCTTTCATGATTTTACGTATTGCCAACACATCGGCCGACCAGTGTCTGGCCTCGATCAGGTGTGATGCATCGCCTCTTCGTGTTGTGATGCCAATCTGTCACACTAACGGGGGATGTTGCTGCGACAGTGTTGGTTCTCCAAGAACACGCTAGATCATGTGGCCACCCGCGCTTTGTTCTTCAACGATGAGCAGAGATTGTCCATTTTGAAGACTGGCTTGCCAAGTCCAGCCAATACTTCGGATCATATTCCCATAGGAGCGGTATTGCGATGGAAGTCTTCGACGGGACAAAATTTGCCAGATCTCAAAGTTTCCCAGCCACAACGCCACAACAACGCGACACAAGCTGTTGCTCCTGAGAAACTTGGCGAGGAAGCTGATCTTCTCCTGCAGGCCTGCCCGATCACCGACGAACAGCGAATGGAATTTGAGGCAACAATGGTTCCAGTGCAGGTGGTGCGTTGAGTGTTAGCCTGCCATGTCTGCACACTGAAATGTGTCAAGGTGTTGTGTCGTGCTCAACTCTCACTTGGTGTTTAGGGGAAAAGGCGACCGACAGAGGAAGAGCTGAAGCTGATTGTTGCCCTTCGAGAAAGAAAACAACAGCTACTGTCTTCAGTCAGTCCTGAAGCTAGGCAAATGCTGCAACGAGTCATAAAACTCCGCAAGAAAGCACGGCAGACAAAGCCACCACGTTGAGCAATGAGATCACATTTTTTATTACAATGTAAAACGGGAAGTTCGCCTGAATCGTTAGTGTGATATCACTTTATTGTACTTGCTGTGTGCTCTGCCTGGGTACCTCCACGGTGTTCAGAGCATGGTGCAGAAAGGGTCGCGCTCAACGCGACAGCAGCGCGTCAAGGAAACGAGAACACTGTGACATTCGGTTTGAGAAAATGACCTTGCTTTGGCGCGGGTTCACGTGACATTCGAGATGCAGAAATCCGCGATGGCGCAACCGAAGGACGTTCACGGCTGGAGCCCCTTGAGGCGGGACCGGCGGCGGCACGCTTAGGACTTGTATGGCGGCGCACAATACGTTGGGAAACGCGGGGAGGAAGAGGTACACCATGTCCAGCAACGGTACGTCGACTACTGTTGACTTCAGTGTGGGGAACACTTTCTTTCTCTGCTGTTACGTGAGAGTCGGTCGAAGGGCGGTTCAGAACGAATGAAGGCGGTGCTTTGCCCATTGACGTTTCCGAGGTTTCACGACGCCCCAAGAACACCTCAACTTCGGCTGCATTGACCGCATTGCCTGCACAACCATTCAATATTAGCGTGTGTGACAATAGGATGCAGATTTTATGTCATGGCACTACACACCAGCTTTCAAGTCCATGGCCGTGTGGAGCGTCCAATTCGCATGATTTCTCTTTTGCAGCATCCTAAACACATCACAGCGACACTTTTCGCAGTGAATGAGGCTGCAATAACAAGATCCAACAATGAATGCCCTCACGTTAACAGAGGCCTTGTCGGCGGAGCCAATGACGGAAACACACGCTCAAAATGACCTCGCCGCTGAAGTTCCCCGTCAAAGCGATTAATCATTCGCCTTGTTTCGGCAGACCTGATTTAGGACAAAAGATGATGACTAGTCGGTGGGCGCCAGGAGTTTGCTGCTGCGTCAAAGCAAACCTGTCAGCTAACCAACGATTAAACTTTTCCTTGCGCGTCATCGCTGAACCACGAAACCGTGTGTCGACGAGCGAGTATTCCAGTGTCTGATGGGCTGCGGATCCTTTCGGCGTTGAAGCAGTTGGCGGTCCAGCTAAGGACTCTGGTGCCAGTCCCACCGCTGCTTCCTTTGTCGTTTGGGGGTTCTTCGGTGGCGCCGGCGCAGACTTGCAGTGCACTCCGACTAGTTGAAGTGTGTCCGCAAACAGCATCGACTTGATGCGATAATCAAGAGCTGAGTCGCAAGCTAACGATGGACTCACGTTAACCTACAAATGCAACCAACGTGGATTAGTGTGACGCAACATACAATTTTGATTGAGGTGCAGTCGATGATACCTCCACTAGTCGAGGCGTGAGATCCTCTTCGAACATGAGGTCGAATCCGAACAACTCAAAGGCACAGGCACGGTTGCCCATGATTTCGTAGCAACGCCCATAAATTTCGGATTCCACTGCAACAAAGGTTTTGGCGATGAGAAGGCGCACGTCAGCCATGACCTTGTCGACATCTACGTTTTGGGTTCTCCAATGATTTTTCAGCGCAGCAAGACTCCATTTGTGTCCCGAAGCCTCGTCGCCATCGCCTTCGTTGGCTTGGAAGTCTTCATTGTCTTTGTTGATACTGTAGTTGGTAAGGTGCACAAAAAGGTCTTTGAGATTCTTTTTCGTGATGGAGTACTTCTTTGTACAAAGCCTCACTAGTCCCTCATCGTACAAGTATACCACCAACGGCTGAATTGACGTGACCAACACGTACAATCTGAGGTCGAACTTCACCCCATTGATTAGATACGGTCGGGCACAATATTGCTGTATGACTACACTCTTTTTCCTTCGTGGATCAGAATAATTTTTCCATCGCTTTTGAAGCGTTGACTTCGAAATCACAGAAATTCCACGACCACATGAGTCGGACACGGGTTTGATGATCCACAGATTGTCCTTGAAGTGAGTGGATGCCTTGGACGCCAAGTGTCGCTTCAGGTGATACGCATCTTTTGGCATGACGAAAGAACTGGGTAGAAAGTCAAACGTGGACCCGGGATACGCTCGGCGCATTGCATTAACACTGAAAGCCAGTCTATCCTTGCGTCCAAGAGCCCAAGTTCCGGGGAAATGTGATATCTTTTGCCAAGCTTTCAAGTTCTTGAAGAAGGCGCGGTCATTGGAGACACTGATCTTTTGTCCGTCTTCCGATTGTCGCTTGTCGGTTGTTCCAAAGTATACCGACCAATCATCATCCCTCCCAACAATACTAATTCCAGCCCCTTCGTACACATTCACGATCGATCTGTGCTTCCAACTTGTAAAAACAGCAACCGCGCACCTCGCAGCCGTGTATGTGTCAATTGCCACGTCAGCGCAGTTTGAGGAGTCTTCCACGGTTTCTTCCGCAGCAATTCGCTCCGCAGGTATTGATTCTTGCGACGCTTCGCAACCTGCCGACTGATCTTTTGTTACCAATGCATTTTGTGAGGGGTTGGTATCTTCTTCTGGATCGGCACTGCTGTTGTGTATTGCGTTGTCGGCGCAGCGGATGCCACTTTCAGTTTCGGAGTCCAGCTGGCGCTGGCATCTTTGTTCGCAGTTTACATCTGCAGGATACGGTACAAAAACAATCGGGTTCGTCAATCCGCGAGGAAGATGGAGCGTTACTCGACGCTTTGGAATCGATATCTTCCTTGGCGCGCTTGACTTTTTGGCATGCTTGCGGTTTCGTCCAAATTTTTGAACTGCACGTTTGTTTAAATTCCTTTTTGGCTTCAGCTTTGACTGCTCTTTGTGCTGAATACGCTTGGGCATCCTTTTTGTTTGACAATCACAAACGATGCCCTCGACAAGGCGTCCAAAGCATGGACGTGGTTCTCATTGCTTGTGGCACCGAGCACTGAATAAAAAAGGAGAAGATTTTAAAAAGTCACGAGGTCCAACAAAAGATGTCACTCCGACAACAATCTGACAGTTGCAGCCGTCCGCGTTTTTTCGCCAAGAAGTAAAAAAATACCAAAAACACACAAATACAAATACAAATGTACGCAAAAAACAACAAACCACACGACCGCAATGGAACCAGTTCACGCCTCGTTATGATATACGCACTCCTATGCACCTGCCCGTGCGTGATTGGTCGCCACTCGCCACGCCTGGTCGTCCGTCCAGTGGAAGGAACGGAACCGTGATGAACACGCTCGTTGGTCGACTCGTCGCCAACGTCCGTTGTGTCGCGAGTCGTGAAGCTGGCGTGACGACGTCGACACGCTGCTGACAAAACGAACGTTGACGGTGGACACTGTTTGCAGGTTTCTGTACAAGTTTTTCTTCGTTCCTTCTTCGCTGTGTGCGGTGGTTCGTTCCACGCAATTGCCTCGTTACCCGCAGAGTGCTTCGTGAGGACGCCCGCTGTGGGCTGAGATACCCTCGAAATAATGACTCTCTAGAAAACAATGATTTTGAACTCCACAATGCTCATCAAAATACTCTTCGTGCACTGTAAAAGGTGTTAAAATGTGAGATCTGAATAAGTGGGAAGACATGAGCAAAAGCAGCTGCAAGGGTCATGTGGAGAGTGAGTGAAGGCGGGAGGTACAGTGAGTGGTGTGGTCGGAATTCGCACAGTGACTCTCTCTGTTGTCCCGCCCCACCGCCCCACTGCCATCCATTCACTCACTCACTCACTCCCACTCACATTCATTCACTCCGTCACTCCGTCAGTCAGTCAGTCAGTCAGTCAGTCAGTCAGTCAGTGAGTAGTGCCACCTCCCGCTCTCAGCTCACAGTCACAGTCACTCACAGTCACTCACAGTCACTCACAGTCACTCAGCTCAGACAGCGCGACTGCACTCACTCACTCACCGTCACTCACTCACCGTCACTCACTCACTGTCACTCACTCACTGTCAGCCACTGTCAGTCAGTCAGTCAGTCAGTCAGTCAGTGGCCTGCCTGATTGGGATTGATTGGGTCACTCACTCCCTGCGGCGCTCCTTCTGAGTGAGTGAGGTAGTGAGTGAGTGAGTGAGGTAGTGCGTCGGCCTTGGGAGTGGTAGTGCACCGACCGTCGGTCGGTGCACTCTGCCCGCCCGCTCAGAGCAGAGGCCACACTCACTCACTCACTCTCACCTCACAGCCTCTCAG